>Ga0136557_1002004_pt1 | contig 12242 bp, 12 predicted proteins | sample AntRauTorckE6832_FD_104796 | JGI IMG/M metagenome (GOLD analysis project Ga0136557, IMG submission 104796) | Saline lake microbial communities from Rauer Islands, Antarctica - Metagenome Torckler E6 #832 | ecosystem: Environmental > Aquatic > Non-marine Saline and Alkaline > Saline | place...
AGGAGCGCCGTACGTTAGGCGCGCTGTCGAGCTCACGACCGCGGCCGTGCAAGATCATTACCGACCTCAAGTCGTGAGCATAGGCTTCGAGGATGAAGGGGGCGAGCAACCGACGACACTCCTCCAGGGGGCGCCGCAGTAGGTGGAGACGGGATTGGGCACCATAGCCCCCGTGACGCAGGCGGTCGAGGACACCCTGCTGGATGCCATCGCGGCGATACACCAGTGGATCGAACGGAGGCACCAGATCCACGAAATCATCGGAAAGGAAATCGCTTCCCTGCGCCTGGGCCGCGGCACTCGCGCGCCGGGCCAGCTGTGACTCGCTGGGTTCGGGCCGCGGGCGGCCCGGGTCCGCACGATTGCGGTCATTATCAATAGGCCGCACGTCATCCATCAGTGCCCGGAAATCCACATCGTCACCATTCGGCTGATTCATGGGGCACCTCATGATCATCTGAGAAGAATCTCATCCTAGCAAAGGTCACGGAAGGGCTTAAGTCATGTGGCGCGGCGTGGCAGGATAATCCCTTGAATCCTCAATACAAGGATGGCCGATGCGACTGATCAAATGGTTGGGAGGCTTGCTGATCTCGACCTCTCTGGCGCTAGCGGGCTGGCTATGGTTGACCATGCTGAGCCCCTTCATGTACGACCGCCCGGCGCATCTCGAACCCGTTGCCGAGGGGCCTCACCATGTCTTCGTCTATGGTACCTTGCGTTATGCACTAGTGCGCTGGGTGGTCATGGGGCGTGCCGGCGAGGCCCGACCCGCGACGCTGGAAGGCTTTCAGCGCGAAGCACTCGATATCATCGAGTCGCCGCAGGCGAGTGTCGAGGGCGATATCATCAAGGTCAGCGCGGAGGAGCTTGCGCGTCTCGACCGTTACGAACGGCTCGGGTTGCGCTATGAGCGAGTCAGGCTCGCCCTGGCTGATGGTCGTGAAGCGTGGGTATATCGACGGCTCGAATCGGCAGCCTTACAGTCGTCGACGTTGTGACCTGCCCTTCGCCCCTTCTACAATGCGTTCTTGTTTTCGCCAAGGATCCGCGATGAGCGATACCCTCCCCTACGTGCTGGTACTCTACTACTCTCGGCACGGCGCCGTGCGTTCCATGGCCGAGCAGTTCGCTACCGGCATCGAATCCTGCCGCGGCATCGAGGCGCGCTTGCGCACCGTGCCCCCGGTATCCGCCACCTGCGAGGCCGTCGAGCCAGAAATACCCGCCACGGGTGCCGTTTACGCCGATCTCGATGACCTGCGCCATTGCGCCGGCCTGGCCATCGGCAGTCCGACCCGTTTCGGCAACATGGCAGCGCCCTTGAAGTACTTCCTCGACGCCACGAGTGAGCTGTGGCTCGGGGGGGCCTTGATCGATAAACCGGCCAGCGCCTTCACCTCCACCGCGAGCCTGCATGGCGGCCAGGAAACCACCCTGGTATCCATGCTATTGCCGCTTCTGCACCACGGCATGGTTTACGCGGGTCTACCCTATAGCGAAACCGAACTCATGGAGACGGTCAGTGGCGGCACCCCGTATGGGGCAAGTCATCTTGCCGGCAAACGCAGTGACCGTCCCCTGGACGAGCATGAACGCCACCTGATCCACGCCCAGGGTCGCCGTCTTGCCAGGCTGGCTGTGGCGCTCAACGTCATGCGCCGGGAGGCCCCATGAGACGGTGGCTTGAAGGGCTCGAGACCCGCCAGGGGCTTGATTCACTGACACGACGTTCGCGCTGGCTGGTGATGGGCAGCTTTACGCTGTTACTACTCTTGATGCTGTATCGAGGCTTGGTGGTGCAGAGCGATTCGGGCAGTCTGACCCCTATCATCGCCTTCGTACTGCCGCTGGCGCTCTTCATGCCCTCGATCATTGCGCACCGCCCGCGGGGTCACGCCTGGCTGGCATTCGTCAGCCTGCTCTACTTCACGCAGGGCGTCATGGTCGCCACATTACCCGGTAGTGGCCTACGCGGGTTGCTCGAGGTGATCGCGTCGCTGGCACTGTTCGTCGGCTGCATGGGCTACGCCCGCTTTCGAAGCCGTCAGCTTCGGGCAACAAGTTGACCTTGTCGACGACCGCACGAAGCGATGGAAAACTCGGCGCCATGAGCGGCGAACCTGAAACCCAATCCGTGGAGATCACCATGACACGCAATATCGCCGATATCCGCCGCGACTACGAAGGGGGTCGATTGGACGAAGACCTGGCCATCGACAGTCCCATGACGCTGTTCGATGAGTGGCTGGCCCTGGCCCTGGAAAGCGAGGGGCTTGATGCCAACGCCATGACACTGGCGACCGTGGACAGCCAGGGGTTCCCCCATGCCAGAGTGGTGCTGCTCAAGGGGCTCGATGATAACGGGCTCGTCTTCTACACCAACTACCATAGTCACAAGGGTAGCGAGCTCACCAATGTCCCCCATGCTGCTCTGGTGTTCTGGTGGCCCTCGATGTCTCGACAGGTCCGCATCGAGGGGCGTGTCGAGCAGATCAGCGAGAGCGAGTCAGATGCCTATTTCGCCAGCCGCCCTCGTACAAGCCAGCTGGGCGCCTGGATAGCCACCCAGAGCGTGGTGATCCCGAACCGCACCTGGATCGAGGAGCGCGAGCAGCGTTTCGAACGCGCCTACGAAGGTCATGATATTCCGCGGCCCATTCATTGGGGGGGATATCGCGTCATTCCCCACATGATCGAGTTTTGGCAAGGCCAGCCCAGCCGCCTGCACGATCGCATCCGCTACGAACAACGCGACAGCACCTGGCACCACTTCCGCCTGGCCCCTTGAGGTCTTAGAGGTCTCTACGCTTGGCTTGCTGCCTCTGATCCAGCAGAGGCAGCCAGACGCCCGGCTCAGTCGGGCTGGCTTTCCAGGCGATGACGTTGCCACTCGCTCTCCGGCTCGTTGAGCCGCAACACGGCGTCCACCACTTCCTCCTCCATGTTGTAGCGCAGCCGAAAGCCCAATTGCTTCATCAATGAGCGCATGGGATTGTTGTCGACCATTATCTTGCCGATCATTTCCAGGGTGCCGATGCTTCGGCAATAACTGATCATTTTCTTCATCAGCAGCGTGCCGATGCCAAGCCCATGAAGGTCGTCGCGAATGATGACGGAGAATTCGGTGCGGATGTTGTCGGGATCATTCCAGACCCTCACTACACCGAGCATTTCCTTATCGCCGGTGTCGGAGAGACGCTCGGCGATAAAGGCCATCTGACGGTCATAGTTGATGTGGGAGAGTATCGACAGGTCGCGCTGCGTCAGATCGGCCTTGTTGTGGAAGTATCGGAAGCGGATGCTCTCTTCGGAAAGCTGCGTATGGAAGCGGGTGATGAGCGGCGCATCCTCGGCCCGGATCGGGCGAATCTCGACTTCCCAGCCGTTCTTGAGCGTGACCCACTCACGCAATTCTTCCGGGTAGGGCATGATCGCGAAACGCGCCGGTGGCCCGAGATCCATGGCGAAATCCAGCGCCACCATGCCATCGCGATTGAGCAGCAGCGGGTTGAGTTCGAGCCCGCGCAGCTCGAGGAGGTCACTGGCCATCTGCGACAGCTTGACCAGCAATTGACAGACGCGCTCGATGTCACGTTCAGGGTCGCTCGAATGTTCCTGAATGAGACGCGCGGCATGGGTTCGACCCGCCATGTCCTGGGCCAGGCGCATATTGAGCGGAGGTAGCGCCACCTGGCGATCGGCCAGGATATTGACCTTGTAACCCCCGATACCAAAGACAACCACCGGGCCGAAGATGGGGTCTCGCGTGATGCCGGCACAGAGCTGCATGGAGTGCATGCCACGCTGCATGGGCTGCAAGCAGTACTCGCGAATCTTGAAGGAAGGATACTTTTCGCTGACTTTTTCCGCCAGGCGTAGCACGCCCTGGGCCACCTCCTCAGGCGTCGTCAGATCCTGAAGCAGGCCGGCGGATATCTTGTGCGGATGGTTGCGATACCGGAAGGGACGGGAATTGCCTTCATGGACCACCTTGAGCGCCATGCTGCCGTCGAATGCCAGTGAGGCCTCCCGCGCCTCCTGAGCAGAGGTCACATAACGACTGGGCGCCACGGCGATGCCGTAGGCCTCAATCACCTGCGCCGTTTCGGCATGCCACAGATACTCTCGCCCTCCCGCTTTTGCCTCTGCAATCAGGGTGCGGCACCGGGCGCGGATCTCAGAGGTGGTGGTAAACGGCAGGCTCGGCGGTGTTTCCTGAAGCAGCGCCTGGACACGCTGGTAGACGACCATGTGCATGAAGGCCTTCACCGCCTGCTCCGGTGAAATATAGGTCGGAATTCCGGCCAGGTTACATTCATGACGCGCGGAAATGGCTTCCTCGAGCCCCATCCAACTGGTCAGCAGATTGCGTCGAAAGCGCTTGCGGTTGGCGACGACCGCCTGAGCCGTGGTCTTTGAGGGCGCCATACGGGTCGGAGCATGCACGACCAACACCGCATCCACGCCCGGATCGGCGGCGACGATCTCCAGAGCATCCACCAGGGTCTCCGGCGTGGCGTTGCCGCCTAGGTCCACCGGGTTGTCTCCCGGACGGCTCATGTCGAAATTGCCATCGAGCAGGGTGCGGTATGTCTGCTCACTGAAAGCCGCGAGACGCCCGCCGGTGGTGATCAGCTTGTCAATGGCAAGCAGCGCCGGTCCCAGCCCATTGGAGACGATCGCCAGGCGATCGCCACGCAACGGTTTCATTCGGGATAGCGTCTCGAGCGCATCGAACAGCTCATCGGAATCATTGACGCGCACCACCCCCGCCCGAGCAAAGGCGGCATCGAAGAGCTGGTCTCGATTGGTGATGCCGGGCGTCGGCGGCAAACCGGTCAGATCCGATTCCGAGGTACGCCCACTCTTGATGGCCAGTACCAGACGATGGCGCGAAGCATCGCGCAGCGCGGTCATGAAGTGCTGGGCATCGAGGATGCGTTCGAGGTGCAGCAACAACGCCTGAGTCGGCGAGAATTGGGTAATGTAATCAATGAGATCGGGCAGCATGACATCCACACTGTCACCCACCGTGATCAGATGGGAGAACCCGATCCCTCGGCCTGCCGCCCAATCGATCATGGCCGTGCCAAGCATCCCGGACTGGCCCAGGTAGGCCACACGACCCACCTTGACCGGCCGATTGGCATAGGAGGCGTTAAGCTTGTTACCGGGGACGATCAGCCCCATGCACTCCGGGCCGAGTACCCGGATACCGGAAATGCGCGCAGCGCCAAGCATTCGGCTGCGTATCGACCCCTTGCCGTCCTGCTCGTCATCCAGATACGGTCCGCCCGAGAGCACCAGGGCCGCCTTGACGCCGAAACGCCCTAAACGTGCGATTCGACCCGGCACCGTCAAGACCGGTGAGCAGATCACTGCTAGATCGGGAGGCGTCGGGAGATGCGACACCCGGCTGAAACACGGGACGTCGAAAACGCTGTCATAGCCCTTGGGATTGACGGCCCATAGGGTGCCGGGGAAGCCGGCTTCCTGCAGGTTACGGATCACCAGCCCGCCCAGGGAGTGGGGCTTTTCGGAGCCGCCGATCACTGCGATGGAGCGGGGTCTGAAGAAATGATCAAGGAAACGAGTACTCAAGGCATTCTCCACGTTGGATGGATGGCATGAGGGGCTATGCTCTATGTACGACCTATTGTCAGTGTCGTGCAAGGGTCGACGACGACTATGGTGGTGCCAGTCACCCTGGAGCATATGCATGATCACCGGTTACATCACCCACCCCGATTGCCATCTTCATCACATGGGACCGGACCATCCCGAGAGCCCCTTGAGGCTGGAAGCGATCAATCGACGTCTGGCGCTTGCCGGCGTGCTTCAACAGACCATGCAATCCGAAGCCCGCGAGGCCCGCGAAGAAGAACTCGGCCGTGTCCATCCGCTGCGTCACCTGCGTGCCCTCGAGAAATGCGTGCCTGATGAAGGGATCGTGGTACTCGACAGCGACACGATAATGAACCCCCATAGCCTGAAGGTTGCTCGCATGGCCTCGGGAGCCGTGATTCGCGGCGTCGATCAGGTGTTCCGCCACCAGGCTGACAATGTATTCTGCGCGGTACGTCCGCCCGGCCATCATGCCGAGGCGACCGATGCCATGGGATTCTGCTTCCTCAACAACATAGCAGTCGGAGCGGCTCATGCCCGCGCCAAATACGGCGCGCGACGTATCGCCATCCTCGATTTCGATGTCCATCAATGCAATGGCACCATCGATATTTTCAAGGACGACCCCGAAGTGTTGGTCTGCACCAGTTTTCAATACCCCTTCTACCCTTGGCGCTATCTGCGTAGCGAGTGGCACAACGTGGTCAATACACCACTCCCTGGCGGTACCGATAGCACGGCCTTCCGACGCGCCATCGAAGACGACTGGTTGCCGGCCCTGCATGCCTTCAAGCCGGATATCGTGCTCGTGTCGGCGGGCTTCGATGCCCATCGGGAAGACGTCATGGCCGATCTATGCCTGGAGTGCGAAGACTTCTACTGGATCACTCACCTCGCCATGGAAATCGCGACACTATATGCCGATAACCGCCTGGTGTCGGTTCTCGAGGGTGGCTATCACCTAGACTCGCTGGGACGCAGTGCAGAGGCCCATGTTAAGGCCCTGCTGGGACTGCCCTATGACTGATGGCCGCCAGGGGGGCCGGGTCTAATTTGCATCGTTTTCGTCCGCGCAGGAAACACCCACGACAGGCATGAGTGCCCTTGTCACCGCCACGGGGATGCTCTCTGAAGAGATCCCGCTCGGTCGGTGATAAACTGAGCGAAACTCTGTTTCCGATAGTGAACCAACCGATGACCGATATGACCGACCAGGATGCCGCGCTGCGCATCGCCTCAGGGCGCAAGCCGTTTGTCGAACCGCTGCGACTGGGGGAGCGGCTCAAGGAAATTCGCCTGGCCAATCAATGGACGCTTGAGGATGTCAGTCAACGCACCAGCTTGGCTCGTTCGACGCTGTCCAAGATCGAGAACAACCAGATATCCCCGACATTCACTGCCGTGCAGAAACTGATCGGCGGCCTGAACATCGACCTGCCCCAGCTGCTCTCGCCCCCCCGTGCCCGGACACGCACCATGGGGCGTCGCGACCTGACCCGCCGCGGCCACGGCCAGCAACATCCCACCCCGACCTACGAACATGAACTGCTGAGTTGCGAACTCGCCCAGAAGCGCATGATTCCTTTCAAGACCATCGTCCGGGCACGCCACTTCGACGAATTCAGTGAGTGGGTTCGCCACGACGGTGAGGAATTCCTGATGGTACTCGAAGGCGAGATTCTGCTTTACAGCGAGTTCTATGAGCCATTGCGCCTGGCCTGTGGCGACAGCATCTACTTCGACAGCGACATGGGGCACGCGCTTGTCTCGGCCAGCGAAGCCGATGCGGTCGTGCTGTCGGTCTGCACGCGCGGCGACAACACCACCGCCTGAGGCAGATCGCATGGCGTCGCTAGCGTCTGTCGCCCGGCCGCCGATGGGGCATGGCATCCAGTGCCAGGCGTCCTTCGGCGTGGATGGCCTGGAAATGCCGCCCCTTGGCCCGAGCGATCAGCAACACCCCGAAGCGCTGGGCGAGCTCGACGCCCTTCTGAGTCACCCCGGAACGTGACACCAACACGGCGATGCCCATCTGCGCGACCTTGAGTACCATCTCCGAGGTCAGCCGTCCGGTGGTGTAGAAGATGTCGGCGGTTTCGGAAGCACTCTGTTCCAGCCATTGGCGTCCCGCCAGGGTATCGACGGCATTATGGCGACCCACATCCTCGACGAAATCAAGCACCGTATCCTGGCGACACAAGGCGCAACCATGCACCGCGCCGGCGCTGCGATAGGTCTCGTTGTAATCGCCGAGGTTGTCGAGCATTCGATAGAGCACGGACTGGCACAGCTGTGTTCTGGGGAGCGCCTTCAGTGACGTCACCTCCAGCAGGCGGCCAAAGACCGTGCCCTGGCCGCAGCCAGTGGTCACGGTCCGTTGGCTCAGGCGGTCTTCAAGGTCTTCGGGCAAACGGCGAGTCACGACGGCTGCCGTCTCCACTTCCCAGTCGACCTGCACCGCCTGGAGGTCGCTGCGTTCCCCCAGCAAGCCCTGGTTGCGCAAGTAACCCACCACCAGCGCTTCGGGATCGGCCCCCAGGGTCATCAGGGTGACGATCTCGCGCTTGTTGAGGTAAATCGACAGAGCCCTTTCCGCGGCAATGGCTTGCCGTCGCGATTGCCCGAACTCATCCGTGACGTCGATTTCGATAGTCGCAGGCAGGCGTGCCTGGCTCAGGCTGATGGCGTGCATCCAAGGCTCCAGGTAAAGCGTTGATTGACGATGATGGCATTCCCTTGGCCAAGTGTCTTTAATGAATAAGCAGAGATGAGAGAGGGCAGTGATTCATGGCATCCTTCAATAGTCGCCGGACCCTCAGTTTCGACCTGGCAAGCGAGGCCCTTCAGATCAAGGGCTTTCGCTCGACCCGCTGGCGTATTGCCGACCTCTCGCCGGGGGACGCGGGCCCATGGGTGCTCGACCTGCAGTTGTTTCTCACCGAGCGGGCCGCGTATCGTTTCAATCTGACTGGCGGAATTCCACGCTTGTTCGTGCGGTGCGGCCAGTCCGGCGACATACCCAAGCCCTCGGCGATAACCGCCAGTCAGGATGTCGCCGCTGCATGGCTCGATGGCGAGCATGAAGTGCTCGAAGTCGATATGCCTCTCGCCATTCAGGCCTGGCTCGAGGGCTATCTCGTTCGCCATGGCGAAGCACCTGAGGAAGGACGCAAGAAAAAGCGCAAGGGCGCCGGGCGTGCGGGAGCAGAACCTATGAGTCGGCTGGAGCGCTGGTCGCGCCGTAAGCTCGGAGAAGACACCGAAGCGGCTGACGCGTCGGACATCGACGCGGTCATCGACAATACCCGCGACGCTGAGTCTGGCGAAGACCTCGACGCCGCCCATCACGATGGCGATGCCGATAACGCGGAAGATGGCGCTGGCGAACCTCCGGCGCCGGGCAGTCTCGACGCCACTCTGCCTGATCCCGAGAGCCTTGCGCCTGGCAGCGATATCAAGGCCTTCCTCGAACCCGGGGTGAGTAGCGGACTACGCCGTCGGGCATTGCGCAGGCTTTTTGCCGGTGAAAAGTACGGCATCAGAGACGGCCTGGACGACTACGATCACGACTACCGCGAAAAGCTGAAGCCGCTGGCCAGCGAACTTGCACAGCGAATGCGCAAATGGACGGCGCCCGCCGAGGAAACCCCTGAGGAAGGGGTGCCTGCCGACGAAGACAGTAGCGGCGAAGCCGCATCGTCACCAGTTCAGTCTGAGCGACCCGTCGAGCAAGATGAAGAGCCATCGAGTGAAGAGCCAGCGAGTGAGGATTCCCCGGCTACCGACGAGAGCCTTCAACTCGATGATGGCCCGATGTTAGACCAAGGAAGGGGTGGCAGCCGCCGCCAATTCGGCCAAGACTGATAAATATAAAATATAAAAAAATCGACTTACACTCTGACTATACCCCGACCGTGAGTTTGCATGAACCAGCGAATAGAGATGCTGCCAGTGGATGAGCAGCACAACCGACATGCCAGGGAGGCTGCAAGAAGTGGTATCTCATGGCCTGTCAACCTGACACCGGCCAGCGTCAGTTATGTCAGTGATGGCCATGTCCTGCTTGTCGGCAACGAACGCGACGTTCGCCTTGCCGCTCGTGAACTCATGGGCAAGGCGCTCGCATCAGTCACCCTGCTCATCACCGAACCCGTCAACGATACCCGAACCCCCGAAGACGAAACGCTCGGCGACGAACGCCTTCTCGCCGACACCCGCGAGTGCCGACAGCATGCCCTGACGCGTGAACAGGCTCGCCAGTTGCGTATTGAGGGCCACCTGGGCCGCTTCTCGGTCTCCGTGTCGAAGGATGGCGAGACGCTAAACCTCGCCAAGGCACTGGCGGATCGTCAGTATTTCGACTCGATCCTGGACCTTGGCGAGACGCCCGTTCTCTCTCTCGAGCTGCCCCCTCCCGGCTACGTCACGATGGCGTGGGACGCCGCTGATCGTGTCGAGCAGTTGGAAACGTTCGCCGGCCTGGTCGGCGAATTCGACAAGCCTCGCTATTTCCAGATCAACAGCGACCTCTGTGCCCATGCTTCCAGTGGCAACATCGGTTGCACGCGGTGTCTCGAGGTCTGCCCTGCCGATGCGATTACCAGTCATCAAGGGCGCATCGAGGCCAGGATCGAGATCGACCCCTTCCGCTGCCATGGTGTCGGCAGTTGCAGCAGTGCATGCCCGACGGGGGCCATCCAGTTTCGCATGCCGGAAACCCATCGTCAGCAGGAGACGGTGTTGTCCTGGCTGCAGTCCTACCGCAAGGCCGGTGGTACCGCTCCGGTGGTGCGCTTCGCTGAAGCCGAGGACCTCGCCGGCGAACGCGAGGCAGCGGGTCATGTCCTCGACGTACCGCTGGAAGAGCTCGGCGCTGCCGGGCATGACCAGTGGCTGACCGCTCTCGCGGGCGGCGCCGCTGAAATCCGGGTGCAATGCCATGGGCGTATGCCCGAGCGCCTGAAACGCTTCATTGACGATCAGCTTTCCCAGGCGCACGTGTTACTAGAAGCGTTTGGCCATTCGTCGACGCGGTTAAAGCGTCTCGATGCCGGAGACAGCGCTGCCCGTGATGCCCTGCCCGACGAGGCGCCATTGACCGACGAGACATTGAGCTTCGCCACGAACGACAAGCGTGAGCGACTCAATGCGGTGCTCGACCGGCTCGCGGGTCTCGGCACCCCTGATGGCGAACGTCATCGCGTTACCCCCGGGGCCGCCTACGGCAGCATCAACGTCGACCAGGACGCCTGCACCCTCTGTCTAGCATGTGTGGCCAACTGCCCGACTCCGGCCCTTGCCGCGGGTGATGCCTCTCCCTTGCTCAGTTTTCGCGAGGCGGACTGCGTCCAATGTGGGCTCTGTGTCGAGGCCTGTCCGGAAGATGCCATCACTCTGGCGCCAGGTTTCCTGGCCAGCGATGCACGCCGCGAGCGGCGTGTCTGCCACGAGGAACCCGCCTTCGAATGCATTCGTTGTGGCAAGCCATTCGCCACCACCAGCACCGTCGAGACAATCAAGGCCAAGCTTGCGGATCATCCTTATTTCGCCGGTGACGCCATGGCGAGACTCGAGATGTGCGAGGACTGCCGGGTCAAGGATGTCTGGCACGAGATGGCCCGCAACCCTGACGCGCAATTGAAGGTATGAGCACCATGACGCAAGCCTCCGTGGATCAACAAGCCTCGCATGAGCTCAACGACACTGATGCGCTTCGAGTTGAGGTTTATGGCCTGCTGGCGGGGCTGTTGCGAGAAGCACCGGATCAAGCCCTGCTCGACTGGCTCGCCTCACTCGAGATAGAGCAGGATGGCGGCGTGCTCGCCGAGCGTTGGGCGCAATTGGTCGCCGCTGCCGCCAAGGCCTCTCTCGACACCTTGTCCCGAGCGCATTTTCGCCACCTGATCGGTGTGGTCGAAGGGGACGTGATTCCCTATGCCTCCTGGTATCGCAACGGTGAGTTAATGGACGAGGCGCTGGTTGCGTTACGTCGCGACCTCAAGTTGCTGGGGTTCGAGCGCGCCGGACACACCAATGATCCAGAAGATCATCTCGCTGCACTATGCGAGGTGATGGCAATGCTCATCGAAAGCCGCTCCTTCAATGAGCCGCGTTTCTTCATGACGCATATCGCTCCCTGGGCTGCCAGCTGCATGGCCGACCTGGGGCGAGTGAATACCGAGTTCTATGCGTGTTTCGGCCGACTTGGCCAGGCATTCATCAATAGCGAACAATCTCGCCTCGAAAGCGAGGCGAGTCGTGACCCTGTAAGAATCGTCGAACCCTGACGCTAACCTGACCGTGATGATACAACCACAACAAGGCCCATCGACGGCCACTGCATGATCGAGGAGAGCCCCATGCAAAAGACTCGCAACCCAGAGCGCCGCCGCTTCCTCAAGACCCTGGGGGTCGGCACCGCCGCCGCCGGCGCGGCAGCGGCCGTCGGCAACGTCACCCTGGCACAGGCCGAGACAAAGGAGACGACGGCCAAGGCGCCAGAGCAGTCCATTCAGTACCGGGAAACCGACCACATTCGTGCCTTCTACGCCACCCTGCGTGACTGACGGCCCCAGAGCCAGGAGATCGAAACCATGCGTTTGACTCGCAAATCC
>Ga0136557_1002022_pt1 | contig 12165 bp, 12 predicted proteins | sample AntRauTorckE6832_FD_104796 | JGI IMG/M metagenome (GOLD analysis project Ga0136557, IMG submission 104796) | Saline lake microbial communities from Rauer Islands, Antarctica - Metagenome Torckler E6 #832 | ecosystem: Environmental > Aquatic > Non-marine Saline and Alkaline > Saline | place...
AGTGATGAAGGGCAGCGCACAGACCACGGCGGCGCGTAGCAGATCCAGGCTGACCAACAGGGCACGCCGAGGGAGGCGAGACGCATAGGCACCAACCACCGGCGCGATGCCCACGTAAGCCACCATCTTGATCGCCAGGGCCGTGCCCAGCACGATCCCCGCTTGCCCTGCCGCTAGATCATGGGCCAGCAGCGCCAGAGCGACCGTCGTCAGTCCGGTGCCAATGAGCGCAATGACCTGGGCCAGAAACAAATGGCGATAGATGCGGTGGGTCAGCACCTTGAGCATGGGGCCTCCTCGAGGCGATGTATAGACGATAGCAGTGGAAGCAGGCGGCTACAGGTAGCGGGCGATCGCCTTGAACTCTTCGATATGGGCATGTTGTGCCTGAGTCTGAGGACCCATCGCCTCCTCTAGGCAGTGGTCGATATGGTCCTGCACCAAGGTCCTCTTGGCTTGCTGGATCGCTTTTTCCACTGCTTGCAGCTGCTGGGCGATATCCAAGCAGGGACGCCCGTCTTCGATCATCTGAGTCACGCTCTGTAGGTGCCCCCGCGCGCGGTTCAGGCGTTTGATGATGTCGGGATGCGTCTGGTGGGCATGTTGATTCATGATTCGTTCCCTGTTTTATATTCCTATCCCCTGGGGGGGATATTAAGCTCCCGCCCGGTGTCTTGCCAATGCCCCATTGGGGTAAGGTAAGGGGCCGCTTGCAGCCCCGGTTTTCGCTGTCATTCTGGCTTGCCTGTATGCTCAATCGATTGTGTCATCACCTTGGCTACTTGACCCTCCTGCTGCTGATCGTGCAGGGACTGGTTATGTCCAGCATTGGCGAGACGCGTGCCCATGGGTCGGTCAACTCGACCGCGACTGAGTCTCTTCATGTGGAAAAAGCACTGGATGGGCATGGCCATGCGCACGGTCATGTGCATGCGGAAAGAGACCGCCACCACCTCCACCATGAGAGTGGCAGCCACTTTCATGAAACGGCGGATCGGCTCGCCGCCGGGGAGATCATCGAACCGTTGATCTCCGACTCCCTGCGGATATGCCGTCGGGATGGCATTCCGCTACGCCGAGCCTTCCGACTCGAGCGTCCTCCACGGCCGGTCAGCGCTGTCTGACCGGGGTCGCCCGCTGGGTGATCATTCTTCGATACAGATCCGTGGAGATTCCTATGTTTCCATCCCCAATGGGTGGTGTGTTCGACGTGCCTGACAAGGCTCGACGCTGCCACCTTCCCCTAATCGCACTGCTGGTGCTGCTCTTGGGAGCCAGCGGTGATGCCCTTGCCCATGCCGTGGCGGAAGGTGACAAGGGCTATATCCAGGAGATCTATGGCATCAACCTGATCTCCTTCATCTATCTCGGCGCCAAGCACATGGTGACGGGGTACGACCATATCCTGTTTCTGCTAGGGGTGATCTTTTTCCTCTACCGGATGCAGCACATCGCCATCTACGTCAGCCTCTTCGCCTTGGGCCACTCCACGACGATGCTGCTCGGGGTGTACTTCGATATCGGCATCAACAGCTATCTCATCGATGCCATCATCGGGCTATCCGTCGTCTACAAGGCGCTGGACAATCTCGGTGCCTATCAGCGCTGGTTCGGTTTCCAGCCTGACACCAAGGCGGCGACACTGGTCTTCGGCTTCTTCCATGGCTTCGGTCTCTCGACCAAGATCATCGAGTACGAGATCTCGCCGGATGGCCTGCTCCCCAACCTGCTGGCATTCAACGTTGGGGTCGAAATCGGCCAGCTGCTGGCCCTGGGGGCCATCCTCATCGTCATGGGGTTCTGGCGGCGCACCGCCGGCTTCCTGCGCCATGCCTATACCGCCAATGTCGCCAATGTCGCCATGATGTGCGCCGGCTTCATGCTGATCGGATATCAGCTCACCGGCCTGTTCACCGCCTGATCCACGGAGTCCGAAATGTACAATACCGATATGCCTTCCCGCGCCGAACTACCCTCTTCCAGGAAGCTGATTCGCTCGACCCTGCTGGCTGCTGTGGCGGCCACCGCTCTAATGGTGACCGTGGTGCTGCCCGCCGAGTACGCCATCGACCCCACAGGGGCGGGACGTCTGTTGGGGCTGACCGAGATGGGTGAAATCAAGGAGCAACTGGCCGAAGAGGCTGCCCTCGACCGGGCGAATGCCGAATCGGAATCCATGCAAGGCGCTTCGGTCGCGGTGACGCCTGAGGTCGAGGTCAACGAGGTAACAGCCGAGACCACCGCCAACCAGACCGCCACCACTGCCGCCCCCGTCCAGGAAGAGACCGAGGTGCCCCAACCCGATGCCACCTGGCGTGACGAAGTGCAGTTCACCCTGTCTCCTGGAGAAGGGGTGGAGTACAAGCTGACGATGACGGAAGGAGACGTCGCTAGCTTCGCTTGGAAATCAGAGAGAGGCGCGATCAACTTCGACACGCATGGCGATGGGGGTGGGAATGCCATCAGCTACGAGAAAGGGCGTGGTGTCCCCGAAGATGAGGGCGACCTAGAAGCAGCCTTTACCGGCAACCACGGTTGGTTCTTCCGTAATCGCAATGACAGCGATGTGACCGTTGTGCTGCGCATCGACGGTGACTACGAGAATCTGAAGCGCATGCTCTGATCACTTGAGTGATACTCAGGATCCCTAGCCCGCATACGAGGGGTAGGGATCCTTAAACGAGCTTTGCCACCTATGGAGGTACCTACCCGGCTTACGCGTAACTCCAGCCCAAGGTCAACGGCAGGTGTATTTCCATCAACCACTGACCCATCGAGTCTCGCGTTCAACTCTGCATGGCCTTCGACATCGTGGGCATCGAGCGGCTCCTCGATCCACGTCAATCCCAACTCATCGACCGCGCGACTGAGGCGCAGCGCCGGTTTCGCATCGGCAAGCCAGCCATGCCGGGCGAAGGGCGAAGCCGCGGTAAGAAAAAAGGCGGCCCGAAGGCCGCCAAAGGATTTCCACTGTTGGTGAGCGCTGGCGTCAGCCCTCGCGCTTGCCATCGACCAGGCGGCTCACGCCCAGCGGGTTGGCGTCCTGCAGCGCCTCGGGCAGCAGGCCCGCGGGCAGCGCCTGGTAGCACACCGGGCGCAGGAAGCGGTGGATCGCCGCGCTGCCCACCGAGGTGGTGCGGCTGTCCGAGGTCGCCGGGTAGGGCCCGCCGTGAACCATGGCGTGACAGACTTCCACCCCGGTCGGCCAGCCGTTGGCCAGTATCCGACCGGCCTTGCGCTCCAGCGTCGGCAGCAGCTGCCGGGCGGTGTCGAGGTCGCCGTCGTCCATCTGCAGGGTGATGGTGAGCTGGCCTTCGAGCTGGGCGGCGACGCGGCGTACCTCCTGCGCGTCGGCACAGGCGATCACCAGCGAGGTCGAGCCGAAGACCTCCTCCTGCAGGGCGGGATCATTAAGGAAGGCCTCGGCCTTCGTGACGAACAGCCCGGCCTGGGCGGGGTGGGCGGTCTCGCCGGCCTGGCCGCGGGCGGCCTCGCTGACCTTGGCGTGGCCGGCCAGCCGGCCGACACCCTGCTCGTAGGCCGCGTGGATGCCCGGGGTGAGCATGGTCTGGGCGGCGCTGCCCGTGACCGCCTCACCGGCGGCCGCGACGAAGGCGTCGAGCTCAGGGCCCTGGACCGCGATCACCAGCCCGGGGTTGGTGCAGAACTGCCCGGCGCCCATGCTGAGCGAGGCGGCGAAGCCGTCGGCGATCGCCTGGCCGCGTGCCTTGAGCGCCTCGGGGAGCAGGAACACCGGGTTGATCGAGCTCATCTCGGCGTAGACCGGGATCGGCTGCGGGCGCGCCTGGGCGGTGGCCATCAGCGCCGTGCCGCCGCTGCGCGAACCGGTGAAGCCCACCGCCTGGATGCGCGGGTCGGCGACCAGCGCCTGGCCGATCTCGCGGCCCGCGCCGAACAGCAGCGAGAAGGTGCCCTCGGGCAGGCCGCACTGGCTCACCGCGGCCTGCACGGCACGGCCGACCAGCTCGGAGGTGCCGGGGTGGGCGGAATGGCCCTTGACCACCACCGGGCAACCGGCGGCCAGCGCCGAGGCGGTATCGCCACCGGCCACGCTGAAGGCCAGCGGGAAGTTGCTGGCGCCGAACACCGCCACCGGGCCCAGGGCGATATGGCGCTGGCGCAGGTCGACGCGCGGCATCGGCTCACGCTCGGGCAGCGCCGGGTCGACGCGCACGTCGAGCCACTCGCCGGCGCGCACCACCGAGGCGAACAGCCGCAGCTGGCCGCAGGTACGCCCGCGCTCGCCTTCCAGGCGTGCGCGGGGCAGGCCGGTCTCGGCCATGGCCCGCTCGATCAGGTCATCCCCGATCGCCTCGATCTCGGCGGCGATGGTCTCAAGGAAGGTCGCGCGCGCTTCGAGCGAGGTCTCGCGATAGGTATCGAAGGCCGCCTCGGCCAGGGCGCAGGCCTGATCGACCTCGGTCTGGCTGCCGCCGGCGTAGGCCGGGTCCAGGGTCTCGCCGGTGGCCGGGTTGACGGCGTGGATCTCGGCCTGCTGGCCGCTGATGGCTTGCTGGCCGATTAACATGTTTCCGCTGATAGTCATGAGCTCTCCTGAGTCACTGAGAAAATGCGGGGCGTTGGCTTGGCGCTATATTGATGTGCGCCAGCCACGATTCGCACGCCCCGGTCATTGGTCGCAATACTTATCATTGATCGCGGTACTTATCCTTGGTCACGGTACTTGGCGTACGTGTTCCGCGCACGATTGAGATGTTGAAACATGGTCTCACGAGCGGCCTCGGCATCCCGCGACAGAATCGCCTCGAGGATGTAGGTGTGCTCTTCGTGAACACGCTCCAGATAACGCTCGGAGGCCGTGGTGTCGATTTCGATGCTGAGCAGCTTGGCCCGTGGAATCACGCTTTGGCTCCACTGCTCGTAGAAGGACTTGAAGAAAGGATTCTTGGCCGCCTGGGCGATGGCGAAGTGAAAATAATAGTCCTCACTGCGCGCCTGGGATTTTTCCAGGTAAGCCTTGCCGAAGGCTTCATGGCGTTCCAGAAGCTCACGACGGTCCTCGTCGTCGTGACGCAATGCCGCCAGCTCGGCGGCGGTAGGCTCGAGAGTCAACCTTAACTCGAGCAGATGCAGGATGTCCTCGACCGTCGTCGGATTGATGCGCTCGGCAGGCTTGGCTTCCACGGTGGTGGCACGCAGCACCGTCGTGCCGACACCCCGGCGCGTCTCGACCAGACCCAACGACTTCAAATGGGTAATCGCCTCACGAATCACCGTACGACTGACCCCGAAGGACTCGCAAAGGCTATTCTCGGTCGGAAGCTTATTGCCTACCGCCACCTTGCCCTGCGTGATCAGGGATTCGAGTTGATCTGCCACGTGGACGGACAAACTGCCCGGCTGGGAGACCTTTCGCACATTGATGCGGGCAAGATCCGTCACCATGTCAACATCCTTAATCATGATGCTTGTTTTGCATCGCTGTATGATGTCATACAGCATAGCATGATCAGTTACCTTTTACCGTATCAGTGTCTGTCTCTGAGGATGACGCGTCCTACGTTAACCGGCATTACCCGTACCGGTCACGTCTCATGACATCTCCCTTGCACGAGACAGGAATTCGACAACCGGAGAGGTCGAGATGAAGCGAAATCCGAGCGAGGCCGATTCATGACGCTCACGGGACCGGTGGCCGTGCTCGAGGTGGCCTTCGCCATCGAGGGCAACGCCATCGCTTTACCCCACCGCCAGCCGCAACCCTGCCGGTTGGCTGTTTCCCACAAGGAGCATCGACATGCTTTATGACCACCGCACCTATACCTGCATCCCCGGCGCCCTGAAGAAACAGATGGCACTCTACGAGGAACACGGCTGGCCAATCCAGAGACGCCACCTGGGTGAGCCCCTGCTATACGGCCCGGTCGAGACCGGAAACGTGAATTCGTATGTGCATATCTGGGTGTTCAAGGACGCTGCGGACCGTAGCCAACGACGCGCCGCCATGCACAACGACCCCGAATGGGCCGCCTATCTCAAGAAAAGTGCTGAGGCAGGCTACCTGGTCAGCCAGGAGAACAAGATCGTCGTACCCGCGCCCTTCTTCAAAGACTGACTCCCCACAGTTTTCCACTCGAGGCTGCCGATACCGAGATACGTACGGCAGCCGGTTGTCGCTCACCCCTCATGTCGTATGGCATCGCCCTTGCGCCACCGCCACCCAACCTTGGCTTCGCGTCCGGTCAGGCGGAACGCAGTGCCGAGACGGTGGTGCGAGTCGAAATCCGTTCGGGATCGGTCATGAGCTCGATGACGGCGGGACGGCCCGACGCCATGGCCCGCTCCAGGGCCGGCTTGACGCTGCCCGTATCGCTGACTCGCTCGAAATGCGCGCCGAGCCCGGCTGCCATCTGGCCGAAATCCGGATTCACGAGGTCGGTCCCCGAGACGCGTCCCGGATGGTCGCGCTCCTGATGCATGCGAATCGTACCGTAGGTGCCGTTATTGAACAGCAACACGATGGGTCGCCCGCCATGCTGCACGGCAGTGGCGATCTCGACGCCGCTCATCATGAAGCCGCCGTCGCCGACAAACGCCAGCACGCACTTGTCGGGTTCTCGCAACGACGCCGCCACGGCGGCGGGTACCGAATAGCCCATCGCCCCGCAGGTCGACCCGATGATCCGGCCGGGACGTTGATAGGCCAGAAAGCGCTGTGCCCACCCGGTATGGTTTCCGGCGTCCAGGGTCACGATACAGTCCTTCGGCAGGCTGTCGCGCAACTCATGCATCGCCGCGCCCATGTCGAGCGGATAATCGTGCGCCGGTGGCCGGGTATCGGCAAGGTACTCGTCACGCAGCGTCTTGCGCCACTCGCTCCAGTGGCTGCGCTGCGCCCAATCGCATGGCGCCAACGCGGCGGCAAGCTTGTCGGGGGCCGAGACGACGCCCAACGCCGGGCTGAAGACACGACCTATCTCATCCGGGTCGACATGCACGTGGATCAGCGTCTGCGTGGGATTGGGCGACGTCAGGGTGGTGTAGGTTTTGGTGGTCATCTCGCCGAGCCGGGCGCCAACCACCAGGAGCAGGTCGGCCTCGGCCAGACGCTTGATCAGCGACGGCGCCACGGCGGTACCGAAATCGCCCACATAGCAGTCCGAGGCGTTGTCCAGGATATCCTGACGCCGGAAGGAACAGGCCACCGGAATCCCGTTGGCCTCGGCGAACGTCCTGATCTGCGCACAGGCGTCATCCGTCCAGTCCGACCCGCCCACCAGCAGCATCGGACGCTCGGCACGCGATACGAGGGCACCGATCCGCTCGACCTCTTCAACGGTGGCACCGGGTCGCGATGGCGTATAGGGCGGCGCGTCATCGACCTCGACGACATCGGTCAACATGTCCTCGGGTAGGGCCAGCACCACCGGACCCGGGCGGCCCGAGGTGGCGACCCGGAAGGCACGTGACATGTATTCCGGAATACGGCGAGCATCGTCGATCTGGGCGACCCATTTGGCCACACCGGCGAACATGACCCGGTAGTCGATCTCCTGAAACGCCTCCCGGTCCATGGAACCGCGGTCGACCTGGCCGACCAGAAGGATCATTGGCGTCGAATCCTGCTGGGCAATATGCACGCCGATGGCGGCATGGCAGGCCCCCGGGCCACGCGTCACCAGGCAGATACCGGGCCGACCCGTCAGCTTTCCATAGGCCTCGGCCATGTTCGCCGCTCCCGCCTCATGACGCGCGTTGTAGAGCGTGAAATGCTCGCGCTGATCAAACAGGGCGTCCAGTACCTCCAGATAGCTCTCCCCGGGCACGCAATAGCCGCTATCGGCGCCGTGAATGATGAGCTGGTCAACCAGTACTTTCCCCCCAGTGCGTGGGGAGGGGCGTGCTTTTGTGGTCATGTCGGATTCCTGATGGCAGAGACTCGCGCCACCAGCGATGCTGATGGCGCGGTCGAGTAATGAAACCGTTCCCGTTACCCGGACTAGGAGGTGGAGTCGAACTTCGGCTTCTTGCGAAGGATCAGATAGGCGAATACCACGGTCAACACCAGGAATGCCAGGCTGTCCAGACTCGTCAGGAAGACGATCGGATTGCCGTCACTGAAGGACAAGGATCGTCGCAGATACTGCTCCAGGTCCGGTCCCAGGATGAAGCCCAACAGCATGGCCACCACCGAGTAGTTATGCTTGCGCAGGAAGAAGGCCAGCACGCCGAACATCAGCGCCAGGAACATCTGGAAAATCGAATAGGTCGCCACGTAGCTACCGACGAGTGCCACCACCGCAATGGAACTGTAGAGAAGGCCACGGGGAATCGAGACGATACGGATGAAATACGGCCCGAACAGGAACAGCGTCAGCGGGATGAGGATCAAGGCGCTCACGAACAACGAAGCGAACATGGGTGCAATAAGGTCGGCCTGCTGCTCGAGAAGACGCGGTCCAGGCTGCAAGCCATTGATGATTAATACGCCCAGCACGATGGCCGTGGTCGGATCGCCCGGAATCCCGAACATCAGCATCGGCACGAAGGCACCGCCGCACATGGAGTTGTTGGCCGATTCGGCAGCGGCAATGCCTTCACGACTGCCATGGCCATACTCCTCGGGCTTCTTCGAGCTGCGCTTGGCATCGGCATAGGCAACGAAGGCGGCCATCGACCCGCCCGCGCCTGGCAGGATACCAATGGCATAGCCCATGATCGCGCTCTTGATGTAAGTAAAGAACCCGATTGCACGGACCTCGGACCAGGGCGGGATGAAGTCGCGCCGGCGAATCTTGAGGGCCTTCGCCCGCTCGAGGGTATCCTCAAGCGAGAGGTTCCAGTTCTGGGCCTGGACCAAGAGCTCGCTCACCGCAAACGCACCGATCACCACGGGCATCAAACCGATCCCCTCGACCAGCAGTTCGGTCCCGAACTCGAAACGCGGAATCGGTTGGAGCACATCGATCCCCACGGTGGCCAGCATGATGCCCAGTGCAGTGGCGACAATACCCTTGGCGATGGCCCCCTTGTCGACGATGATGATTACCACCAGCGCGAAGAGGACAAGCGAGAACTTCCCGGGGGTGCGTATCAGCAGCGCGAGTTCAGCCGCGAGCGGCATGAACGCCATGAGCAGGATCGCGCCGATCGAGCCGCCAATCATCGAGCCTAGCGCCGCGTGACCCAGCGCATTGGCGCCGTGCCCTTTTAACATCAAGGCATTGCCTTCCACGGCGGTCATCATCGAGGAAGGCGCGCCCGGGATATTGATTGTCGTGGCCGTTATGCTCCCCGAATACATCCCTGCCATGAAGATGGAGGCGCACATGACCAGTGCCGGTACCACATCGATCGTATAGGTTATGGGCAATAGCAGCGCAATGGCCAGCACCGACGTAAGGCCGGGCATCGCACCGAAAAACGTGCCGATCAAGAATCCAGCCACCATGAAGCCAAGCACTTCCCAACTCAGCAACGCGCCAAAACCACCCAGGAAACTGACAAACGTTTCCATCAGAATCCTCCCAACATGGGGGGCAGCCGCACCCCGAAAATACCGGCAAACAACCCGTAAAAGATGGCTGTCACAGCGATGACATAAAATGCGAAGAAAGCGGGACGTCGTCTCTCGAAGTCAAAGATGAGAAACAGGGCCACCACGAAACTCAGCGTGGCAGGCACATAACCCAGGGGGCGGAACACGGCAATATAGATGCCTGTTGCCACGACAACCAGTAACGGCCTGATGAGCGAGCCACTGGCGGATGCCTTTGCGTCCTGCCGCCACTCACCCACTAGCACGACCACCAGTGCCACATACATGATGATCGCTATGAGGATCGGCATGAAACGTGGCCCCACGATGGTGTCACCGCCAAACTGTGAACGAATGCTTAGCGCTTCCGCCAGATAGATCGTGGTCAAGATAAGCAGGAAGACTGGAAACTGCACCGCCGACCTTCTGAATCGTTCGACGTTGTTCATTGACTCAGAATCCTTTAAATGAGGTCATCGTGGCACCGGACTCCGGCGCCACGTTCGTTATACTCTTTATACTGCCAATTACTTCGACATGACGCCTGCTTCGACCAGTGCATCCATCTCATCGAACAGCGTTTCTGCCGTTTCCTCGGCCCAGGGAGTTACCTCATCGGTACCCAGCCAGCTGGGTGTTACCCCGACATTGGCAACCCACTCCTGGAACTCATCGCTGTCGTACGCCGTCTGGTAAGCGTTTTCCAGTACCTCGATGGCCTCTTCCGGGGTATCTGCCGGTGCCGCGAAGACGATGAAGCTGCCGATCTGCAGGTCGATCCCCTCGTCCACCGTGGTGGGCACGTCAGGATAGGTGGGGTTCTGTGTATCCGAGAACTCGACGAGACCTCGCACGGTACCATCTTCCAGAAGATTGGAAAAATCGCCCAGACTGGTCAGTGCAACATCGACCTCATCGGACAGGATTGCCTCTTTCTGCGGGGCTGCACCGCCGGGGTAAGAGACGATCCTGAATTCCGCATCGGTCAACTCCTGCAACTGCAGGATAGCCAGGTGGATTCGCCCGCCCAGGTTCTGGATGGCAACGCGGATCTCACCGGGATTTTCCTTGGCCGCTTCGATCAGGTCATGAATCGTTTCATAATCAGAATCGGCATCAACCACGATAGCGTCGGGCTCGCTCGTCACACGTGCAATCAGCTTCAGTCTGCCTATCTTGTAGCTCGGCAGCATCCCCTGCCAAGGCACGGTCACCAGGCTGTCGTAGGTCAGCGCGCCGATGGTATATCCATCTGGACGAGAGCTCATGACCTGGCCAATGCCGGTGGCACTAACGCCCCCCTCGATGTTTTCCACGTACATGGAAACATCGAAGCTATTTTCGGCGATGCTTGTTAGTTTGCGCACGATACCATCGGTACCACCACCAGCACCCCAAGGGACAATTACGCGAATGTCGCGCTCAGGATAATCGGCCTGCACTGCCCCGGTCACCGTGGATAATGCGATCACACCAGCTAGCGTTAGAATGGGTTTCTTGTACATTATGTCTACTCCTTATTTTGCTTATACCAAGAAATAAAATGACTCGGCAAGCGTTTTTTTCAATCGACTCTTCTGTTACTTGAAAGCTCGTAACATGGTGTTAAAAACATATAAAATAGACTTAGTGGTAGAAGGCGATAGCGCACCTTCCTAATTGTCTTTGTTTGCATTTTAGTAAACCTTTCTTGGTGAATATGGCGGATTCTGATTACTGCTTGACACTGCCAATCAGCTTTTCAAGCTGCTGACATTCTTTGGAAGTGGGCATGCTCAGCGGTGCGCGAACGTTGCCCGCCGGCCTGCCGATGATCGCGGCGCCCGCCTTGATCAGGCTGACGGCATAGCCGGCCTTCCGATCCCTGAGGTCCACGAAGGGAATGAAGAAGTCGTTGGTGATCTGCTTGACGGCTTCACTATTACCCTTGCGCAGTTCCTTGTAGAACGTGACGGCCAAGTCGGGCACGAAGTTGAACACGGCCGATGAGTAGGTGTTGACGCCGATGGAGAGATACGCTTCGGCGAAGATTTCGGCGGTGGGGACGCCACCGATATAGACCAGACGATCACCGACCGTCTTGACGATCTTGTTGAGGGCCTGGATGTCGCCCTTGCCGTCCTTGAGCGCAATCAGATTGGCGCAGCTGCCAGCAAGCGCCATGACGGAGGCGGCATCTAGGATGCCGTTGCCGCGATTGTAATAAACGACATTGAGCGAGGTGGAATTACAGATCTGCCGGGCGTACTCGACCAGGCCGTCCTGGGGGCATTCGGTCAGGTAGGGCGGCATCAGGAGTATCCCGTCGGCCCCCGCTTTTTCCGCCGCCTTGGCGAACGCCTTGCCGCTGCCGACGCTCAAGCCGGCACTGGCAATCACCGGCAACTTGCCATCCACCACCTCGACCGCCAGGCTGACGATCTCACGGTATTCCTCCAGGGTAAGGCTAAAGAACTCACCGGTACCTCCCGCCACGAAGACGGCCGATATGTCATGGCTGATAAACCACGCCAGGCGCTCGCGGTAGCTGTCCGGGTCGAAATTACCCTGCTCGTCGAAATCGGTGATGGGAAAGGAGAGCAGGCCATCACCTAGGGCGCGTGTCACGTCATCTGCTGAAAATTTCACCCATTCATCCTCTTGTA
>Ga0136557_1002023_pt1 | contig 12164 bp, 10 predicted proteins | sample AntRauTorckE6832_FD_104796 | JGI IMG/M metagenome (GOLD analysis project Ga0136557, IMG submission 104796) | Saline lake microbial communities from Rauer Islands, Antarctica - Metagenome Torckler E6 #832 | ecosystem: Environmental > Aquatic > Non-marine Saline and Alkaline > Saline | place...
AAATACCGGGGGTAGTTACATTACGTCGCTTCCCCCATAAATAGTTACGATTATAAAACAAAGATACAAACGAGGTCCTCTTGCCATCGTTGAAGAGCGTGAAAAAGAAAACTTACCAAGTTACTGCCGAAGTTCTTAAGGAAGCCCTTATAACCAGCTGGGAGTTGCTCAAAATTACCATCCCCGTGGTTATTGTAACAAAGGTTCTTGAAGAGTTGGGCATGATAACCCTGCTCAGTGATTATCTCGAGCCGGTCATGGGAGTGATTGGTTTACCTGGATCCATGGGGTTGGTGTGGGCCACGGCAATGTTCACTAATCTCTATGGCGCCGTGGTCGTTTTTGCAAATCTGGCGGGGGATTTGAATTTGTCGGTCGCCCAGGTGACGGTGGTTGGTTCGGCGATGCTGATTGCCCACTCGCTTCCCCTGGAGCTTGCCATTTCCAAGAAGGCGGGTGCACCGTTTATACCGATTGCTCTACTGCGCTTGTTTGGAGCATTTATCTATGGCTTTCTCCTACATACGCTTTGCAGCAGTCTGCAGCTTTGGCAGGAGGCGGCAACCGTTTTTTTTCAGGCGGAGCAGCAACCGGCTACTCTGCTGTTATGGGCGGCGGATCAACTGAAAAATTTCGGTCTTATTATTTTCGTTATTTTCTGTATTATCATTATAATGAAGATTCTTCGGGTGACCGGAGTGCTGGGCTTTCTGGAAAAAATGTTGGAGCCGGTTCTCCCCCTCTTCGGCATGAGTAAAAAGGCTGCTCCGGTGACGGTGGTGGGCATGGTGATGGGGATAAGCTACGGCGGCGCCCTTATCATTCGGGAAACCAACAGCGGTACAATGGGCAAGCGGGAGGTCTTTTTCTCTTTGGCCTTGATGGGGTTGAGCCATTCTCTTATTGAGGATACACTGCTCATGGTTGCACTCGGTGGGCATTGGGGTGGTTTGTTATTTGGCAGGGTTCTGTTTTCTCTGGTGGTAATATATCTGCTGGCTCTGTTCACTGCCGGAAGAAAACGGCAGGCCACGGTTTTTTGAACAAAAAAACCTGATTGTCCACTTTTGGTCCGCTCAGAAATTTTATTAAACAGTAACTGCTCACAGGGCACCAGGGCTCCCCGCGAACCACCTGGCTTACGTATGACCAATACGCTTCACCAGTCTGATCGCGAAGGGAAGCGTAAGACTCCGAATCTCCGGCACCCTGCAAGCAGTTACAAATACCGGGGGTAGTTACATTACGTCGCTTCCCCATAAGTAGTTACCATTTATTAAACAACCAGGAAATAATGGAATATTCAAAATTTGGGAAAAAATTTGGCGGAGATGCAGGCATCCTCTCGTTGATGAAGGATATGGGAGAGGCGATGGCGCAGGGAGGCGACATTATCATGATGGGTGGTGGAAATCCCGGGCATATTCCTGCCTTTCAGGAAAAAATGCAGCAGCGGTTGCAGGATATCGCAGCAGACGATGAGATCTGTAAACGTCTTTTAGGGGTTTACAGTGCTCCACAGGGTGAGCTCGACTTTCTTTCCAGCCTCGCAGGAATGCTGCGCAGAGAGCAGGGGTGGCAGATAGGCCCGGAGAATATCTGTTTGACCAACGGCAGTCAGTCCGGTTTTTTTCTGTTGATGAACATGTTTGCCGGAGAATTTGAAGGGGGACGCAGTAAAAAAATACGGCTGCCGCTGGCCCCGGAATATATCGGTTATACCGATATCGGGTTGAGCAGTGAGCTTTTTGTGGCGACTCGTCCCAAAATAGAGTTGCTGGAGGAGCATCTTTTTAAATATCGGGTCGACTTTGAGGAACTCTCCGTCGGCGAAGAAACCGGTGCCATTTGTGTTTCGCGGCCCACCAACCCCACGGGCAACGTCATAACAGATAATGAACTGGAGCGGCTTGACACCATAGCAAAAGAGGCCGGTGTACCGCTGATCATCGATAGCGCCTATGGCGTGCCATTTCCCGGCATTGTTTTTTCCCGGGCCACGCCAATGTGGAACGACAACATTATCCTGTGTCTCTCACTTTCCAAGCTCGGGCTGCCGGCGGTGCGCACAGGCATAATCATTGCCGGTGAGGAAATTATCCGCGTCTTATCGGGGATGAATGCGGTAATGTCTCTGGCGCCGACGGGGTTTGGGGCTATTCTTGCCGATCAGCTTGTCGACAGTGGTGAGGTTATAGACGTCAGTCAGCAGATTATCCGACCGTTTTATCAGGACAAGATGGAAATTACACGACGGGTTATTGCCGAAGAACTCGACGGTACTCCCTATAGAATCCATAAACCGGAGGGGGCGATCTTTCTCTGGTTGTGGTTTGAGGATCTTCCCATTTCAAGCAAGGAACTCTATGAGCGATTGAAGAAAAGAGGTGTTCTCGTCATCAGTGGTCACCATTTTTTCCCCGGTCTGGAGAACGATGCCTGGCAGCATAAAAATGAATGTCTGCGTCTCAATTACGCACAGGATGATGCCCAGGTTGCCAGAGGGATTGCCATAATCGGTGAGGAGGTCAAAAAGGCGTATGGTATGCTGTAGTTTAGTGCTGTAGTTTAGTGTTGTGTTGTTGTATTTCAAAATAGTCGTAAAATACTCGTAAGGCATTCTGATTACCCAATGTGCGGAAAAAGTAAAAGCATTCGCCTGGAGAATTATCGACCATGAATATTCAATACAAAATAGCGATGTTTGTCTTGCTGGGCTGGGTGTCCGTTGTCTGGGCAGCGCCGCAATGCCTGGATGGGGGTTGTGTTAACGGCAGGGGCTCGATTGTCAACGATGACGGCCGCAGATATACAGGCCAATTCAAAAACGGTGTTATTCATGGTCATGGTGTTCTCCACTTTCCCGACGGCTCCATGTATGAGGGTGAGTTGGAAAACGGAAAAATGCACGGCAGGGGAGTGCTGAGCAGCGTTGATGGCAGACGGTACGAGGGGCAATTTCGCGATGACGTTATCCATGGCACGGGGACTCTATGGCAGAGCGATGGTACCCGGTATAAGGGAACGTTCTATCAGGGACGTTATCATGGCAAAGGAGCCATTGTTTTCCCCGACGGTAGACGTTACAAGGGGAATTTCAGGAATGGCATTGTGCATGGTAGAGGCAGGGTAACATATCCGGACAGCTCCTGGTTTGAAGGGGTTTTCAAAAATGGCCGCCCGGCAGGTCAGGGGGTGAGATCCTATGGTGACGGCAACCGTTATGAGGGCGAATATTACGGTGCAGAGCGGCATGGCCAGGGAAAATACACCACCCAGGACGGTGATGTTTATGAAGGCATGTTTCAACATGACCGTTATCATGGCCAAGGCAAGTATGTCTATGCCGATGGCCGCATATACGAAGGCGAATTTGTTGGCGGGGTCAAAGAAGGGCAGGGTATCCTGAGGTATCCGGATTCAAGTCACTATTCCGGAGCATTTGTCAATGACACCTTTGCAGGCGAGGGAAAATATGTTTTTGCCGATGGCAGCACATACCATGGTGAATTTCGACAGGGCAGTTTCCATGGGAAAGGAAAGCTGGTGTACAGCGATGGCTCCTGGTATAAAGGTGAGTTCAAGAATGATATTCCCCATGGGTTTGGAATATTCCACACAGCAGGTGGAGATGTCTACGCCGGTACTTTTGTCAGAGGCAGAAGAGAGGGTGACGGTCGGCTGGCGCTAGCCGATGGAAGTGTTTACCTGGGAACATTCAAAAATGATGTATTTATTGAAAATGAGTAACAGGTTGGATGGCGTATTGGAGGGGTGAGAAACGATGCGTTGGTGCTATAAAACGATTCATTTTGCATTGAAAAAAGAAGGGTTTCTAGGAAGCTCATTTCTCGATGAAGCCGAGGTGGAACAGGCCTTGAACGATTATGGCCAGTCGGGTTGGGAACTGGTGTCCATTATCGAGACCGAGGATGGTGTTATTGCAGTCTTCAAGCAGCCTCTGGATCCTGCCGGGGAGTCGGTGACCCCCGATCAGGTGTCGCGTTATGCTCCTTTGATGAACACAGCAGCAGAGGAGCAGGCAATGGAGCATTGGAGAGAAGACGATTTCATCACCGAACAGAATGGAATCGATGACCACACAGGTGTGGAAGTTGAAGATGGCGCGGATGATGAGGATGACGACGACGATTTGTATACCATTCGTATCGAGTAATACGTATCATATAATACTAATTATCGAGCGGTACACATCGAGCAGTATGCATCGAGCAATATGCTTCACCGGTCTGCTTGCGAAGGGAAGCGTAAGATTCCAAATCTCCGGCATCCTGCAAGGCGTTACATAAACCTGGATTGGCCCAATGGAACCGCTTACCCTCTACGAAGCTACGGTTGAATACTGATGTTGCCCTTGGATAAACAGCACTCTTTTGAACAGCACCCCTTTGTGATAGACCGTCATTTGGAACAGTGGATTCGCGATATTCGTCGGCATATCCATACATTTCCTGAGTTAAGCTTTGAGGAGCACCGTACCGCTGCCTATGTTCAGGAGAAACTCAAGGAGATCGGCATTGACAGTCGCGGGCAAGTGGCAGGCACCGGTGTTGTCGCTTCATTGTCCGGGCCATCGTCTCGAATCCAGGGGGTGGCCTTGCGGGCGGATATGGATGCTTTACCGGTAAGCGAAGAGACCGGGTTGCGGTTTAGTTCTCAGATTCCGGGGGTCATGCATGCCTGCGGTCATGACGGCCATGTGGCGATGCTGCTTGGTGCCGCCGCTCTTCTCCGGTCGCGGGACTTGCCCGGCCCGGTTACCTTGATTTTTCAACCGGCGGAAGAACACGGAAACGGCGCCTGGCATATGGTCAACAATGGTGTCCTCAACAATGTCGGGGCCGTTTTTGCCGGTCATATCGATACCCATTTTCCCGTCGGCACCATGACCATAGACGAGGGCATTGTCTGTGCCTGGGCAGATCCCTTCGAGATCCGTCTTTCCGGAAAGAGCGGGCACGCCGCTCGGCCGCACGAGGCGGTGGATGCGGTTGTGGCGGCGTCCAATCTTGTTCTGTCGGTGCAAACCCTGATATCTCGTGGAGTGGATCCGAACAGATCCGCTGTCATAACCATAGGAGCCATGCAGGCCGGGACCGCCCAGAATATTATCGCCCGGGACGCCCTGCTCCAGGGGACGGTGCGTTCAACGCATTGCCATACCCGAAAGGCAACCCTGGACGGCTTGCAGCGGGTTGTTGAGTCAATCGGCAGGATGCACGGGGTTGCGGCGACACTGGAGTTTCGTAATGCCATCGCCGCCGTGGAAAACAACGCTGAGTGCGTTGAATATGCCCGGAAGGCGGCGCAAGCCATTGAAGGTGATATCGTCGTAACTTCGCAGGGGGCACCCAGCCTCGGCGCCGAGGACTTCGCCTTTTATCAGCAGCATAAACCGGGATGTATGGTGCGTTTCGGCGGCGCCTCGGCACAATATGGCGGGATTGCCCACAGCGGCTCATTTGCTTTTGATGAGGATGTGCTGGCCATTGGCGCTTCCTGGTATGCCAATGTGGCCTGGCAGTGGTTGTGCAGGAGTTTTTGAATGGGTGTATATGAAAAGGGGATAGTGGCCTCGGGGCACAGGTCGGTCAGCGAGGCTGCGGCCCGCATGCTGGGCGAGGGCGGCAATGCCTTCGATGGTGTGGTGGCCGCCGGTTTTGCTTCGACGGTTGTCGAACAGACGTTGACCAGTCTGGGCGGCGGCGGTTTTCTCCTTGGACACAGCGCCGATCAGGGTCAGGAGGTGTTTTTTGATTTTTTCGTAGACACTCCGGGGCTTGGTCGTGACGGAGCGCTGTGTGGTTCCCATTTTTTTCCGGTAACCATCCGGTTTTCCGGAGCGCCCCAGGTGTTCAACATCGGGCTGGGCTCTGTCGCTGTCCCCGGTATTGCCAAAGGATTGCTCCATGTTCATAAACGCCTTGGCCGTATGCCCCTGCGGGAAGTGGTTGCACCGGCCATCGAGCTGGCCCGGGGCCATTTGGTGAACAATTATCAGGCCTCTTTTCTCCAGCTTCTCACGCCCATCATGACCCAGACTTCCACCGGTAGAGCGCTCTACGGTACGGCTGAAAACTATATCAAAGAAGGCGACCGGCTTGTCAATGAAGAACTCGCCACCTTTCTTGAACAACTCATCGAAGACGGCGGCGGCAGTTTCTACCGGGGTGATATTGCCGCTGCCATCGCTGCCGGGATGGATGAAAAAGGCGGCCTGCTGAGCTGTGATGACCTTGCCGCCTACCGCGTCATAGAGCGCAAGCCCGTGAGTGTTGATTATCACGGAGCACGTTTTGTCACTGCTCCGCCACCGTCTCTGGGAGGCTGCCTTATTGCGCTCTCGCTGTCGCTGTATTCGGCCTTGGCAGAGCGTCCCGCTGTCTGGGGCAGTAGAGAACATTTGCTGCAGAGCCTGGGGGTTATGCGGGAGGTGGATAGACTGCGCGATGACAAGGTAACTACCCCGGAAGCACTGCAATGCTGTATCGAGCAGGACATTGGCACATGTCTTGACAATATTCGCCTTTTCAGCCGTGGGACGACCCACGTCAGCATTGCCGACAAATATGGTAATTGCGCCGGCATGACCTGTTCCAATGGTGAGGGCTCCGGCTGGTATGCGTTGGGAACGGGGGTGATGCTCAACAACATGATGGGAGAGGATGATCTGCATCCCGATGGGTTTCACTGTGCACCGGCGGGGCAACGGGTGGGTTCCATGATGTCGCCGTCGCTGCTCAAGCGTGATGATGAGGTTGGTTTGGTTATTGGCAGCGGCGGCTCCAAGCGTATTCGAACCGCCATCAGCGAAGTGCTGCGCGGTGTGGTGGATTTCGGCATGGATCTGCAGGAGGCGGTGACGGCTCCAAGAATATTCTGGGATGGCCGCTGCCTGCAGGTGGAGCCTGGCCTGGAAGACACCGTCATCGAGTCGCTCGGCTGCCCAAGCAACATCTGGAAGTCGCTTGATGTCTACTTTGGCGGCGTGCATGCAGTTATTCCAGGACAGGCTGGAGCCGGGGACCCGCGCCGCGGCGGCGTTGTCATCGAGGTGTAAGGGAGCTCTCACGCAATCAGGCTGCCCAGCTGAAAGGTGAGGACGGCCAGGGTGAAGGCAAAGATTGTGTTGAATGTGATCGAGAAAAATGCCCATTTCCAGGATGATTCCCTGGCGATACACACCACGGTAACAAAGCAGGGGGCGTAAAACATGACAAAGAGCAGGGCGGAAATTGCGACTACTTTGTTCCAGGCGGGATCGTTTTTCAACTTTTTACCCAGCGGCAGTGCCGCCTCCGCATCTATATCGCCCATGGAGTAGGCCGTGCCAAGGGTGGAGACGATGACCTCCTTGGCGGCAAAGCCCCCAACCAGCGCAATATTTGTCCTCCAGTCAAAGCCGGCCAGGGAGGAAAGTGGCTCGAAAAAGGTGCCGATTCTGCCGGCGATTGAATGTTGTAGGGCCTCCTTTTTTTCACGCCTGTTGATATCGTCGATGGTAGTTGTGTCTGCTACCATGCTGGAAGCTGTTGACGCCGGTTCCGCACTGTCGGTATGGTTGTTGTTGCCGGTGCTCATTGCGTTTGCTGATGTGGAAATGTGCTGCCGGCGCTGCTCGTCATAATATGCAGTGCGGTCATCGGGCAATGCGGGAAATGTCATAAGAGCCCAGAGCAGAATGGAGATTCCCAGAATAATCGTCCCCGCCTTTTTTATATATTGCCAGGTTCGCTCCCAGGTGTGCATGGCCAAACCCTGTAATGTCGGGAAACGGTAGGGCGGCAGTTCCATGACAAACGGGGTGGGAGTACCCTTGAGCACCGTGGCCCGGAAAAATTTCGCCGCCAGAAGAGCGACAAACCAGGCCAGCAGGGTGAAGAAAAACATATATTGGGCTTTATTGTCGCTGAAAAAGGTGCCGATGAGCAGTGCCAATACCGGCAGCTTGGCACCGCAGTTCATAAACGGCACTGTCAGCAGGGTTGCCATGCGTTCCTTGGGAGATTTGAGGGCCCTGGTGGCCATAACTCCGGGAACGGCGCATCCGCCCGCTATTCCTCCGGAGACGATATAGGGCATTACCGATGAGCCGTGTAGTCCGAATATACGGAAAAGCCGGTCCATCATATAGGCGACCCGGGCGAGATAGCCGGTATCTTCAAGGATGGCGATGCTGAAAAACATGAACATAATCAGCGGGACAAATCCTAGAACACCACCTACGCCGTCGATGACACCGGAGATCAGCATTGACTTGAGTAGTCCATCCGGCAGACTGGTTTCTACCATGGTGCCCAGCCAGCCGAAGAAATTTTCCAGCCATACCACCGGCAGCTCACTCCAGGTGAAGGTGAACCGGTATACACCGTAGAGCACCGCCAGCATTATGGCAGGGCCTATGAACCTGTTGGTCAGGACCATGTCGATTTTGTCGGAGGTGTAGAGTCTGTCTTGTTCAAAGCGGTGGCTGATTATCCCCTCTTTGAGCATGGATTTTATAAAGCCGTAGCGATGGTCGGCAATAACGGCTTCGGGATACACCCCAAGTGTCTTCCTGGTATGATCGCTGACCCGGTTGCTTATCTCTTCGAGTTCGGCGGCGATCGTGGCATCCTTCTCCCTGCCCTTGCCGCATAGTACTTCGTCATGCTCCAGGTACTTCAAGGCGGTATAGAGTGATGGGCAGCTTTCAGTGAAAAATTCATGCTTTTCAATGATATTTCGCATGCGTTGGATTGAGCCGTCGAGGTCCTCTCCATAGGAAATCTTGTCACTCTGACGATTCTGGCCTTCGTCGGCGACCTTGCCGGCGGTCTCGACCAGGTTATCCAATCCTTTCCCCGATCGCGCCACCACTGCCACTACCGGCACGCCAAGAAGATTTTCAAGTTTTTCAATGTCAACGTGCATTCCCCGTTTTTCCGCAACATCCATCATGTTCAGGGCGATAACCAGGGGCACGCCCAGCTCGATAAGCTGGCAGCTCAAGTAAAGATTACGTTGCAGGTTGGAGGCATCAACGATGTTGATGACCACCTGCGGCCCGGCAGAGGTGAGGTAGTCGCGAGCGACGATCTCTTCCATGGAGTAGGCGGTGAGTGAATAGGTGCCGGGGAGGTCGGTTATTTGTACATTTCTGCTATTATGGGTCAGTACGCCTTCTTTGTAATCAACTGTTATGCCGGGATAATTACCGACATGCTGGCGTGATCCGGTGAGCTGATTGAAAAGCGTAGTTTTCCCTGAATTGGGGTTGCCTGCCAGGGCAACCAGAATTTGCTTTTTCATGATAGCCTTATGTGCGTTGGAAGTTGGCCGAAGATACCAGGTTATTGGGGGGTGATGTCGATCATGATGTGATCGGCCTCATTGTTTCTAAGGGTCAGGGTGCTGTCCATGACACGGATGGCGACGGGGTCCTTGAGCGGCGCTCTGCCCTGGATCCTGATTCTGGTGCCGGGGATGAGGCCCATTTCCAAAAGCCGGCGGCCCAGCTCTCCGGATGCCTTAACCGTTGCTATTGTGCCGGACTGTCCTTTTTTCATATGACGCAGTACAATGTGTTGCATGATTTTTCGATACCTTGTTGATGAGGTTGTTATTGTTTTTCCGGCGTTTTTCCTGAAGGGCAGCTGCTGCAGTCGCAACCACAGGCTGATGAGCCATCATTCTTGGCTGCGCTTTTGAATTGTCGCAGAAATTTCCTGCCGACGGCAAAAACGCAGAGGAAGATGATTAACCAGACTATCAGAGTTTCAATCATGGTGATATGTGCTCCTAATAAATGATATTGTGTACTGCAATGCTGTGTACTACGGTGCTGTGTACTACAATGTTGTATATATATTAGGTAACCCAAACAAATAGTCTTGTCAATAATAGAATGAAGTAGCCGATACAAAATTAGACGAGTCTAACATTAAAGAAAAAGAAATCCTGATAATCAGCAAAGCTCAACCGGTCTATCAAGGAGTCTTCAGTACTTCGCTGGTAACTGCTCACAGGGCACCAGGGCTCCCCGCGATCAGCCTGGTTTACGTATGACCATTACGCTTCACCAGTCTGATCGCGAGAATCTCCGGCACCCTGCAAGCAGTTACAAATACTGGAGTTAGTTCCATTACGTCGCTTCCCCCATAAGTAGTTACCTTCGCTGAGCTTTGGGGAATAAAAAATGGGCTACCCAGCTCCATTCCCTGAAAAGTTACGTCTCAGTGGAATACTGACCGAGCGGCTCATTGTAGTGGAGCAGTAGTGGAGCAGAAGTCGTGCGGCAGAAGGAGTGCAGCGGACCTGTCTATTCTATTTCTGCTGTGTTTTAGCCCAGGAGTCTCGCAGGGTTACGATACGGTTGAATACCGGCCTATCGGGGGATGAGTCCTGGGTGTCAATGCAGAAATACCCTTGTCGTTCGAACTGGACACGGGTGCCGGGCTGTTCTGCAGCGAGCCCCGGCTCAATTTTGCAGTTTTCCAGAACAACCATTGATTGGGGGTTGAGGTGTTCGAGAAAATCCTTTTCCTTATCGGCATCCGGGTGCTCCACTTGAAAGAGCCGGTCATAGAGACGCACCGTACTGGTGATAGCATGGCGGGCCGAGACCCAGTGAATCGTGCCTTTAACCTTTCTGCCATCCGGGGTTGAGCCACCCTGAGATTCAGGATCATAGGTGCAGTGCAGTTCGACAATTTCTCCGCTGGTCTCGTCTTTGACCGCGGAGACAAAGCGGATGTAGTAGCCGTAGCGCAGGCGTACTTCACGGTCCGGCCCGAGCCGGAAGTATTTACGTGGAGGATCTTCCATGAAATCACCGCGCTCGATGAAAATTTCCCGGGAGAACGGCAGCTTTCTGGTCCCCATTTCAGGATTCTGAGGATGATTTTTGGCGTCGACTTCTTCGACCCTGTCCTCTGGGTAATTATCGATGACGACTTTGATTGGATCGAGGACGGCCATTGCCCGCGGCGCGTGTTCGTTGAGGTCTTCGCGCACCGCGTTTTCCAGGATCGTCATGTCTATCCAGCTTTCTTTCTTGCCGACGCCAATGGTATCGCAGAAGCGGCGGATGGAGGCCGGCGTATAACCTCGTCGGCGCAGGCCGGAGATGGTGAGCATACGAGGGTCGTCCCACCCTTTAACATATCCTCCCTGTACCAGTTTGAGCAGTTTGCGCTTGCTCATCACTGTATAGTTGAGATTCAATCGGGCAAACTCGATCTGTCGTGGTTGGCAAGGCGTATCCAGTGTTTCCAGAACCCAGTTGTACAGAGGCCTGTGGTCCTCGAATTCCAGCGTACAGAGCGAATGGGTGATTTTTTCCAGGGCGTCGGAGAGGCAATGGGTGAAGTCATACATCGGATAGATGCACCATTTGTCGCCCGTCCTGTGGTGGGGAAATTTCATGATCCTGTAGATAACCGGATCACGCATTTTGATGTTGGGGGAGGCCATGTCTATTTTGGCCCGCAGCACATGGGATCCTTCTTCAAAGTCACCGTGTTTCATTTTGTCAAAAAGCTCGAGGTTCTCCTCGACCGAACGATCGCGGTAGGGGCTTTTTCTGCCGGGTTCGGTAAGCGTGCCCCGATACAGGCGTATCTGTTCGCCATTGAGTTGGCAGACGTAGGCTTTGCCCATCTTGATAAGCTCAACGGCGTATTGATAGAGCTGGTCGAAATAGTCCGAGGCATAGAAGAGGTTTTCCTGCCAGTCGAAACCGAGCCAGGCCACATCTTCCTTGATTGATTGGACGTAGATGTCCTCTTCCTTGGTCGGATTGGTATCGTCAAAACGCAGATGGCAGGGGCTGTTGTTTTCCTTGCCGATACCGAAGTTGAGGCAGATCGATTTGGCATGGCCGATATGCAGCAGTCCGTTGGGTTCCGGAGGAAAACGTGTGACGGGCCGGCTGTGTTTACCGGTCCTGAGGTCTTCTGCGATTATCTGACGAATAAAATCGAGCGGTCTTTCTGCTGCTGTTCCACTGTTTTCCATAATGTTCTCAAATGGCTGTCGGGTTTTATATGAAACTCCTTTTTTGAGGAGCTCTCTTCGTTAAAAGAATAGAATCATAATTTCATCACTGATTGTGATCCTTGTCTTACATTGATTGTCATGGCTGCCCTCTGTGGAAATTCATT
>Ga0136557_1002035_pt1 | contig 12111 bp, 5 predicted proteins | sample AntRauTorckE6832_FD_104796 | JGI IMG/M metagenome (GOLD analysis project Ga0136557, IMG submission 104796) | Saline lake microbial communities from Rauer Islands, Antarctica - Metagenome Torckler E6 #832 | ecosystem: Environmental > Aquatic > Non-marine Saline and Alkaline > Saline | place...
ATTGGTGTCGGAAGGGCCCTGTACTTCAAAGTCGATTGCCACTTCATCCAACGGATAAGGAATGTACTGGTCCGCTTCCAGGGTAATCTGATCTTCCATTTCAAATTCATTCAGACCACGGTCCATCTGGATCACTTTGGTGATGACCGCGGAACCGGAGACGGCCACTGCTACCTGCTTGACGCCGGTACGCGCTTTCGAGGCAACGCGCTTGAGAACTTCTCCGACTGCTTCAACGTCAGTGATATTTTTCTCTACCACAGCGTTGCCCGGCAAAGGCTCTACTGCGTAGCTTTCGACCTTGTAGCGGTCGCCCTGCTTCGATAACTCCAGGAGCTTCACAGAGCTGGAACTGATATCCACCCCGAGCACCGCACTGGATTTTTTTCCTGACAATCCGAACACTGGCTCACCCTATAGCTGGTTACACGCACCGGGTCACGAACAGTTTGTTAAAACCGATTCATATGTATTTTTTATTTAAGAGAATTTCTTTATCTTTGCGTCTACAATGCCACTGCTTCTTTTATCGTGGAAATTGCTGCCCGGAAATGTACTTTCCTTCCTAAAGCAATTTCTCAAATGATAGACCTATATCCAACAGTTGTCAGAAAAACATGTCTCATTTGGTACGCACATCTCGCCTCTTTGTCTGGTTCTTTGTGGTCGGTCTCAGTTTAGCGACGCTTCTTGCTTCCGGTTTCTATCTGTACCTCCGACCCGGTTTACCCGCGGTCGAACAGCTTCTTGATATCAGGCTTCAGACTCCGTTACGGGTCTACAGCGCAGACGACAGATTAATAGCAGAATTCGGTGAAAAGAGAAGGGCACCAGTCACAATAGAACAGATCCCTACAATTCAGTTACATGCCTTCCTGGCGGCGGAAGACGCCCGTTTTTACGAGCACTTCGGGGTCGACATCAGAGGTCTGGTGCGGGCTGCAATCGAACTGGTCTCCACTGGTGAGATTCAGTCAGGCGGCAGTACCATCACAATGCAGGTTGCAAAAAATTACTTTTTGTCACAGGACAGGACGTTTATTCGCAAGTTCAACGAGATACTCCTTGCTCTTCAGATCGAACGTGAACTGGATAAAGACCGGATTCTGGAACTTTACCTGAACAAGATTTACCTGGGGAACCGGGCCTACGGAATCGAAGCGGCCGCTCAGGTTTACTACGACAAGCCGGTCGCCGAACTGTCCCTTGCCCAGATGGCCATGCTGGCGGGATTACCAAAAGCCCCCTCGGCCTATAACCCCATTGCAAATCCTCAGCGGGCAGGCATCCGTCGTGACTGGATCCTCAGCCGCATGCGCGACCTGGGCTACATCACCAGTGAAGCCTATGAACTGGCGTCGAACGCACCGATCACCGCCAGCTACAACGCGCCATCAACGGAAGTCGATGCAGATTACGTAGCCGAAATGGCACGCAACGAAATGGTCCACCGGTTTGGCGATGCCACCTACACCGACGGTTATAGCGTAACGCTGACCGTTGACAGCCGGAACCAGCAGGCCGCTACGGAAGCTCTTCGGGCAGGCCTTGAAGCCTACGACCAGCGCCACGGTTTCCGTGGGCCTATCGGCCAGGTATCCGGGGACTCTCTCGCACCGGATAATCTGCCAGGGCTGATGGCTGGGTATCCCAGGGTGGCCAGGCTGATCCCCGCCGTGGTAACAGCCGTGCGGGACGACGATATGGTAGCGGACGTATACGCCCGGACCCTGGGCCAGGCGGTCATCCCTTTCGAAACCATGACCTGGGCTCGCCGTCATAAAACAGAAAATCTTATGGGGCCGGAGCCCGAACAGCCCTCTGACGTCCTCAGCGCTGGTGATGTTGTTTATGTGAAGACCACTGAGATCCAACCGCTCAAACCAGAATCGACAGGCACTCAGGGCGAGACCCCCAACGAGCAGGCGTTCAAATTAAAACTGGCACTCTCACAGGTACCCAAAGTCCAGGGCGCCCTGATCTCGCTCAAAGCAGAAACCGGCGCCGTCGAGGCGCTCGCCGGCGGCTACAGCTTCAGCCAGACCAAATATAACCGCGCTACCCAGGCTCGCCGTCAGCCTGGATCAACTTTCAAGCCGTTCCTTTATTTGAGCGCTCTTGAAAAAGGAATAACACCGGCCACTATCTATAATGACGCCCCCATCGTCTTTGACGACGCCGAGCTTGAAACCGCCTGGCGTCCGCAGAACTCATCCGGGCAGTTCTACGGGCCGACCCGACTGAGAGAAGCGCTCTACCGCTCCCGGAACCTGGTATCCATTCGCTTGCTGCGAGACCTCGGCATTCAGTCAACCATCGATTATCTTGACCAGCTTGGAATCCCGACCAAGGACATGCAGAAAGACCTGTCCCTGTCACTGGGCAGTGGCCTGCTGACGCCCATGGACCTGGCAAGAGGCTTTGCGGTAATCGCCAACGGGGGTTATGACGTTCAGCCATACTTCATCGAACGCATTTCCAACGTTAACGGCGAAGACCTGTACACCGCCCCGAAAACGATTCTATGCGACAAGGATTGCGATCAGGAGCAGACAACTGAAAGCGCTGAAATTACTGACAACGCGGAAAACGAGGAAAGTGAAGAGCAACCGCAAACCAGACTGGCACCGCGACTGGCAGACGAGCGCGCCGTCTATATTCTCCACTCCATGATGCGGGACGTCATCCGCCTGGGCACCGGCCGCCGGGCGCGCGCGCTGGGCCGCGATGACATCAGCGGGAAAACCGGCACCACCAATGAGCAGCGGGACACCTGGTTCGGTGGATTCAATCATGACATCGCCACAACGGTATGGGTCGGCTTTGATCAGCCCGCCCCATTGGGAAGTAACGAGTTCGGTGCCAGTACCGCACTCCCGATCTGGCTGGACTACATGAAAATGGCGCTCAAAGACCAGCCCTCCTCATTAATGCCTCGCCCGAACGGTATCGTAAACGTCCGCATTGATCCGGATACCGGCAAACGCGCTAGACCCGGCCAGGAAGGTGCGATGTTCGAGATCTTCCGGGAAGAAGACGCCCCGCCAGCGCTGGAGTCAGACAATGACACCGCTGAATCCCGCAAGAATGGCAGTGACGATGACCTGTCCCGGCAGATTTTCTAACAAGACGGCCTTCATTTGCCCATAAAAAAACCGACGGCCTGAGCCGTCGGTTTTTTTATCTGGAAGACGTTTAAATAATGTCGTCCATGGATTTCAACGGATAGTGAGCGGGGTAGGGATTGCGAGCAACGCCCGAATCAACCGCAGCACGGGCAACCGCCGCTGGAACCACTTCCAGCAAACGCACATCCATTGGCTTTGGAATGATGTACTCACGTCCGAATTCGAAGCTTGAAACGCCGTAGGCTTCACAGATTTCCTGTGGCACGGGCTCTTTTGCCAGTTCGCGAATGGCATGAACCGCAGCGACTTTCATCTCTTCATTAATGGCCGTCGCACGAACGTCGAGCGCACCGCGGAAAATGAAGGGGAAGCCGAGCACATTATTGACCTGGTTGGGATAGTCAGAGCGACCGGTTGCCATGATCAGATCATCACGGGTTGCCAGCGCTATCTCGGGACTGATCTCCGGATCCGGGTTAGAGCAGGCAAAAATAATCGGGTTCGGAGCCATCAGCCTGAGCTGATCAGCCGTCACCAGGTCAGGACCAGATAGCCCAAGGAACACATCCGCGCCGTCCATGGCGTCGTCCAGAGTCCGACGCTCAGTGTCATTGGCGAACATTGCCTTGTACTGATTCAGATCATCACGCCCGGAGTGGATAACACCCTTGCGATCCAGCATGAAGATGTTCTCGGACTTGATGCCACAGCTGACTAGCAGCTTCATGCAGGCAATAGCAGCTGCGCCGGCACCGAGGCAGACCACTTTGGCTTCTTCAATTTTCTTGCCCTGAAGCTCCAGCGCGTTGATCATGCCCGCGGCCGTTACAATCGCCGTTCCATGCTGATCATCGTGGAAAATCGGAACACTGCACTTTTCGATCAGTGCGCGCTCAATCTCAAAGCATTCCGGAGCCTTGATATCCTCCAGATTGATGCCGCCAAACGTATCGGCAATGCGCTCAACAGTTTCGATAAATGCCTGAGGGCTCTCGGAGTTGACTTCGATGTCAAACACATCAATGCCGGCAAAGCGCTTGAAAAGTACGCCTTTGCCTTCCATTACCGGCTTGCTGGCCAGCGGACCAAGGTTACCCAGACCAAGAATCGCAGAACCGTCAGAAATAACGGCAACAAGGTTGCCCTTGCCGGTATATTTATATGCGTTTTCCGGGTCCTTGGCGATCTCGCGGACCGGCTCTGCAACACCGGGACTGTACGCCAGAGAAAGATCGCGGGAGGTTTTGGTGGGCTTGGTGATTTCCACGCTCAGCTTACCAGGCCGCGGCTTGGCGTGATATTCAAGGGCTGCTTCTTTCAGATCTTGAGACATTGCCACTGTTCCGTTTGTATCGTTTATTGAAAGTGGGACCGCTGAGCGCACCCAGCAGCGCGCAACATTATGGCGCGAAGGCCGGTATCAGACAAGGCCCCGTTGGTGATTTGACAGCCAGTCAATAAGGCATTTTGCGTACATTCTGCAAAGACCCGACTTGCAATCAGCGTTTGCAGACACAAAAAAAGCGCCAAAAAAGGCGCTTTTTTTTGCCAGTACCCTAAGGTACTTACTCAGGCTTCTTGCCGGCGATACGACCGCCGAACCGCTTCTGGAAGCGATCAATACGGCCGCCGGTATCCATCACTTTCTGCTTGCCGGTGTAGAATGGGTGGCACTGTGAACAGACGTCCAGCTGCAAATCCTGAGTGTAAGTGGAACGTGTCTTGAACGAATTACCGCAAGAACATGTTGCAGTAATTTCTTCGTACTTGGGATGAATACCTTCTTTCATGGCGAACCTCGGTCGGTCATGCCGCTACCAGATCGCGGGATTCTTACGAATCCGGGCGTCGGGCACCGCATGTTTGAATCAATTGAGAAGACGGGGCACAATCATGCCCTGTCGAAAACAGGCCGTGAATCTTACTCATAAAAACAGCTGCAAGCAAGCCCTTATCGTCACTGTCAAGTGTTGCAGATGCTACCCTTTCTCCATTGGAGCCCAATGTGCCCCGTACCGCGCGCATCGCCTTGAACCGTCCTCTGCGGCGGCTGTTCGATTACCGGGTTCCGGAGGGAATGGCCTTAACTTGTGGCCAACGGGTCAATGTGCCTTTCGGTCGCTCGGCAGCCACTGGACTGGTGGCCGCACTGGATGCTCCCCCGCCGGAAGGCATCAAACTTAAAACCATCCTTACCTGCCATGAAGACTGGCCTGCGCTGCCCCAGGAAACCTTCCAGCTTCTCAGCTGGGCCTCCGATTACTATCAGCACCCACTTGGGGAATGCCTTTTTACTGCTCTACCCCCAGCACTCAGAAGGGGCCAGCCAGCCGAGGAGCGAACAGAGCCCCACTGGAAGGCCTTGGCAGGGGGTGGAAGCCTGCCATCCAATGCAACCAGACAGAAGGCGCTTCTGCAATGGCTGGAGCGCCACCCCAACGGCGCCGCAACCCGACAGATTATTCAGGCCGGATTTTCCCACGGCCAGATACGGAGCCTTCGGGACAAGCAACTGATCACCGAGACTGACGCCCCAAAAACCGGAACCATCGAAATGCCGGTAACGGACGGACCGCGCCTGTCCAAGGCTCAGACCGAGGCAGCGCGCCAGCTTGCCGGCCCAGACCAGGGTTTTACCACAAGCCTGCTGTTCGGCATTACCGGTAGCGGAAAAACCGAGCTATACCTCGACTACCTTAAACAGCACCTGGATGCTTCTGATCAGGCACTGGTGCTGGTGCCCGAAATCAACCTGACACCGCAAACAGTTGCGCGCTTCGAACGATATTTTGGAGGCCGCGTCGCAGTCTGGCACTCGGCCCTTAACGATTCGCAGAGGTTGAATGCCTGGGTGAAAGTCAGAAACGGCGAGCCCGTCATACTGATCGGCACCCGCTCGGCGGTATTGTTACCTTTCACCCGACTGCGAACCATCATCGTAGACGAAGAGCACGACAGCTCTTACAAGCAAGGCGAAGGATTCCGGTATTCCGGGCGGGACACAGCAGTCTATCGAGGGTTCCTGAACAAGTGCCCCGTCATTCTGGGCTCCGCCACGCCATCCCTGGAATCCATTCACAATGCCCAGTCCGGCAAATACAGGTTGGTGCGGCTTGAAGAGCGGGCCGGGGATTCGAGGCCACCCGAAATCAAACTGCTGGATATCCGCAGCCGCCCCCTGCAGGCCGGTTTCTCTCGCCCAGCGATGGATGCCATTCGACGAACCCTCGACAACGGGCAACAAGCGCTGGTTTACGTTAACCGCCGGGGATTCGCCCCGGTGATGATGTGTTTTGATTGCGGGCACATGGTGGAATGCCCCCGCTGTGACACTCGACTGACCTTCCACCGCCGAGACAGGGCGATGCGGTGTCACCACTGCGATTACCAGGTCGCTGCCACAGAAACCTGTCCGAAATGCGAGAGCGATGCCTTCAAGCCTGTGGGCCAGGGAACAGAAAGAGCAGAAGACTACCTTGCCGAATGTTTCCCGGGCACCCCGATTGTTCGGGTGGACCGGGACAGCACTCAACGCAAGGGCAGTATTCAGAGCATTCTGAAGCAGGTTAACAGTGGCGAACCCTGCATTCTTGTAGGCACTCAGATGCTGGCCAAAGGGCACGACTTTCCGGGCGTGACCCTGGTGGTTGTGATCAATGCTGACGGCGGGCTGTTCAGCGTCGATTTCAGGGCGCCGGAACAACTGATCCAGACTCTTATTCAGGTCAGCGGAAGATCCGGCAGAGGGGCGCACCCGGGGGAAGTGCTGGTTCAGACCTGCCACAGCGACCATCTGTTACTGCAATCCCTGGCCCGCGGCCACTACCTGCCCGTTGCCGACCAGCTTCTTGAAGAACGTAAAACCGGTGCCCTGCCCCCAATTCGCGCCATGGCCATATTCCGCGCGGAGGCCGACACCATGGAAAAAAGTCTGCAGGTTCTGGATCGGATCAAGCCGCTCGCCAGCGGCGACAGGATGGAAATATGGGGACCTCTGCCCGCAATGATCGCCCGCCGTGCCGACCGGCACCGGGGGCAACTGGTGATTCTGTGCGACCACCGGAAACACCTGAATGCCAGGCTCACCAGAATTTGTCAGACGCTTGATGAGACCAGACTGCCGGGCGGCCTGAAATGGATGATCGATGTGGACCCTCAAGAGACCGGTTGATTTAATTGCCGTTTCGTTCTCTTCATTCATTACAAATTTTTTCAAAAATGAAGATGAATCACCATTACGGCGACATATCCTGTGCTATGATTTTTATCAAACTAACAATGCAAATCTACGAAGATACTTAAGCTTGCGTGTCTCATGCAGGGAATGCGCGGCGAATCGGCTTTTGCTGTAATTAAAACTGGAGATATGAAAATGTCAGGGAAATTCCTTGCACGTGCATCGCTGTTATCGCTGATCACTTTACTAGCAGCTTGTGGTGGCGACGATGGCAGCACGCCACTAGTAAACGTTAGTGGATCCGAGTCAACTACCCCGGAAACGAATGATCCAACAGATCCAACAGATCCATCCGATCCGGCAGACACCGATAATCCAAGCACTCCACAACCAACTCTTTCGATTAATGCCAGCCCCACATCAGTCATCGCTGGCAACAATAGCCGAATCACAGTAACCGCAGTTGACGCTGATGGAGAAAAATTTACTGGGGACAACCAGATTACGTTCAACTCGGTGTGCGCCGCATCCAATACAGCGACATTTGGCAGCCGAAGCCTGAGCATTTCTGAGGGAACAGTCTTCACCGATTATACGCCATCAGAGGCTTGCCGGGGCACAGACACCATAAGCGCTCGCTTTAATGATAACGATGAAGTAAAGGTAGAATTAGACGTTGCAGTGCTGGAACCAGTAAATCCTGAGCGCACAATTTCTACTCTCACCATTACCGCTGACCCGGCAGAAGTCATCGCTGGCAACAGCAGAAGAATTACCATCTCTGCCTTCGATACCGCAGGCGACAAGGTAACCGAGGTCGCTGACCAGGTTGTTCTCAACTCAGTCTGTGCTAACTCAACTGATGGTGGCACCGCAGCAGCGTTTGAAACCAACAATTTAAGTATTTCTGAGGGCGTTGTTTTTACAAATTACACACCAACAGCGACCTGTGTTGGTACGGATACCATCAGCGCTCGATTAAATGGCAATGATTCAATAAAGGCAGAGCTGGACGTTGCAGTGTTGGAACCACAAACACAGGATCTCAAGCTTGGATACTTTGATAATAACGGTGATTTCGTAACTGGAGACATCAAGTCCAACATAACTGCTTTAACAATCACTAGCGATGAAAGCCAACCGCGCAAGGCGCGAATAGAGGTTTCTGTAGTCGATGCGAACGACAGCAATTCGTTAGTTTTGGATGCTGACAATCAGGTTACGTTTTTCTCTGCCTGCGCAAGCTCTGGAAACGAGTGGGCAGAAATTACACCACCAACAATTTCAGCTGAATCCGGCAGGGTAGTTGCCGAGTACACACCTAACGAAAGATGCATAGGAGAAGATACATTATTCGCCAGGCTCAACGACAATAACGAAATCAAGGCAGACGTTACGTTCACCAATACGCCCGAGGTAGCAACCCCAGCTCCAATAATTCGAGTAGGCTCTTTCGATGCCAGTGATAATTTTCAGCTCGGCGACATCAGGGCTAACGACGCAACCTTAACCATCCCTGCTTCGGGAGCAGCAGAGACGCAACTCCGGGTGGCAGTCGTTGATGAGACCGACAACACAAGAGTCGGAACCTCATATAATGTTGAGTTCACGTCTATATGTCTTGACGCTGGCAAAGCAACCATAGACGCACCCGGATCCATTTCCAGCGGTGAAGTTCTGGCAACTTATAGGGCGAGCGCAGAATGTCTTGGCACCGATACGGTCTACGCTATTGTTGATGGCGACAATCAACTTAAAGCGTCAACCAGCCTATTCGTATCAACAACACCCCTAGCTCTAGGTTCGCTCGACGGCGCTGGACTTTTTGACAAGGGCGTTCTACGTCCAGGTAGCACCACGCTTGACTACAATACCAGTCCATCGCCCGAAACCGAGATTCGCTCGGTTGTTGCCAAAGTTGACGATCAAGGTGACTTTATAGAGGTCTTGGCCGGAGCCGCTATCAATATAGAGTTTTTCTCAATCTGCTCTGACTCGGGCCTTTCGACAATCACGAGCAGTGGGACAACCCAGTCGGGCGAGTTAATAAGCACCTACGCCGCTAACGGCTGCGTTGGAACAGACACGATCTATGGTCGAATCGCTGGAGAAAATGACCTCGCCTCTGCCGATATAACCATTCAGCCGAAACAGGGACTTGACCTTCAACTTGGTAACTTTGATAACAGCAACACCTTTACAGAAGGTGCAATTGGCAATGACCGCACTACCCCGCTTCTCCCGGGTGTACAAACTAAGCTGTTTGTCTCCATCTTCGACAACGCCACACAAGAGCAGGTTCAGGGACAACCATTAACGGTGGAATTTGTGTCTCAGTGTGGTGAGCTGCCAGGGGCCGAGTCGCCACTTTCTACCCGAACAAGCACCGTCAGCTTGGGCTATACGGAAACGCTATACACAGCGAAAAGTTGTGGCAACCTGACAGAAGACACTGTTACCGCAACGCTTTCGGGAGCAGAGGGCTTATCAGCAAAAGCCGAAGTTAAAATCACGCTCGATCAAGCGCCGGCCAACTCTCTTACAGCCGGATTGCCTGCGCCCAACTCGATTGCGCCCGCATTTCTGTCAACCGAGAACCGTGAAACCACCGCGGAACTGCAGGTGCAACTCAAAGACAACGATGGCAACGGCCTTTCAGGAGAGACCATTAACTTCCGTCTCGACAACCCCGGCAACACGGATGTGGCCAACTTGTCGCCAATAGATGGCGGATTAACCGATGCCGACGGTTTTGCAACCGTTAAAATCAAAGCGGCTGATGGCTTTGACAATGTTGTCTTCCGGGTTATCGCCAGCTACGACGATGGCAGCGGGAACACTCTGGAGGCATACTCGGCTCCGATTGCGGTGAACTCGAAACTGCCAGCCGCTGAAAATTTCTCTCTCAGCACCAGCAATTTTGCGCCAAACACCCGCGGCATTGATGGGGTTCAAGTTCCGTTAATCTTACGAGCGGCTGATGACGAAGGTAATCGCATTCGTGGCAATACAGTGGTTAACTTCAGGACAAACATCGGTAGCATTGAACCCGAGTGTATCTTGGACGAGCAAGGTCGATGCAACGTTACCTGGGAAAGCTTGGGAGTCGGAAAAGGCCAAGCCGAATTTGCTGAAGTAACCGCTTATACTCATGGTCGCCTCGCGAACGGTGGCACTGGAGAAGTGGATGACAAGGTAACTATGTTGATGACAGCATCGGAAGGTGTAGATGTTTCTTTGACTCCCGACCCAATTCCTGCCACCGGCGGAGAGTTCTGTGCAGAAGCTTTTGTCGACCTAGACAGTAACGGCAGTAAATATGCTCCTCCTGTAGGAACACAGATGACGTTTGAAGTAACTAACGGAACACTCGTTCCCGAGTCTTCCAGCAGTTTAACGCTGGGATCATCCTCGGCACTGCTGGCGACACCCTTCAACTTTACGGGCTGTACTTTTTTGGAGCCGGACCCAGATCGTGGCACAGACCTTATGAGCCTTACCGTGACGGTTACTCCACCAGACGGCAATCCAGCATTTGACAGGGTGAGCGAGTAACTAACGGCCTAAGAGAAAAACCATCCGAAACGCAAAAGGCCCGGCAGCTCGCCGGGCCTTTTGCTTACATATTGAGTTTCCGTGATAATGCCGAGCTCTATTTATCTGTGACGACTCCCTTTCGTTCCAGATCCACTTTATTGAAAACCGAGTCATTCGCAGCATGAAAGAGATCGTATCCGAGCTGCTTCAAACAGCGCTTCAAGCTCTCCAAACCGAAGGTATTCTGCCCGCCGACCAGACCTTCACCCCCCAGGTCGGCAACACCAAAGACAAGGCCCACGGCGATTATGCGTGCAACATTGCGCTGGCGGCGTCAAAAGCGGCTGGATGTGCGCCCCGCAAGCTGGCCGAAGCACTGGTGCAGCAGCTACCGGAAAGCGCAGCCATTGCCAAGGTGGAAATTGCCGGGCCCGGTTTTATCAACTTTTTCATGAACACCGCCAGCGCCTTTGAAGTTGTTGACGTCATCCTTCAGCAGGCAAACCAGTTCGGCCGCAACCAGAACGGCCGGGGCGAAAAAGTCCAGGTAGAATTTGTTTCTGCCAACCCCACCGGTCCACTGCACGTTGGCCATGGACGGGGCGCAGCAATTGGCGATTGCCTGAGCCGGTTACTGGAAGCCAATGGCTATCAGGTAACCCGGGAATTCTATTACAACGACGCCGGCGCCCAGATCAACAATTTGGCCCTGTCCGTTCAGGCGCGGGTGAAAGGTCTTACGCCTGAGGATGAAAGCTGGCCCGCTGATGGCTACCGCGGCGCCTACATTGAAGACCTTGCCAAAGCCTACCTGGCCGGTGAAACCGTAAAAGCCGATGACCGGGAGGTCACTGGTCAAGCGGATCCGAACAATCAGGCGGCGATGCAGGAATTTGCAGTGGCCTATCTGCGCCGCGAACAGGACCTGGATCTCAAAGCCTTTGGCGTAAAGTTCGATGTGTACTTCCTGGAATCCTCTCTGTATGAGGACGGCAAGGTCGAGAAGACAGTTCACCAGCTCAAAGAGAACGGCTACACCTACGAGCAGGACGGCGCCATGTGGCTCAAAACCACAGAATTCGGTGACGATAAAGACCGGGTCATGCGCAAACAGGACGGCGGCTACACCTACTTCCTGCCAGACGTTGCCTACCATCTGGACAAGTGGCAGCGCGGTTTTACCACGGTAATTAATGAACAGGGCGCCGACCATCACTCCACCGTGACCCGGGTTCGCGCCGGTCTTCAGGCCCTCAAAGCCGGCATTCC
>Ga0136557_1002039_pt1 | contig 12096 bp, 4 predicted proteins | sample AntRauTorckE6832_FD_104796 | JGI IMG/M metagenome (GOLD analysis project Ga0136557, IMG submission 104796) | Saline lake microbial communities from Rauer Islands, Antarctica - Metagenome Torckler E6 #832 | ecosystem: Environmental > Aquatic > Non-marine Saline and Alkaline > Saline | place...
TAATATTGAAAATATTAAAGGCGATAGCTTACCACTGGTACAAATTGTTTATGGTTCAGGCAATATGTTGCCGGATGCATACACAGCTTATGCTAAAGCAGGGGCAAAAGCTATTATTCATGGAGGTACAGGGAATGGTTCTGTAGCTAATTATATTGTCCCAACATTAACAGACCTACAAAAACAAGGTGTGCAAATTATTCGTTCATCTCGTGTACCTCAAGGTTTTGTTCTAAGAAATGCAGAACAACCAGATGACAAATATGGTTGGGTCGTCGCACATGATCTTAACCCGCAAAAAGCTAAATTACTTGCTGCACTTGCTTTAACAAAAACAAAAGATGCAAAGGAAATTCAGCGCATTTTTTGGGATTACTAAAATCAATAACTGTGAACTCGCATAGTAACGCTTTTCAGTTAAGCACCTTAAAAAATTAAGGTGCTTTTTTATTTTGCATTAAAAATAACACAGCAGACCAATAAATATGGTCGGAATTACATTTGGTAAGATAAGCTACTATCATTTATATTGTGAGCAAGCTAGATCCAACTAATAAGATTTTTAATAGACTACAATTTATATGATTTTAATAATTATGGACCAATTTAAATATAAACTAAATAATTAAGAAAAATAATGAATTTTGCACCACTATAATCAATAAAACCAATAAGAAGGCAGGTAACAGCTATAAGAATGTCACCTTGCAACTGACATTATATTAAAAACGATCCAATCAAAGTGCTATTGCACAGTATAATAATAAAATTTTCGAACTGTTTTTAACAGAATTTTTAGCTATACCCTCACTCTTTCCTCGCTTTACAATTCTGCATCAACATGATTTAAAAATTATATCTTTATGAAAATTAAGTATATTTTTTAATGTATTGAATATTATTTCAAATAATTATAATTATTAAATATATATTCTAAAATTTCAAACCACTCTTTAAATATAACAATTTAAAAACGAAAAACACCAATTTAAATAGTTGATTTAAAACAAATTACCTTACAAATGAGCACTTCGTTTAGTTTTGTTTAAAAAATGTACCTTTTGGTAAACATTGTGGAAAAATATTAATTAATTGGTCATTTTATATTCGATAAAAATATTTTTTTACTAAATTAGAACATTTTATAATATGAGAAAATACTATGAATAAAGTATATAAGCTGGTGTGGAATGCTACTTTAGGAAGCTGGGTTGCTGTTTCTGAGAGAGCAAAAGGTAAAAAAAAATCAACGACAAATAAAGTCATAAAAAATTCAGTATTGTTATTATCAATATTAAGTTCTGGAGAAATTTTTGCATTAGATATCGCAGAAGATTTAAATGTAACGGGCAGTTTAACCGTTACGCAAGATGTAATTTCCAATGGTGTTTCTCTAACAACGGTCAATAGTAATCTTAATCAAGCACAAGGTCAGTTAAGTTCGCTTAGCAACCAAGTGAATGATCCAAATACTGGTCTTGCCAGCAAAGCATCTCAATCAGATTTAAACCAAACACAAAATGATTTAAATACACTTGATGATCAAGTTAATAATGCTACAACAGGCTTGGCAACAAAGGTTTCACAGTCCGACTTTAACAACCTAAATAATCAAGTCAATGATCCAAACTCGGGTTTAGCAACGAAAGCATCTACAGCAGATCTAAATTCGCTAAAAAATCAAACATGGAGTTTACAAACCAATAATGGTCAAGCAACGGCTGTAAAATCTACAGATACAGTAAACTTTGTAAATGGGAAAAATATTACTGTTACCAATACAGGAACTAATATTTCAATCGCAACCAGCGATAATCCTGAATTTAACACAGTAAAAATTGGTGATACGACGAATAATACGACTTTGTCTAGTACTGCGGACGGTTTGGATCTTGATGGGGATAAGCTCACAAATATAGCCGATGGGAATATAGCAGCAGGTTCAAGCGATGCTGTTACAGGTGGGCAGATTAATGACTTACTGTTTCAAAGTGGGCAAGGGATTAAATATTTTCATACCAATTCCAGCTTAGCTGATTCAGAGGCAACAGGCTTAGATTCAGTAGCCATTGGCCCAGTTGCGAAATCAACTGGTGAATCATCTATTGCTGTCGGGCATTTTTCCAATGCTGCAGGGTTAAACAGTATTGCAGTAGGGAATACAGCAAATGCATTAAATGATTACTCTATTGCTTTTGGTAAAGAGACAGGTGCCCTTGGAACAAATTCTACATCTATTGGTAATGGTGGACAGGCTAGAACGTTAACCCCAACTTATAATGTTTCGAATACTCAGATTATTGCTATTAATGGAATCCCAGTCACTGCGACGGGTACCGATACCAGCAGTATTACCGAAATTAATGGGGTTGCTGTCTCTGCTGCGCAAGTGAGCCAGTTTTTAGGTGCACTGCAAAATGGGGCCAATATGGCTGTTGGTGATAAGAGTGTTTCACTCGGGGCATCGACTTTAGCAGGAGGGCCATCCAGTGTTGCCATAGGGAATGCTGCTTTAGCAACAGGGGCTAATTCAAATGCTGTTGGTAACGGGGCAAATGCAACGGGTACGAATGCAAATGCGATCGGAACGCAAGCCTCTGCTGCGACCAATGCCAACGCAATGGGCAGCTCTGCTTCTGCAAGTGGAAGTGCTAGTGTTGCCATTGGTAACCAAGCAACTTCAGCAGGTACGAGTGCAGTTGCTTTAGGTGACGGTGCAAAAGCAAGTGTTGTGAATGGGGTTTCTATTGGTAGTGCAGCTGGAGCAGGCTCCGTTGGTTCAGGCACTTTTGACCGCAATGGGCATATCTCGATTGGGGCAAATTCGGGACAAAATATTAGTGGTAATCAATCTATTGCTATAGGGGTTGGCGCAGGTAGCAATTCAACAGTGAATACTGGAAGCTCTGATTATAATATTGCTTTAGGCACAGAGGCGGGGGCTAATCTTACAGGCAACCAGAATATCTCCATTGGTTATGGTAGTAATAAAACAAGTACGTCTGCGGTACAAAATTCGGTCGCAATCGGTTCTGCAACGTATACCGAAAGTTTAGGTGTCTCAGTAGGCACTAGGGCCAGTGCAGCACAAGGTGGTGTAGCATTGGGTTATGATTCATAATGTAACAGGGACGGGCGGGGTTGCACTCGGAAAAGATGCTCTGGCTGGGCAAAATGATGTCGCGCTTGGTGTAGGAAGTGTTGCAGAATTTAACTCCCTTGGAAATGGATATATCACGAATGCTTCAGCTGGAGTTGGGGGCTATAATGTTGTTTCTGTTGGCAATGCCAATGAAAAACGCCGTATTACCAATGTTGCAGATGGTTCAGACGCACAAGATGCGGTAACAGTCAATCAAATTAAAGCTTTACAGAACGATATTATTCGGGTGATGGGGGCAACCGATGCAAATGGTGACCCTGCTACGATCAAAAATGATGGAACTTTACCTTTAATTCAAGTCAATGTGAAAGACCAAAATACAGGTGCTACAAGTAAGCTTCCAACCACGATTCAAGATGCCTTTGATCTGCTAGGTAGTGGGCAAATTGGTGGGATTGTACCTGATGCAGTTCTGTATAACGCTGATAAGTCAGTGGTAAATTTAGTGGGGACCGATGGAACCATTATCCGTAACGTGAAAGCTGACGAAAATGACCTAACATCGGCTGTAAATTTAGGCCAGTTGAAAACAGCAGTTGCAGATGCAGGACCTCAATACTTTTCAGTCAATACCACGGATATCAATAATAAAAATAATACGGGTGCGAATGGCGCAAATTCTTTAGCGATTGGTCCAAGTGCTAGTACATCCTCTTTGGCTACTGGTGCTATTGCCCTAGGAAATGGCGTGATTGCTGCACGTGAGAAGGCAATTGCAGTTGGTACAGGTGCAGGTGCCATCGGTGTTTCGTCTATTTCAATTGGTGACTCTTCAATTGCAACAGGTGTAAATAACATCGCCATGGGTAAAAGTGCGGAAAGCCGCGGTGAAGATAGTGTTGTGATTGGCAATGGTTCAGAGGCTGATGGAACTAAATCTGACTATGCTGTCGTGATTGGTAGTGAGGCAGAAGTAAATACCGCGAATCAAGGCATTGCAGTTGGTCGTCAGGCACTTGCACAAGGAGACAATGCTACTGCCATTGGTTATCAAGCCAAAGCTAGTGGTGCTCAAGGTGTTGCTTTGGGGCGCTTAGCTAATGCAAGTGCAAAAGATAGTATGGCCTACGGAGATAATGCTACCGCTGCTGGTATTCGTTCTACTTCGATTGGTTCTGATGCAAATAGTACATCACAAGATGGTTTAGCGATTGGTTCACAGGCAAAGAGTTTCGCTGCTAAAGCAACTGCCATTGGTCAAAATGCTGAAAGTGCAGGTGAAAATGCGATTGCCTTTGGTGTTAATAGCGTCAGTCGTGCAAATGATGCAACCGCTATTGGTAATAATGCGACCTCAAATGGAATTAACGCAATTGCACTTGGAAAACAGTCCAATGCCAATGCTTTAAACTCAATTGCACTGGGTACTGGAACAAATGCTCTTCAAGAAGATGCCGTGGCTATCGGGAACAGTGCTTCGGTGACCGCAAAAGGAGCCTCTGTATTGGGTAAGTCTGCAACAGCTTCGCATGAAAACGCCGTGGTTCTTGGGAATAATTCGGTTTCTGCGGCGTATGTCGCGACACCATCAACCACAATTAATGGAAAGATCTATAACTTTGCTGGTGCTCCGACCACATCATCGAGCGTAAGTGTGGGAGATGTTGGATCTGAACGGACCATTGTCAATGTTGCTGCAGGACGCATTAGCAGTTCAAGTACGGATGCAATCAATGGTAGTCAACTGCACCAAACCAATCAGGCTATTACAGATTTGGCTGACACGGCACTGAGTTTTTCAGGTGATAATGGCACCAAGGTTGACCGTAAATTAGGGCAACAGCTAAATGTAAAAGGGGGGCAACTGGAGTACTTACGGATAGCAACATAGGCGTAGTAGCTGATGGTACAGATACCTTACAACTAAAATTGGCAAAAGATGTAAACCTTACAGCACAAGGAAGTTTGACAGTTGGAACGGCTAAAGTGACTGATGGTCAAGTGGAAATCAAAGATACTGCAAATAATAGTAATGTAAGCACCTCAACTCAAACCGTAATTACAGCAGGTACAAATACAAATACCAGCAATGCCAGTAGCATCAACTTAAAAAATGCATCAAATAACGTATTGTTAAGTGGCACAACAGGAACACTGACAGGACTAACCAACAAAACCCTAACCGCAGCTGATTTTGCAACGGTTGGGCGCGCAGCGACAGAAGAACAACTTAAATTAGTCAATGATACGGCGCAGAATGCAAGCAAGGGTTGGAACTTAACAACCAATAAAGACGTAAGCAGCAGCACAAATATTGCACCAGATGAGACCGTTGATTTTTCAAATAGTGATAGTAATTTAGTTATTAGCAATAATGGCGTAGATGTTGATTTAAAACTGGCGGAAGTCGTAAATGTGGGGGGACTTCCAGGAGGCTCAACCATTGCAATTAATGGAAAAAATGGCACGATTACTGGCTTGACCAATACTATATTTGATCCAACTAATTATGTTTCTGGACGGGCTGCCACAGAAGATCAGTTGGCGACACCACTCACTTTTGTCGGGGACAATGCAGGGGTGAATGTCGATAGAAGATTAGGACAGCGCTTAAGTATAGTCGGTGGAGAGTCTATTGGAACTAATCTGACAGACAATAATATTGGAGTGGTTGCAGACGGCACAGATAATAAACTCACAATTAAACTTGCCAAAGATATTAAGCTCGATAGCGTCAATGCTGGCGGGACAGTCATTGATAGCAAAGGTTTAACTTTTGTGAACTCAAGTGGTGGAGCTGTCCCTAATTCTCCAAGTGTAACAGTTACAGGCATTAATGCTGGAACGAAAAAAGTCACTAATGTTGCAGCTGGCGATATTAGTGATAGCTCGATGGATGCTGTCAATGGTAGTCAGATTAAACAAATCATTGATAAGGGCTTTACAGTCAGTGCAAATGCAGACACTGGCGCTAAAGACATCATTGCTCTTGGTGAAAATGTTGATTTTAGTGCAACTGATAGCAATATTAAGATTACCAATACGGGAAATAATGGCATTACTTTCGGTTTAGAACCAGTTGTGAAAATTGGGCCTGCAACTGGTGGTAATCCTGTGACGATCAATGGTAATACAGGTACGGTTACGGGCTTAACCAATAAAACCACCACTAGCAGTGATTTTGCAACGGTTGGACGTGCAGCCACAGAAGAACAACTCAAAGAAATGCAAACGGGTCTAAACAATGCAGGCTTTGGCTTAACCGCGGAAGATGGCAATACCGTAACTAAAACATTGGGTGAAAGCATTGAGGTCATCGGTGCAGATAGTAATATCAGTACCAAAGTTTCTGGCGGAAAAGTTCAAGTTGAACTAGCTAAAAATATTGATTTAACGGCTGCAGGCAGTTTGACAGTCGGAAAAAGTAAAATTACCGATGGCAAAGTTGAACTCAAAGATGGTAATAAATCGAATATTAGTACAGTTGATGGGACTACAGTTAGCGATGGTACGAACAGTAGCATAGTTGGCGCAGGTAATATTAGTGTTCATAATGGCGCATATCAAACCCAAGTAGGCCCAACCCAAATTATTGTTGGTGGTGCAAATCAAGTTACTGTAAATGGTTCCACAGGGACTATTGGTGGTTTAACCAATAAAACATTTGATCCAAATAACTTTGTCAGTGGGCAGGCTGCTACAGAGGACCAACTCAAAGCACTCAGCAACAGTATACAAAGTGCCAATAAAGGGTGGAATTTAACGACCAATGGAGCAAATAGCAGTCAAGTAAATTCTGATGACACTGTAGATTTTGGCAATAAAGATGGAAATATTAATATAACTAATAGCGGAAATAACGTCAGTGTTGAGCTCGCTAAAGATATTAAAGTTGATAGTGTAACTACAGGTGATACGGTCATTAATAATGATGGACTTACAATTACTGGTGGGCCAAGTATTACTAAAAATGGCATTGATGCAGCTGGAAATAAAGTGACGAATGTTGCAGATGGTAGTATAGCTCAGAGCAGTAAAGACGCCGTGAATGGTAGCCAAATCCATGACATTATTGGTGATGGAGCATTCCAAGGCGGTGATGGAAATACCATTACTAACATAGGTGGAACAGGTGCGACTAACATTAATGATGCAATTAGCTCGATCAATCAAAAAGCTGGACAGCATTCTACAGTGGTTGCGGGTCAAAATATGACTGTTACAGAGGCAACGAATAGCTCTGGTGGGAAAGAATATAAGGTTGCGACTGCGGATGATGTCAAATTCAATTCAGTAACGTCTAATACTGTTACTGCAAATACAGTCAAAGTTGGCGATGTCGTGATTGATCAAAATGGTATTAATGCAGGCAATAAAAAAATAACCAATGTTGAGGCGGGTGAAGTCTCCGGTACATCTAAAGATGCGGTGAATGGTTCACAACTCAATACCTCAAACCAATATATCACCACATCATTGGGTGGTGGCGCAAAATATGAGAATGGCCAATTTACAGCCCCAACCTATAATGTGAATAACGGCACCTATCATAATGTTGGAGATGCTTTAGGCGCATTGAATCAAGCGGATATTGATTTGGGGAATAAAATTACCAATCTAGGTGACCGCTTAGAGCAAGTATTCTATGACACGAATGGCCGTATTGATGATGTAGAAAGAAAAGCAAATGCCGGTATTGCTGCGGCCATGGCTATGGAAGGAGCACCATTTGTAGCAGGTAAATTCACCTATGCAGCAGGTGCAGCATATCATGGCGGAGAAAATGCAGTCGGCATCACATTGCGTAAAACAGCTGACAATGGACGCTGGTCATTTACAGGCGGGGTGGCAGCAGCATCACAGGGCGATCCAAGTGTCCGCATTGGGTTTAGTGGTGTAATTGATTAGATCTTTGAAATCAGTCATTAATTTTTGTCTACGCTGAAATAGAATATAAACGAGAAGAATTGCTATGAAAAATAAACTTCTATATTGCATGCTTTTAGGTTTTCCACTATCCACTTTTGCTGCTGAAACAGTAACGACAGCTGCACCGCAAGTACATTTCCCAGAACTGAAAAAAAGCTATCTTAAACAAGTTAAGCGCTATGAGGTGAATGATATTGCGAGGTTAAGCACTGGTTTAGATAAGAATCAAGTTCGACATATTTTAGGAGACCCTCAATTCAATGAAGGTATATTTGGTACTAAAACATGGAATTATGTTTTAGATATTCGAGTTCCAAGTACGCAGCAATATAAACGTTGTCAGTTAAGAGTCGACTTTGATCGGAAATCTTTTTCAGAACGTTTAAGCTGGAAAGGAGATGATTGTGAAGAACTCATTATGCCTCCTGCACAAATGGTTGTATCCCAACCTGTAGCTCCTTTGATTGAGACACCTACAGTAGAAAGCAGCATAGATATTCTCTTTGAATTTGATCGCTCAGATGCTGCCTCCATTGTGGAGGGGCAGGATTCGATTCGCTCCCTTGCAAATCGGATCAACCAAGTCAGTGGGACGAGTCCTGTTATTGTGTCTGGTTATACAGACCGCTTAGGCTCAGATGCTTATAATCAGAAATTATCTGCTGCACGTGCAAATACCGTGGCTCACTTATTGGTCAATTATGGGGTCGTACCACAAAGGATTAAAATTGAAGGTAATAGCAAAACTAACCTCTATCAACAATGTGATGGCAGTCAGCGCAGTTCAGAGCTTATTGAGTGCTTAGGACCAAATAGACGAGTTAATGTTGATTGGTGAATAACTGTATAGCTTAAATAATAGATCTTCAGCATCGGTAATATAGCGATGCTGAGTTCTTTGACTAAAAGTACTTAATTTTTAGATAAGGATCTGCAAAAATCTAATTTTTGAATTAGGTTTAAATATGTTTTTAGCTAACATGCTTCAGAACAAAAATGAGTGATTATGATTGCTAAATCATCCAAGATTCTGTTCTTTAGAACATTTAAGAAATGAATAAATATTTAACAAATCAATAGCAATCTATATTCACTATCCTTTTCGATAGGCGCTCTATGTATACAGGGCAAGACCTTTTGCGTTGGATGATCTACTGCCAGTCGCCAAAGATGTCCTAAGCCTAAATTCACAGGTTTTGCATTCGGTTTAGGCTGATAATGTAAATCAAAAAAATACTCTTCTAGGAAAGTTTCAAATTCAGCTTCTGGGCCATCATGTAATTCTTTGAGTTTTTCCCTGATCTCGGGAATCAAAATCTTTTGCTCTACCTGATCATTAGGCACGATATCACTTGCAGCGCCGTGATAGGTACATAAAAAAGTATCTGTTTCGATGGGTGAACGGTCAATATGAAATGAATATACATCTGTTGAAATAAAATCTAGTTCGTCATCCCGTTCGTAACATTTCAACAAAATAAGTGCAGGGGATGCTCCGAAATCAGTTAATAACTGGATATCTTTTAAGATAATTTCCCTTGCGGAACTTCCTTTTTCTGAAAGTTTTAATGCTAAAAGATCTTCAATAGAAACTTCTGTAATATTTTCTTTTAACTCAAGTTTAGCCACAATTTCTTTAAAATCACCAACCAAATTTCTATGCCAGCAAAGAGCATTCATTTCTCCTTGAAAATTCGAATTTACAAGTTCAGAGAAGTTAGAAACTACACTAATTTGGGAGTTGTCAGAAAATGGATTTTTCATAGCAGACTTAAATAATAAACCATACGCAATATTATACGCTTAGCATCAAAAATGAGGGAGAATGATTAGGCTTCTTGCGAAAATCGAGTTGTCGTGAACATTTATTTACAATGGAAGTTCCCTCTCCTTTAAAAGGAGAGGGCTAGGGAGAGGATTTACATGATAAATCTTCCTCATTTCAACTTTCTCTACGAAGACTCAATGAAAGCTCATCCCAACGTTGTATCGCTGTGTCCATCGCTTGTATTTTGACATGGCCAAAACCTCGTACATCTGCTGGTAATTTAGCGATTTGCTCAGCAACAGATAAGTCATAATTTTCAGGTGCAGAGCTGATGGCTTTCACAAAAGTAATATAACGATCACGCCAAGCATGTTCTTTTTGACGTTCTTGCTGTAAAGCAAATGGATCAAGGAAAGTCTCTCTAAGCCACTGTAGACGAGCAAGAATCATCATCGGAATACGCATCCAATATCCAAAAGCACGTTTGCGTATGACACCATGAGCACCCAAAGCAGGTGGTGCTAAGTGATAGGTTAAACGTAGACCTTGACCAAACTGCGTTTCAATCGATTGTTTAAAACTTTTTCCTGTGAGTAAGCGCGCAACTTCGTATTCATCTTTATACGCCATGACTCTATATAGCTGTGTCGCAATGGTTCCAGTTAATTCTTCAGGTAAAACTTTCGCAGCTTGTTCCACTAGGGTTCGATACTGAGTTGCATAATCTTGATTCCAATACTCAGCCAGACGCGCAGAACGATCTTCAACGAGTTCAGCCAGCGTGGTTGGTTTACGCATCGTTGGGATCGTTGCAATAATGCGTTTGGCTAAGTCAGGATCACTAATGAGATGGCAACCAATGCGGAAAGCTTCAAGGTTTTTTTCAGTAGCCGTACCATTCAAATGGATTGCTTTCTCAATACTTTCACGTTTCAACGGAATCTGACCTGCTTGCCAAGCTATGCCAAGTAAGATCTGATTTGCAAAGATTGCATCGCCCAGCACTTGTGTAGCAATACGTGTTGCAGGTAAGGATGTGAGTTTTCCTTGAGTCGTTTTACCACGAAGTCGATTGATTAAATCCGTAATTGGCGCATACCAATCACGAGACTCAAGGAAATCAGAAGTAGGGGAACCATCTTCATTGACGATGATAACAGCATCAGCTTTTAAGCGAGAAAGTGCCGCATTACTGCCTGCAACAATGGCATCTGCACCAATTAAAAGATCACATTGTCCTGCAGGGATTTTGGTTGCGGAGATTTGCTCATCTTCAGTCGCGAGTTGTATGTAGGAATAAACCGTACCACCTTTTTGAGCAAGTCCAGCCATATCCATGATACGTGCAGCTTTACCCTCCAAATGAGCAGCCATTCCCAATAAGGCACCCGCTGTAACTACACCTGTACCACCAACACCGCCGACCAAGATACGGATAGGCTTTTGATCAAGTTCAGGAAGGATAGGCTTTTCTGGCCAGCCAGCTTCGATACCTTTGAATATTTCTGGACGTTTCATATCACGAGTATGGACTGTGACAAAACTTGGACAGAAACCTTCGACACAAGAAAAGTCTTTGTTACAGCTGCTTTGATTAATTTGACGTTTGGTTCCTAATACCGTTTCAACAGGTTCAATTGATAAACAGTTCGATTGTTTAGAACAGTCACCGCAACCTTCACAAATCTCGCTATTGATAAAAACCCGCTCTGCAATATCAGGATACGCATTGCGTTTACGACGACGGCGTTTTTCACTGGCACAGGTTTGCACATAAATTAACGCCGTAACCCCAGAAATCTCACGTAATTTACGTTGCACATCATCCAGCTCATTTCTATGGTAAATCTCCACGTGAGACGCAATACCTTCTTCAGCATGAATCAACTCAGGTTCATCCGTGACGATGACTTGTTTTGTGATGCCTTCAGCATCCAATTGTCGTGTTAACTGTGCCACGCTGAGATGACCATCGACATGCTGCCCACCTGTCATTGCAACTGCGTCGTTATAAAGAATTTTGTAGGTCATATTGAGTTTTGCAGCGATCGCTTGGCGTATTGCAAGATAACCTGAATGGAAATAGGTTCCATCGCCTAGATTGGCAAAAATATGCATTTCATTGGTGAAATGAGAAGCACCCGCCCAACTCACACCTTCACCACCCATTTGCGTGAACGTTTCTGTGCCATGATTCTGTAACACTGCGATATAATGACAACCGATCCCGCCCAGTGCACGACTGCCTTCAGGTAACTTAGTTGACGAGTTGTGAGGGCAGCCGCTACAAAAGAAA
>Ga0136557_1002041_pt1 | contig 12087 bp, 10 predicted proteins | sample AntRauTorckE6832_FD_104796 | JGI IMG/M metagenome (GOLD analysis project Ga0136557, IMG submission 104796) | Saline lake microbial communities from Rauer Islands, Antarctica - Metagenome Torckler E6 #832 | ecosystem: Environmental > Aquatic > Non-marine Saline and Alkaline > Saline | place...
CAGACCCTACACCATCCCCAGTGACTATGACCCCAACCTGGCTCTCGCGCTGGTCTGGGGAGAAAACGTCGAGGAGGCCAAAAAGCGGGCAGCCAAAATATTAAAAGAAATTGACATTCGCGGCAAGAATTCCAGTGGTGGCAAAATCGTTACCAACCTTGCCTACCTCAAAGAAAACCTGGATCGCCTGTTAACCTTTTAGCGCTATGGATACGCCTACTGCCGGCCATTCATGCCGTCTGAGCACAACCAGTATTACGAGTTACAACTTCACTGGCACCGCTAAAGCCTGACACTACCTGAAAAGAGGCCGCAACAGCGAGATACAACCATAATGAATGAACAACACAAGAAACTGCTCAAAATTGAAGAACGCATAAACTACCTCACCCAGATCAAGGATTTCTCCAATTGGGGCAACCTCAACGGTTTTAAGAAAAACTGCGAAAAACTCAAGCACAGTGTCTATGATCTCACCGACGAACAGTTCAACTTCGAAATCCGGAAACTCGATGAATCCATCAGTTTTCTCGAAGAACGGGCCGAAGAACAGCTAACCCCCATGGAACGGGTGCGCATCGTCCGTACTCCGCAGCGCTTCAGCCTCAAGGATATTCTGGAAAACGTCTACGAGGACTATACCGAGCTTGGCGGTGAAGACGATGCCAATGTTGATCCAGCCATGATCTGTGCCAAGGCGACCATTGCCAGACGCATAAAAAGCAAGCCGTATACTGCCTCGGTCATGGTGATCGGCCAGGAAACCGGTCACGGTGAAGAATTTCGCAACGGGGGCTCCTGCCGCCCCGAGGGCAACGCCAAGGCTCTACGCTATATGCAGGTTGCCGAGACCGAAGGCATTCCCATTCATTTTTACATTTTTACTCCCGGGTCCTATCCGGTCGAGGAATATCCCGGAGCCGCCCAGCAGATCGCCCGCAATATATACGGCATGGCCAAGCTTCGGGTCCCGTTGATCTCTTTCATCTCCGAAGGCGGATCGGGGGGCGCCGAAGCCATCGGTCTTTCCGACTACCGGCTCATGGCCAGCCATGGCTATTATTCGGTCATCTCTCCCGAAGGTGCCGCCGCCATTGAAGGACGTGTCCAAGAAGGAGAAAAGGTGCCGCGCGAGCTCATTGAGGTCTGCGCCGACCGATTGCGCCTCACCGCCGAGGACAACCTGAAACTCGGCACAATTGATAAGGTGATCTACGAGCCTCCCTTGGGTGCCAGACAGGATGATTTTTCTTTTTTCTCCAAACTTCGCACCGAAATCCTCAGCGCCACGGACAAAGTCGTCCTTGAAACCAAAAGCTTCCGCACCTTTCGCAGCAGCGAGATAATGCGCAAGAAATCAGAGACACAGGAACTCCAGGTTGAAGTTCCGTGGGACCTCGACCCGGATGAAGTCAAAAGGCTGCTCAAATTACGCTCTCGAAAATATCGTGATATGGGTTTAACGGGGTTCAGCGGCAGACTGAGTGAATCCGAATACATGTACAACAGGTTCAGGATCAAGACGGAAAAGGTCTACTACAACCTGCGCTACGATGTTTTGAAAAGCCGGAAAAAACAGATGCAAAAGGCACTTAAGGAAGTCTCCGGCGAAGGTTCCGTCATGCTGAAACGCATTGTCGAACCGGTCAATGCCGTTCTCGATTACTGGGATCGCAAAAGTGAAAAAAAGGCGCCACGGCTCCTGCCCCAACCCGATTCAGCCAAAATATCCGGCCCCACGCTCAAAGACCCTCTTGAACTGACGGACACATACACCAGCCCCCTTGCCAACGAAGACCGTACGGTAACCTGCCCAAACCATGAAAAGCATGGCTGCAAGGATCTTTGGATCCCGGATCTCTATGGTGAATTCGCCGGCGTCTGTGAGAACTGTGGACATCATTTCCCACTGGAACATCAATGGTATCTGGAAAACGTTTTCGATCCCGATTCAATACGCTTTTTCAACTCGCAGATAACCTCACACAATCCCTTGAACTACACCGGATTTTCCGAAAGACTCCAGCTCGCCAAAGATAAAACCAGCCGGAATGCGGGCAATATGACATTTACCGCCGATATTGACGGTATACAGGTGGTTACATCCATGCTTTACTCGGATTTTCGCAACGGCACCGTGGGATCGGCCGAAGGAGAGAAATTCGTCAAAGCCTGCAAAATTGCCAAACGGCAAAAGAAACCGCTGCTTGCCTATGTCCACAGTACCAGTGGCATACGTATCCAGGAGGGAACTTTGGGTGTTATTCAAATGCCCAAGTGCACCATGGCCGTGAGAGAATATATTGACGCCGGCGGGCTCTATATCGTTGTCTACGACAATAATTCGTATGCCGGCCCCGTTGCCTCATTTCTTGGGTGTTCACCATACCAGTTCGCCATTCGATCGAGCCGCATTGGCTTTGCCGGGCCCCGAGTCATACGGGAAACCACCGGCATAGACATTCCCCCCAATTATCATTCGGCACGCAATTCCCTCAAACGAGGCCACATTCAAGGCATCTGGGACCGTCGTGAATTCCGCCGCAACCTCCACAAAGCACTGCAGACCATGGGAAGCCCAAGTCTCTACTATCGTTGACGGGCAGACATTTACTACAGGATACGGCTGTGCAACCAAACAACAGCGACCAGTCAGCATCAAAATTCCTTGAACCGGAGCTCCACTTTCTCCGTGAAAGTGGAGCTGACTGCGATTCCGATTCCGATTCCGATTCCGAAGAGACAATTTCTCCCGTGCAGCTGGTCCGCAAGGGAGCCACCCTTGCCGATTTTCCAGACTATCTACGCTTAAAAAAGAAAGGATTTCTGCCGGGCCCCCTGGAGGCCGGCGAAAACGTTACCCTGGATACTGACGCCCACCGGCTTGTTGCCGGGGCAACCGGTTATCCTCGGGTCCGCTTCATTGACCAGGGGAATGATCCGACACTTCTGCTGATCGGCATACAACCGCTTGTCAAGATCTCCCACAACCGCATGCAGGCAAGCCTAATTCTGCAGCCACAGCCAAGCGATGCTCCTGCACTACCGGCCGCAAACCTTGATGAAATACTGGCAGAGGCCGGGGTCATTGCCGGAATTGACCAGCTGGCCCTGGGGAAGGCCCGACATCTCATCGACCAAGGGTGTGATGATTTTGAGGAAATTCTATTTGCCAAAGGCAGTTTCCCAAGAGAGGGTGAAGACGCTGAACTGCGTTTTGAACTCGAGATCGGTCCGCTCGCCGGCCACTTGCTCGATGACGGCACAATTGATTTCAGGGATCGCAGGATCATGGTCGGCGTTTCGGCAGGGCAACACATCGCCACGAAAATACCGGCTGTGCAGGGTGAGCCTGGCTACAACGTTCTGGGGGTGGAGATTGAACCCAAATCAGGCAAGGACATCACAGTCAAGGTTAGCGGTGAAGCAGAATTTCTCCCCCAGGAAAACCGGGTCATCGCCACCAGCGACGGCGCCTTGAGCATAGTCAACTTCAACACCATCAAAGTCGCCGGCAAAACCACTGTCAAAGGCGATGTCGACTACTCCACCGGTAACATTGAATCAGAAGGCAGTGTTACCATACAAGGAGACATTCACCCAGGGTTTACAGTGGAGGTAGGCGGCGATCTCAAAATCGGCGGCGCAGTATCAGGTGCGCAAATCCAGAGTGGCGGCAATCTCGTAATTAAAGGAGGAATCACCGGAAAATCGACAACCATAGGGGCCGGCGGTGATATTACTTTCAACTTCATAGAACGGGGTACCGTTAAATCAGGGGGTCTGGTCGTCATCCGCAAGCAGTGTTACTACAGCTCCGTGGAAGCGGCAACCGACATCCGCTGCCATCGTCAATCCACCATTCTCGGCGGCCAGATTCTAGCTAGCGGCAGCCTTGGCGTCGGCAACGTTGGAAGAGAAAACTGTACCCCGGCTCTTCTTGGGGCCGGCATCGATCCGGGAAGATACCTGCTCTATCGCCAATTGAAAAAAGAGTACAGCCGGCAGCAGGAAGAGATCATTCAAGCCCTGCAGCTCCACGGTAAAGGAGGTCGACCAAAAAAAATCCGCAGGATGGAAGAAACTGCTGAAGCTACAAAAAAACAACTTTTGACCCTCAACCTCATTCCGGGAACAGGGCTTTACTCCCGCATCGGCCAGGGCAGCAAACGCGAAGATTATGAAGAGGAGGACCCCATCTACCTCCAGGGAGTGAATATCGACAGCATCCGTATCGAGGTCCATGGCAAAATGTACGCCGGTACGACGTTGCTTCTCGGCAACCGCTCAATTACTTTGACCCAGGATATCGAAAAACGCAAGTACCGGCTCAGCAAGAACCTTAAACGCATCATGGCTTTACCGCTATAGGTACTGCCACCATTTCCACGAGTGTTTCAAGGTGGCCTCAAATCAAAAGACAGTTCTCAGTACGATAAAATATGGATGTACACCAACGACGCGTGGCCAGCGCACCCATTCCCCAGAAATCAAGGCATTTAAAACCCCGGCTATATAACAGTTCATACCCTTCTCGATATTCTCGCCGGTCACTGTTGTCCCAGACAATAACCCCGCCGGAACGTAGGGATTCCAGGCCATTTTTAACACAGTTGATCCTGTCACGGCCATCAATCACCACAATATCGAACATATTTTTATACTTACCGATCTCCAACACGTACTCTTCACTTCCCCCCTTGGCCCGACGCAACAGGTAGGTGGTGTTTGCAGGAATCCTGGAAGTAAAGGAGGCATACCACTCTTTGTCATGTTCACAGCTGACAAGGGTGTTGACACGTGCACTCCACCAGAAGGTTGAATTACCACTGCCATACTCGAAAACCGTCATCTCGGGGGCCAGCCTGCCCTCGAGAAAGTCCAGGGCGGGAAAGGTAATCCAGGGGATAGGGTTCCCCCAGGCATCGACCGCCTCTTTCTCCGCCATGGACCTGAGCCAGCCGGATTTAAGCAGATATCCCGGTGAATCAACAAAAACAGCCAGCAGCTTCTCAATGGTTGCTCTGTCCAACGTCACCCTCCTGTATTGCCGATCGTATAGCCGACTTCACTAGGCTATCTTGATTATCTGTGGGAAGTGAGTGCCAGCTTCAATCCAAGCAGGAGCAATGCCCCACCCATCACCCGTTCAAACCAGTGCCCGATTCTTTCAAAAAGACTCCGGACCCGACAATGGCCAAAGAGCAGCGATATTCCAGAAAACCATATTGCAGTGGCGCACGACATATAGACGCCATAGCCGAACTGGACGGTGAGAGGAGTCTCTGGAACAATGACCACAGTAAACAAGGAGAGAAAAAACAAGGTTGCCTTGGGATTAAGGCCATTGGTGAGAAAGCCGGTCCAGTATGCCCTTGTCGCCGACGGGACCTTTTGCCTTTCACTGTAATAGTGTGCCGAAGTGGGCTGTGTGCGCAAGGCTTTCCAACCGATATAGACAAGATAGGCTGCCCCCAAATACTTCATCACCGTGAAAGCTACAAGAGACTGCGAAACAACCACACCAATACCAAGGAGAGAATAGAGAACATGGAGAAAGATCCCGGTGCCGACACCAAGGCTTGTCCACAGAGCTGTCACTCTACCGTGGCTTACACTTTGCTTGACAACCACGGCAAAATCCGGCCCCGGACTTGCCACGGCAAGAAGATGAAAAAACGCGATGGTCGCAAACTGTGAGAGATACTGTATTTCCAATTTATTCACCCGTTAGCCATGGTAGGCGATTTATGCTGCTCTATACTGTATAAAAATCGGATGGCATGCAGGAAAATATGCATCATTGGTTACCATATCGGCATCAATTTCTCATGACATTTTTCGACAAAAAAATGCTGGCAAAAAGGGGATCAGGTGTAAAAAACTTGGACCAGACCTGACAGATATCTGCTACATAAACCGTGACAACCTCTTTTTGGATAGAATAAATAACCCGAATTTGCTAGGCAGGCTTCGGTCTTACATGATTTATCGGAGGGATATATTTTTTAACCTCCCTTTCTATTTCTTTTCCTGCTTTTTCCTGTGCTCTTTTCATGTTAAATCTCATCTGAAGATTTAACCAAAATTCAGGTTCAATATTAAAGTATTTGCCTAGCCGTAATGCCGTGTCGGCAGTTATTTCACGTTTATTTTTTATTATCTGATTTATGCGATTTGGAGGCACATTTATATCTCTGGCCAATTGAGTTTGAGATATCTCCATTGGCTTAAGAAATTCTTCCAGAAGAATGTCGCCTGGTGTTATAGGAGGTAGTTTTTTAGCCATTATATTCACCTCAATGATAATCTACAATTTCAACATCATATGTGTTTCCTTCTTCCCATTTGAAACAAATACGCCATTGAGAGTCTATTCGTATGCTGTACTGCCCTTTTCTATCACCTTTTAATGCTTCTAAGCGATTGCCCGGAGGCACTTTTAAGCCATCTAGTGAGATGGTTGCATTGAGCATTTCCAACTTAATGCGTGCTTTTCTCGAAATACTTCTGAACCTCTTGACATCTGCGTCATTGAATAGTTGCTCCGTATCTTTGCATTTGCATTTAAAGGTCTTTATCATTTCTATATTTTATAACGCATAACGTCATGCGTCAACAATTTCTTATAGGTCGAACAAGTTATTGGCAAGATAAATTCAGTGACATGTCCCATAAAATCGGTTCAGGGGACAAGAGCCAAAAGCCGACTTGACCCGACAACGACAATTTTCCAGTACAGGGAAAAGTGACGTGGTGCTACTCAATCTGAAATGCGGATGATTAAAGCAAGGTATAAGTATCAGTTGCTAAACCATCTTTGCTATCACGCGTATAATTCCTGTCAATGAGAGTCCGAGCAGAAGAAGAATAGCTGACCTTTTAAAAAATCGTGGGCTCGCCTTGTTAAACAGATGCTTTCCGAGAGACACCCCACCTATCACGATCGGCAGCGATATTATAGCATAGGTTAATGTAGTGCTGGTTACCAGACCATGACCTCCAGCAAGAACCAAGGCATAAATGTCGGTTCCTAAAAAGGCTGCAATAAGGGTCGCTCTTGTGGTTTCAACCTTAGCCTGCGTCGATAACAGAAACGTTACAATCGGCAATCCTCCCAACGCAGCGGTACCGTTGCAGATACCTGACAATAGCCCAACTCCGCTATAAACAGGGAAATTTTGGGGTCCTCTGTAGCTATAGCCGTTGAAGAGCAACAGGGCAAAAGTGAGGACTAAAAAGGAAATCACGAGCCGCATTACATCGGGATCAAGCCAGGCAAGAAGAGAGACGCCTATCGGGGTTCCAACCAATAAGCCAATTCCAAGGGCACCCAGCAGAGGCCAGTTGATATTTTTCCAAGCGGAGGGCAAGAGGTGGATGCTGGCGACAATCTCGAGCAATAGAGCGAGAACAACAGTTTGAGCAGGCAGCAGGATAAGACTCAATCCGGTTACGATGATTGCTGAAAAGCCAAACCCTGTAAGACCTCGAACAACCGAAGCTATAAGAAGAATCACTCCAGCTACACACCATGCTGCCGGTGATAGGTTGTCCAAAAGACCTACTAAATTTTGCGATAAAAACATGACATTTCTTGTGACTGAAATGATACTGATAGAAGGTTGTTGGCAAAAAATTGTGCTGGATTAGCTGAAAAACAGAATGGTTACTTAACACCATGAGGACATGAGGGGCAATAGTTTATTGGTGGTCATTCCTACAAGGGTCGCTTTGACCTTATCTGTACATCTGTTAACCGGCGAAACAGGTGCTTAAACTGGAGCTTTTTCCTGTTCTGCTATGGATATATTTGTCAGATCAAATCTCAACTGCTGCAAATTAAAGAGCTCTCCTCTGTAGAGGGGAGCTCTGACTGCTTAGGAGTTATCAGTACCAAAATACTTCTTGGTTTCAGCCACAATTACCGGGGTCAGCATTATCAGGCCAATGAGGTTGGGAAGCGCCATCAGGCCGTTCAACGCATCCGAGATTCCCCATACAATACCTAATTTGGCGACAGCGCCCACTCCAACAAAACAGACAAAAACTATCCTGTACGGTAGAACCGATTTAACGCCAAAAAGGTATTCTATAGACTTCTCACCATAATAACACCAGCCCAGGATGGTAGAGTAGGCAAAAAGAATCAAGCCGATAGTGACGATATACGCGCCTCCCGACATTCCCATGGAGAAAGCAGTGGCTGTCAGTTCAGCACCATTCTGTCCACTGGACCAGGCACCGGTGAGGATAAGTACAAGACCTGTCATCGTACAGACAATCAACGTATCGATGAAGGTCTGGGTCATGGAGACCAAGGCCTGGGTGATCGGTGATTTTGTCTTGGCTGCTGCGGCAGCAATTGGAGCACTTCCAAGTCCTGATTCATTGGAGAACACACCCCGGGCAACACCCATCCTGATAGCCAGCATCACCGCGGCGCCCGCAAAACCTCCGGTTGCAGAGGTTGGGTTAAATGCCTGCTTCACAATCAATGCCAAGGCAGCGGGAACACCGGCAATATTGGCAAAGATAATAAACAGTGCCGCCCCCATGTAAAAAACAATCATGATAGGCACCAACACTGAAGTAACCCGGCCGATGGATTTAATTCCGCCAAGAACGACCAGAGCGGTACATACCATCAGGGTCACACCGGTGATCCATGTTGGAATGGCAAAAGTTGCCTTAACCGCATCAGCAACAGAATTGGACTGTACCATATTGCCTATGCCAAAAGCTGCAACAGCGGCAAAAACCGCGAACACCGCGCCGAGCCAGGGGAGATTCAATCCCTTGGAAATATAGTACATCGGGCCACCATTCATTTCGCCGTTTTCATCAACTACCCTGTATTTGACGGCAAGTACGGCCTCGCTGTACTTGGTGGCCATACCAACCAGGCCGGTTATCCACATCCAGAAAAGAGCACCGGGACCGCCTATCGCTATAGCCGTTGCCACGCCGGCAATATTTCCGGTTCCGACGGTGGCTGAAAGCGCCGTCATGAGTGCTTGAAAATGGGTGATATCGCCAGGTTCATCACCATCTTCCTTTCTTTTGACAAGAGCAAGGTAGAGCGCATACCACAACTTTGTGAACTGAAGGCCTCGCAACGAAAATGTGAGCCAGAATCCCGTACCAACAAGCAGGATGAGCATGGGAGGTCCCCATGCAAATGCACCAATTTTTCCAACCAACACTTCAAACGCTTCCATGTGTTTCTCCTCCGATTAACGTTCTCTTTAGAACTGCACGAATTCGTCCTTCCCTCTCCCGCCTGTATAACCTTATACCGACACGCGTATTGCCTTACACCGGCACGTTCCTTATTACTCAGCCATATCGAGGATTGGCATTCTACCTACAAACCTGTCCGCATGGTCAAAGTCGCAATCATTCTCAACTACAACAAGCAATTAGGCCAATATTTGAGGCACGGAAGTATACTCCATGCCAAAAGCATCAGCTACACCTTTATAGGTGACTTTACCACAAACGACATTGAGTCCTTCCTGGACTACAGCTTCGAGGATAAAGGAGTCAATATAGAAGAAGTCATGGAGTGCTATTTAATGTCAAGGCACCTAAGTCTCCTGTGGTTCCAGCAAATTTTCGTGACCAAATGTTCACTACTCCAAATCATGGCTGAGGGAAAGGGAAGTCCAGGGAAGCTGAAAATAGCGCAACATCGTGGCTGTCTTCTTCCAGAAATGGCGCTGCAACAGATCGGTAAGATTTATCCCGATTCCCAGATAAATATTGCGTTCATTATTTTCCGTATTGGTATCGAAATTCCTGGTGTAATAGCCAAGATGAAACTCCAGATGGCGCCACGGGGTGTTTCTCACAGCCTCAAATCCATTCAGCTTGAGAGCAAGCAGATATTTCGAATTTTCGTAATCGGTAAAGACATCCATTTTATCAAAGGAAAGATTGTACTCCAGACGAAAATCAATCTTGGCCGCCAGATTATCATTGCCGGCAAGCACATAGCCAAGCAACGCTCCCACACCATTGGCAAGCAGATCTTCGGTGGAAAAGCCGAAATCACTGAAAGAGTCGCCAAATTCCATGTAACTCAAAGTGGCAAAGGAAGAAAGGGCACCATAGAGAGCAGCGTTTTGCTGATTGAATCCCCAATGCTCATACAGGGCCGACAAAGCATGAGAATAGACGTAGGTGGTATAGGCATGCCCCAGTTTGTCGGCTCCACCGCTGCCGGTCTCCGAACCAAACCAGCCTTCCGATTCGGCATGGGGCGATCTGCTGAAATAGTCCCATTCCAAAACTCCCCAGAGCGTGATCAGGGCGGTGCCGGCAAGAGTTGTCTGCAGAAGGCGCTGCCGTCGCTCATCCGGGGACAGGAATTCCGTGTGGTCGTCGGCAGCACACAGCCGGGACGCACCAGTAATCAGCAGCATTACAACCACGAACCGTCTGACAAGAGTCGCACAAAGCTGCATCGTCAAACCCTCGCTCGTATTTAGACCTGATTTCCCAAACACCCTTGCTAATAGTATATGATATAGGCCAACGAGATGTCAAAACCCGGCAATAGTGGATTATTTTCATTAAAATTATGCATCCATGCGCCGCAGCCATATTTGATTGTATTCTTTTGAAAACTTAAGGTAAACTGGCACGTTTGATACTTCCACAACCTTTAGGCCACCTTCATACATCAGGAGAAAGACCATGCTCAAGGACGGACAGAAAGGAGTCATCCTGCAAAGAGATAAAGAGACCTACGCCATTGCCCCGCATATACCCTGTGGACTGGTAACCCCCGATATGCTGGAAAAATTTGCCCGCGTTGCGAGAAAATACAACACAGCCGGTCTCAAAATTACCAGTGCCGCCCGTATTGCCATTTTCGGAATCAAGGAAGAGGACATCGACAGTATCTGGAGCGATCTGGAGTTCGACATGGGACACGCTGTCGGTCTCTGCGTGCGCAGCGTCAAGGTTTGCCCGGGAACACAGTTCTGTCGCCTGGCCAAACAAGACAGCATAGCCATGGGTACAAAGCTGGATACGACCTACCACGGTATGCCCATGCCGAGCAAAATGAAGATGGCGGTAAGCGGCTGCAAAATTCAGTGCGGTGAAAACTGCATAAAAGATCTCTCCCTCTACGGCACGGAAACTGGCTGGACGTTGCTGGTCGGCGGCATGGGGGGCATCAGGCCGCGACTTGCGGAAGTCCTCGCCGAAGACCTCCCGGAGAACCAGGCAATCGAGATGCTGGAGAGAACTATTGCCTATTACCGGGAAAACTCCAAACGGACACGTATCGGCTTCATGCTTGACAAAATCGGCATCGAGGTGCTGCGGCAAGCCGTGGTCAATCCGTGATCACACGTTCATCTTCTCCAGCCGGTAACGCAGGGTCGCCCTGGACAAACCAAGCATTCTCGCTGTTCGCGATACATTATTGCCGGAACGCTCCAGGGCGAATTTGATACATTCCGTTTCCAACTCTTCAAGACCGATTCGATAATCCTGTATAAGAAGCGAAACGATCTGATCAATATTCATGGTGGAAAACGGCTTTTCATTGACCTCATTAAGCATCACATGACGACGGGTTATACGATCACCCTTGGAAAGAATCATGGCTCGCTCCAAAACATTCTTCAATTCACGGATATTCCCCTTCCATGGATGATTGTAGAGCATTTCCAGCACCTTCTCGGAAAGCGCCGGGGTCTTACGGCCGAAAGCGTCGCTGAATTTTTTGACAAAATATTGTGATAACAGTGGAATATCATTACGCCTTTCGCGCAGAGGCGGAATACGAACGGGAAAAACGGAAACTCTGTAGTAGAGATCCTCGCGGAAGCTTCCCTGGGCCACCATTTCCTCGAGATCCTTGTTGGTGGCGGTGATGATACGGACATCCGCCTGAATAGGCTTATCCCCCCCCAGTCTTTCGAACTCCCTGGATTCCAGAACACGAAGAAACTTGGCCTGGACATCAAGGGCCATATCACCTATCTCATCGAGAAACAATGTGCCGCCGGAGGCCAGTTCAAACTTGCCCTTCTTGCCCTGATGAGCGCCGGTGAAGGCACCGCGTTC
>Ga0136557_1002044_pt1 | contig 12063 bp, 7 predicted proteins | sample AntRauTorckE6832_FD_104796 | JGI IMG/M metagenome (GOLD analysis project Ga0136557, IMG submission 104796) | Saline lake microbial communities from Rauer Islands, Antarctica - Metagenome Torckler E6 #832 | ecosystem: Environmental > Aquatic > Non-marine Saline and Alkaline > Saline | place...
CATCGGTATCGAGCGCCTCGCGCACCTGGCGCGCGTCCAGATGTGGCCGTTGCCACAGTGCCTCCATAACACGAAGCTCCAGCTCGCCCAGATTGTGGTTCAGTATGTTGGAAGAAGATCGCGATTTCAGCATTTGACGTCCGCATGAAGCTCTTTGTATTTTTCAAATGTAGCCCTGATTCCAATAAAATGCAAAAACCGATAGCCGATCGACTATTTTTTTAATTTAAAATTTTTACATATCAGTCAGATAAGATAAGGCGCAAATTTTTCGACATATGATGTGCATTCACATGCAAGTATTTGCAGTATGCGTCCAACCAACCCAGAGGTACACAGCATTGACTCAATCCAGGCTTTCGTTGGCAACAGCCATAACCCTTATCCTGAGCGGTAACAGTTTTGCAGCAGATGCAGATAACCAGGTGCCGCAAGAGATTCTGATTTTTGGCAGCGATTTCAACCTGTCCGGTACCCCGATCACCGCCGCCGAAGGTATCGTCTATGCCACCCAGCTGGAACTTCGCCCGGTGTCACGTACGGCCGAACTGCTGGAGTTTGTGCCCGGACTGATCGCCACGCAGCACAGCGGCGAAGGCAAAGCCAATCAATATTTTGTTCGCGGCTTTAACCTGGACCACGGTACTGACTTTGCGTTGCGCCTGGACGATATGCCGATCAACATGCCAACCCATGGCCACGGTCAGGGTTACGCCGACATCAACTTCATTATCCCTGAATTGGTCAACCGCCTGAGCTACCGCAAAGGCCCCTATTATGCCGATGGTGGTGACTTTGCCACGGCCGGCTCGGCCGAATTCAGTTACGCTGACAGTCTCGACCAGGGCATGGTCAATTTGACACTGGGTGAAAACGACTACCAGCGCTTGTTTCTGGGCGAGTCATTCGACCTGTTCGCCGGACAATTAACCCTCGCCGGTGCCATCACGCAGTACGCCGGTCCCTGGGAGCGTGACCAGAAGCTGGACAAACGCAAGGCAGTGGTCAAATACCACGAAGCATCGCCCGAGCGGGAATGGAGCCTGACCGGGATGAGCTACCTGAATGACTGGGACGCCAGCGACCAGATCCCGCTGCGTGCGGTTGAGAACGGCAGCCTCAGCCGCTGGGGCAATGTCGATCCGACCGTCGGTGGTGATAGCCGGCGCAACAGCCTGTCGTTTGCCTGGCAGGAGAATCTGAGCGCCGACGACCAATGGAATTTCAGTGCCTACCTGATGGACTACACGCTCGACCTGATTTCCAATTTCACCTATTTTGCCAACGACCCGGTGCGCGGCGACCAGTTTCAGCAGGCTGATGACCGCCGTGTCGCCGGTTTTGAAACCGAATACCGACGAAATTTGCAAACCCGCATTCCAACTGAAATAACCGTGGGTTTCCAGAACCGTTACGATGACATTGATGTTGGCCTGTACCTGACGGAAGCACGCGAAATCTACGACACCGTGCGCGCCGATAGTGTTGAACAGTCTCTCAACAGCCTGTACGCCTCTGTGCAGCATCAGTGGACGGATCGGTTCCGCTCGGTGGCCTCAGTGCGCGCGGACCACTACGATTTTGATGTGGCTGCCAATATCGCCGCCAACAGTGGTTCGGATAACGACAGCCTGTTCAGTCCGAAACTGAATCTGGTTTACAGCCCCATGGACGGCCTGGAAACATTCCTCAGCGCCGGACAAGGTTTCCACAGCAATGATGCACGTGGCACGGTTATCAGTGTCGACCCGGTCAGCGGTGACCCGATAGATTCGGTTGATCCTCTGGCAACCGCGCGCAGCTATGAAGGAGGTTTTCGCACCTCGCTGATCCCGAAAACACAGATCGCCTTCACAGCATTTACCATGCGCCTGTCATCGGAACTCATCTACGTCGGTGACGCGGGCAATACCGAAGCCGTTGATCCCAGCAAACGCCACGGTGTTGAACTTAGCGGTTTGTACTCTCCGACCGAATGGCTGCTGTTTGACGCTGATGTCAGTTGGACCAAAGCACGACTGCGCGGTGTGGGCGCCGACAACCGTATCGGCAATGCAGTAGAACGCACCGCGTCATTGGGGATGATCGTGGATGACCTGAATAACTGGAGCGGCGGTATCCGCCTGCGATATCTGGGCGAGGCGCCTTTGACTGAAGCGCGACTGCCGCGCTCTGAGCCGACCTTCCTGATGAATGCGCAGACAACGTACCGGTTCACCCCGAATCTGTCGGTGTCGCTGGAATTGATGAATGTGCTGGACAGTGACGACCGTGACATCACCTATTTTTACGAATCACAACTGCCCGGCGAAGCCGCACCGGTGGAAGACATCCACTTTCATCCAGTTGAGCCCCGCAGTGTGCGGGTGAGTCTTCAGGCGCGCTTCTGAGCGCAGACTGATTTGTGCCCGGCGCTGACACGTTCAGTGCCGGGCACAATTTGTTTTGCTCTCACCTGGCCGTGGTAACAAAACCGGCCAGGTATTGCAGAGCATCGCCCAGGGATCCGCCCCAGGCCGCGAAGTCATGATCGCCGTCAAAGATTCTCAGCTCTACCCTGTCCGGCTGATATTCACGCAATGCCTGATAAAACGCGGCCGCATGGTAGGCAATATCAAAACGGTCATGATCGCCACTGTTAATATAAAAAGGCACCACAACGCCTTTCTCCTGGTAGGCGTCAAACACTGACACCCAGTTCAGCGAACGCCACAACTCAGCATCAAATTCGCCATTGGATTGAAAGAGCTCGATACGGGTTGCGGAAGAACTGGCCGGCGGTACCGGGTGATACACAGCTGGACTCAGAGCGGCCGCGGCGACAAACAGTTCCGGAAACGCCAGGGCGGCATTCACTGTGCCGAAACCACCAGCAGAATAACCCGCAATCAATCTGCCGTCGCGCGCGTCAATGGTCCGGTAGTTGTCATCAACATGCGGTATCAACTCGGTGATCAGCGCGCTCTGCGCTGATTCCACGTGCGAGTCCGCCCACCAGAAGTTCGGATCCGCCGGGATCACGATCAGCATCGGCGGGATTTTGTTGCCCGTTATCAAGGCGTCGACTGTCGTCTGCAGATTCCCGGCATCCACCCAGCTATTTTCATCGCCAGCCGCCCCATGCAGAAGGTAAAGCACTGGAAACGATGCTTGAGAACCTTCGTAGGCATCGGGGATATACAGGTTGTAATGATAGTCTCGTTCAAGTGTTGTCGAGGTAAAACTGTGATGCGTCACCGTGCTCGCCAGTGTCAGTGCCGGCGTCAGCAAGCAGCCTGCCGCCAGCACAAGTATTCGAATCAGTTTCGCTGCGCTGCTGATCTGAGCTGTGCTGCTGACCCGGGTCGTTTTTGGCGCGACGTTTATAAAACCAGTTTTCAACCGGTTCACCAGTTTGTTTATCATACCTTTTATCACACTGCTCATCGCACCCTCCCCACCTTGTTGTTGTATTGTTTTACAAGAAGTCCATATCGCCCGCTGTCAGCCACCACCTGCCACGCAATGTTTCTGCCGACGGCCCCTGCGTCCAGACATTGCAGGGAATGTTGATACCCGTGGCTTCTGTCTGCAATAACGGTGTCTGCACCCGGTGCCGCTGGCCCGCGCTCAACCAGAACACCATGGGGCGGCCCGTTTCATGCCCATATTGGCATAATGTTCTCAGTGCTGATGGCAAGTCATCACCGGCCGCAATCACATCCATAATCAGGCTTTGCTCACCGTGATCGCGAATCACGGCCAATGCTTTGCCACCTGCTGGACCGGCCTGTACAAGAAACCGATAATCCAGCCCGGGGCGCTGCGGGTAACGGTATGACAAATAAGCCCTGTCCCGCAACCCGATGATGCTGTCAATAAACGCCGTCGCCATCTGCTGCCACAAGGCGTCTATCAGAGCAGCGTGATGATCATTCAGGTCATCAGAGATAACCGCCCAGGTTTCGTCGGCCGATGCGCCAACAAGACTGGCTGCCGGATACGATAACGCCAATAACTCATCGGTTTTGGCATACAGCCCCATACGCTGGGCCACATGCATGGCTTTCAGGTTGGGAAAGCCGAAGCCCAGCAGGTGGCTGGCGGTGTTTCCAGCGTGCAGCTCAAGCGTAGAGGCTGCCGTGGAAAAAAACAGACCGCGCTTACTGTAGAAACTGCGGTGCTGCGGCATCACCATCACGTCACAGATCTGCAGCGCGCGCTCAGGTTTGCCGAAGTAAAGAATGTCACGACTGATGCCGCCGTAGTGGGCAATGGTTTCTTCATCTTTACATGCCACCACTGAATGGCCACGCCCGTCACCGTACTTCCATTGCCAAAGCGCAGGGTCAAACCCGGTGTCGAAGCTGCGCTCAAACAACACACGATAGCAATCCACCGGCAAGCAGTCAGCGGGCAGCAAGGTGACATCCACGACATCCATGCGGAAGGCCAGCAGAGCATGGACATAGCGCCCGCGATGGCATTTTTCCATATCATCGGCCATCGCCTGGCGCAATGCCAACAGCTGCTGCGCTGACAAATCAAGGCACTGCCCCAGCGCCATCAAATGTCGATCAAACAGGTCCAGACAGCGCTGCATCCAATTGGCAACACCCGCGCTGACATCACGATGCTCGACGAGCACGTACCCGTTTCTTGTTGCCATATTCAGCACGTGTCTAAGCACTGGCAGAGGTTCCGGAGCTTGCTCCGTGTCGTCGCCGGTGAATTCTTCCTGTACCAACAATTGACCACCGGTTTTCAGCAGACGACGCGCATGTGAAAACACGGCCAATGGTGACAGATAGCGGGCACTGTTCTGCAGCACAACCACGTCGAAACGTTTGCCAGGTGCAAACGTCTGCAGATCCGCCAGCGCCAGCGCAGGTGTGTTAACCGCGCCGGGTGGCTCTTCGGACTGGTTTTTGGGCAGACCGTCGCGCATTTCGTCTTGCAGCAGTTGCGTACTGGCGAATCGTTGTTGCGCAGCATGTATGGCCTGTTCGTTTACATCAATAGCGGTTACCTGATAACCGGCCCGAGCCAGCTGCTGCGCCAGGATCCCGGTGCCACAGCCAACATCAAGCACAGATGCGCCGGGGGCAGCGGCTATCATTGCGGTCAGTTGTGCCGCCATCGCCTGTTGCCCCTCGGCGACCGACAGCTCAGGCTGAGCCTGCAAGCCATAGCTGAGGAAGTCCGACCGACCGAACGCCAGTTCGAGTAACTCGGCGTAAACATTCAAGGGATAAATTAGTGACTGATGGCTCGTCTTCATGCCGCGCATTATACGGTACAATGAGCGTCATGAGAAAAACTGGCATGACATGGCTCAACACACTGCTGCGGGGCACCACCGGTGAACTGCGCAGCGCACCCCGCATCAGCCTGCAGCGCTTGCTTGTGTTGCGGGTGCTGGTGATGATCAGCGGCGTTCTGGGCGCGATGGTTTTCGATTTTTTTTCCCCGTTGAATCTGCCCGTGCCGCCTATCGCCGCGCTGTTGGCCGGCATCATTGCCTCGCTGGCGCTTGGCGTCTGGCGGGTACGCAAGGCGACATTGATCAATACGCGGGAACTGGCAGCGCACCTGGCGCTCGACTTTCTGTTCCTGACCGCACTGCTGATCTATACCGGCGGCGCCACCAACCCGCTGATCTCGTATCTGCTGGTATTGCTGGCAGTGGGTGCCACCCTGCTCAACCTGTTCTGGGCCAATATTTTTGCGGCGCTTGCCATCGGGGTATACACGGTGTTGTTGCTGGTCGGCATTGCCACCGATCAGCACGCCGAGCACCTGGGGCCTGACTTTCAGGTGCATCTGGTCGGCATGTGGGTCACCTTCGTGGTCAGTGCCTTATTGATCACGGCGTTTGTCAGCCGCATGGCCCAAGCAATCCGCAGCCGCGAACTGACCCTGGCCAAAGCCCGCGAGAACGAAATGCGCAACGAGCAACTGGTCGCGATAGGCACGCTGGCGGCCGGCACCGCGCACGCACTGGGGACGCCGCTGTCGACCATGGCTGTGTTATTGGCGGAACTCGACGAGCAAACCGAAGAGCAGTTGCGGCAGCAAGCAGTTAAAGCGGACATCCACCTGCTGCGCGAGCAGGTAGTGCGCTGCAAAAATTCACTGGATCAGTTGACGCGGTTTTACAACAAGAACGATCAGAGCCAACCGGGTCAACTGCGGTTGCGCAGTTTCGATGATGCTGTCCGCGACTACATCACCAACATCCACCCGTCGGCACGAATTGAATTCAAAATGGAAGATGCATGCAGGGACCTGCTGATCTCTTCAGACATTACCATTCGTCATGCCTTGATCAATATCATTGAGAACGCAATCAAGGCCGCCCGATCCCGGGTTTCGGTTTATTATTACTGTGCCTCATCGCAACGAATGCATATCCTGATGTCAGTGCAGGACGATGGTCCGGGTATCCCTCCGGAGATCATGGAGAGCATGGGCGAACCGTTTATCTCGACGCGCAGTGACAGCATGGGCCTGGGTATATTTCTGGCCAATGCATCCATTCAGCGGCAAGGCGGCAGTATCGAAATGTTTAACGTGAAGAATACCGGTGCCCGCACCGTTATCCGGCTACCGGTGAGTGCTTGATATGGATAAAAAACTGATACTGCTGATAGAGGACGACGCCGTATTCGCGCAGGTCATGACACGGGCACTGGAGCGCCGCGATTTTGCTGTGGTTCATGCCAGTGACGTTGATGCCGGCCGGCTGGCGATCGCCTGTCACGATCATGATTATGCCATCGTCGACCTTAACCTGGCCGGTCACTCCTCACTGGAGCTGATTCCCCTGTTGAAAGCAAAACGGCCAGCAAGTCCGGTTCTGATGCTCACAGGTTATGCCAGCATTGCCACGGCGGTGGAGGCCATCAAACTGGGTGCTGACGACTATCTGGCGAAACCTGCTGATGCCAATGACATTCTGGCCGCGTTGACAGCAACCACCAAAACCGAACAGACGCCGCTGTCAATTCAACAGCCGATGTCGGTGCGGCGCCTGGAGTGGGAGCACATTCAAAAGCTGCTCAAGGAAAACGATGGCAATATTTCGGCAACCGCGAGGCAGTTGAATATGCATCGACGTACGTTACAACGCAAACTGCAAAAAAAACCTGTTGCTGGCTGACCGACCGCTCGAACTCAATCGCCTCGTTTCAGACAAAACCAGGCGGCGATACTGAGCACCAGCGCCAGCCATTCACTGATATAAATCTGCAGAATGGTGGCATTATAGGCCTGCTCCACCAGCACGCCCCAGCTGCGCGCGGCAACCAGGCCAGCGTAGGTGAATACCAGGAGCAGTACACCGGCTGACGCATAGGGCCTGCGCAGCGCACACACCAGCAAGAAGGCACCAAATGCCAACATAAATCCGCCGTATACTGACCTCAACTCCGTATACCCGGTATCGGAGCGTAAACTGACACCAACCGCCTCAAACCAGCCTGCCACGTCCGAGATAAACAACCACCCCACTCCCAGGTAAATCAGGCCATTCAATGCCAGTAAAGCCGGGGGAAACAAGCGAGCCAGTACATTCATCTGCAATTCCTTCAAATCTCGGGCATTTATGGCACCGCAGCGCTAAAATTATGACTTTTGGCACTCAGCGCCCTATTCACTGTATGGTATATTGTTTCTGGTAATGCTCTCTACCCAATTCGGGACATAAGTGATCCCCGGATAAGCTGCACACGTATTAAAGCCACTATCGGCCAGAGTACCCAAAAGCGCGTCGGATCGCGGGCTTAACGCATTACATTGACAAAAACACTGGATACACTACGCACCACGCCCATGAAAGCAGTTTGCAGCAAGCGGAGCCTGTCGTGAAAAAACAATATTTGGTAGCAATAGGCCTGGTCATTGTGATCGCGGCATGGATGTTGATTCCCCGGGGCGATGACAATCACAATGAGCGTTACGCCAGCTCGGATATCGACAGAACGGTCAACGCAGTGGCAGACGATGGCCCATCCAGTGCCTCATCTGCGGCCGACTTTACCGTCCGGGCCACACGCTCACGCGTCGATACCTATACACAGACTGTCAGCGTTCGCGGCCGCACGCAGGGATTTCGTCTGGTCGATATTCGCGCGGAAACGGCCGGGAGGGTCACAGCAACACCTGCAGACCGGGGCGCCCGCGTGCAAAAAGGCGATGTACTCTGCGAACTGGCACTCGATAGCCGCGAAACAGACCTTCAGGAAATGCTAAGTCGTCAGGAACAGGCCCGCCTGGAATACCAGGGCGGCCAGGACCTGCAACAACGCGAGCTGATTTCCAGAGCCGCGCTGGCCCAGCTCAAAGCCACCTACGACTCCGCCATCGCGGCGGTGCGCCGCGCCGAGCTGGCACTTGAGCGCACAAAAATTCGCGCACCTTTCACTGGCATTGTGGAAACACGTGCCGTGGAGGTAGGCGATTATATGGACATGGGCGGCCAGTGCGCCTCCCTGTTTGACGATGATCCCATGCTGCTGGTAGGCCAGGTACCGGAGCAGGAAGTCAACAAACTGGAAATCGGCACCCGCGTGACCGGCATCACGGTCACCGGGGAACGGCTTAACGGGGAACTGACCTACCTGGCCAGGGCCGCCAACGATATCTCTCGCAGTTACCATATCGAAGTCCGGCTGGAACCGCAGCAAACCGCGATCCGCCAGGGCATCAGCACCGAAATATTGCTTGACGCTTCACAGATTCGTGCGCACCTGGTGCCGCCCTCTTCAGTCACGCTGGATGATGCCGGCCTGCTCGGCGTTAAAACCCTGAATGCTGACAACGAAGTTGAATTTCATCGCGTGCAGATCGTCGGCGAAAGCACTCGCATTGACCAGGCCGGTTTCTGGGTGACCGGCCTGCCCAACGAAATCGTTTTGATTACGGTCGGGCAAGAACTGGTATTCGAAGGACAAATCGTCAACGCCAACTTTGAATGGTCACAACTATGACATATATTAAGGCCGCTGTTTCCAGCGCCAGAACCACGCTCAGTATATTTGTTGTCATTATACTGGCGGGTATAGCAGCCTATCGCTCGATTCCTGTTGAGCTAAACCCGGATGTGACAGTGCCGGTGATCATCACCACCATCGTTCTACCCGGCATTTCCCCGGAAGACGCTGAGCGATTGTTGGCGCGTCCCAGCGAGATCGAGCTCAACAATATCGACGGTATCACCCAGCTACGCTCATTCTCCAGCGAAGGCTCGGCTACCATCATTACCGAGTTCGATGTCAGTTTCGACCCCGACCTGGCTCTGAATGATATCCGCTCGGCCCTGGACAGGGCCAAGGCCCGCTTCCCGCAGAATACCGAAGAGCCTATTATTCAGGAAGTATCCGCCGCAACGGTGCCGGTGGTGCAGATCGCTCTGGGAGGCGAAGGGGTCTCGGAACGCGTGTTGCTGCGTATCGCCCAGACCTTGCAGCGCCAAATTGAAAATCTACCGGAAATTCTCACCGCAGACACCATTGGTGCACGTGAAGAGCTGCTGGAAATAATCGTCGATCCGTCCAAACTGGAAACTTACGGTATTACTAACCAGCAACTGGTGCAGGCTGTTACCAGCAACAACCGCTTGATACCAGCCGGAACCTTAAACACCGGCAGCGGTGCATTTTCAGTGAAAGTGCCCGGCCTGATCGAAACAGCCGACGACCTTTACCAGCTACCGATAGCGGCCAATGCCGACGGTGTTGTGGTGTTAAGCGATCTGGCGGAAGTGCGCCGCACCTTCAAGGATGCTGAGCGCTACGCCTACGCTAACGGCGATCGTTCTATTTCCCTGGATGTACAAAAGCGCAAAGGCGCCAACCTTGTTGAGGCGATGGACAAAATCGATCTGATTGTGCAGGACATCCGCACACGCATCCCGCCAGCCGTGGAGATAACCTACCTGAACAACACCATCCCGCTGGTGATCGAGCAGAATTCCGGACTGCAGGGCAACATGGCCACCGCCATGGCGCTGGTGCTGGTGGTGGTGATCGCAGCTGTCGGCGTGCGCTCGGGCATTCTGGTGGCGCTGGCCGTACCCTTTTCGTTCTTTTTTGCCTTCATTGTTATTTCCATGCTCGGCTTTACCTACAACTTCATGGTGATCTTTGGCCTGCTGCTGGGCCTGGGTATGCTGATCGACGGCGCGATCGTGATGGTCGAATACGCCGACCGCAAGCTGGCGGAAGGCTACAATCGCAAAGACGCATTTCAGGAAGCCACCAGCCGCATGTTCTGGCCCATCCTGGCCTCCACGGCCACAACGCTGGCGGCGTTCCTGCCGATGATGTTCTGGCCCGGTGTTGCCGGCGAGTTCATGGGCTACCTGCCGGTGACAGTGTTCGCCGTATTGATTGGCTCCCTGCTGTACGCGCTGGTGTTCGCACCGACAATCGGCTCCCTGATCGGCGGCAAAACCGGCGTCATGGCGGCTCCTGGCGGCAGCCAGGTCGGCAAGCTGGAAAATGGTCGCCCCGAAGAAATCGGCGGTATCGTGGGCGTTTATGCCCGGATACTGCGTATGGCAGTCAAAGCTCCCGGGCTGGTTGCACTGGCCAGTGTCACCACCTTGATCGTTATCGTCTTGGCTTACATCAATTTCGGCCGCGGAGTTGAGTTTTTCACCAGCGTGGAGCCTGCTCAAACCCAGGTACAAGTATTCACCAGAGGCAATTATTCGCCCGAAGAAATTCGCGATATCATGCTCGACGTTGAGGCACGCATCGAAGACATTGGGTATTACAAGAGCATCGTGACCCAATCTGGCGCCGGCCGCAGCATGGGCGGCGGTATGGGGGCAGCGCCAGACCTGGTTGGCACCATATTCCTGGAGTTTACCGACAGACGCGACCGCGACGTCAATGGTTTTGAGGTTGAAGAGCTTTACCGACAGGCCATTCAGGATATCCCGGGCGTGCGCGCCGAAATCTCGACACCGGAGCAGGGCCCGCCTGTTGGCAAGGAGCTGCAAATGGAGTTCTATGGCGAGGATTTACGTGTCCTGATTGCCGAGGCCAGACGGGTTCGCTCGCATCTGGAGAACAATGTCGAAGGATTGATTGATATCGACGACACCACCCCGGTACCGGGCATCGAATGGCAAATTACTGTCGACCGGGCCCGGGCAGCAATGTCGGGCGCGAACATGGGCGAGATTGGTACCGCGATTCAATTGTTGACCAACGGTGTCATGATGGGCGATTTCCGGCCCGACGACAGCGAAGAGGAAGTCGAGATCCGCGTGCGCTACCCCGAGGAATATCGCGGCGTCGAACAAATCGACAATATCCGTATCAATACCGCCAATGGCCTGGTCCCTATCAGCAGCTTCATTACCCGTGAGGCCCTGCCCGGCGTCAGCTCGATCCAACGGGTCGACGGTAATCGGGTGGTTTACGTACGTGCCAACCCGGCCCCCGGTTATGTCACCGACAATATCGTGCAGGGCGTCGAGGAATGGATGAATGCTACCCCGCTGGCTCCGGGTATCGAATATCGCTTCCGCGGCGCAAACGAAGAGCAGGCCGAGTCCTTCGCTTTCCTGCTCAGTGCGTTCGGTCTGGCACTGGCACTGATGGCGATTCTGCTGGTCACTCAATTCAACAGCTATTATCAGGCCTTGCTGATTCTGTCCTCGGTGTTGTTGTCTACCGCAGGTGTGCTGCTGGGACTGCTAACCACTGGACAAACCTTCAGCGTGATCCTGACCGGCGTGGGCATTATCGCGCTGGCCGGTATTATCGTGAATAACAATATTGTACTGATCGACACCTTCAACTACCTGCGCGCCAAGCACACCGATTGGCACCTTCATGATGTCATTGTACAAACCGGCGTGCAGCGCTTGCGTCCGGTGTTTCTGACCACGTTCACCACGGGCTTTGGGCTGCTGCCGCTAGCAATGCACGTCTCAATTGATCTGATAGGCTCGGAAATTGAAATAGGCGGGCCCATAACCTCGCAGTGGGTAAAATTGGCCAATGCTATTGTATTCGGCCTGTCTTTCGGCACTATTCTGACCTTGATTGTTACCCCAGCCATGCTGGC
>Ga0136557_1002045_pt1 | contig 12062 bp, 11 predicted proteins | sample AntRauTorckE6832_FD_104796 | JGI IMG/M metagenome (GOLD analysis project Ga0136557, IMG submission 104796) | Saline lake microbial communities from Rauer Islands, Antarctica - Metagenome Torckler E6 #832 | ecosystem: Environmental > Aquatic > Non-marine Saline and Alkaline > Saline | place...
AGCAAAGAGCAAAAAACCAGCAGCTTCCCCTGAACTGTAACTGTTCAGCAGTGCTTTAGATGTGCGCAAGCAGCCTGGAAAATTATAGTAGACCTATGTTTTACGGGCTGCTTGCGTGCAGATGGGGTGCTGCTGAATAGTTACGTTTTGTGAAAATAAATCTGTCTCCCGTGTTCGAAGAAGAAAAATAAAATCAGTCCCCTGGCTGCCGAGTCACTAGCAACCCACACGATTTGGTGGTTATGCCAATTTGGTGCTCCCACCTGAATAGTTACGAGTTTTGTACGTAATCAGAAAAAGTTTTAAGCTGAGCTTTGAGGAAATCCGGCAATGCATTATGGCGAGCGACGAAACACCTTCTATTGTCTTGCAGATTGCAGGTAATATGGTTACTATCGCCGTGGTCTAACTTTGCAATACAAGGCAATCACAACAATAGGCCACCTTGAAAAATGGCCCTTTCCTACAATCTCTTCGTTGCGCGAGGAAATTTTTTCCTCAGAATATTAATTATATGCCTCCGGTAAAATTCCCCCACGCGCCTTGACCTTGTAGGAAAAATCTCATTTTTCAAAGTAGCCAATAAACCAACCAATGAGGATACTATGGCAGAAGACACAGAACAGAAGAAGCCGGCTACACCCGAATTCAAAATGCAGAAGATGTACATCAAAGACCTCTCTTTTGAAAATCCCAATTCTCCTGAAATTTATTATGCCAAATCAGAGAAGCAACCTGAAGTCGATGTAAATCTCCAGCTGAACCATAAACAACTCGACGATGATCATTACGAGGTATGCCTTGAAATTACGGCAAAAATCGTCAATAAAGAGCAGGACAGAACGCTTTTCATCCTCGAGCTGGAGCACGCCGCCATTTTCTATCTCAAAAACATCCCGGAAGAGCACCTCAAAATGGTTCTGGCCGTCGATTGTCCCACCTTGCTGTTCCCCTTTACACGTCAAATCGCCAGCCAGGTATCCGTTGACGGCGGCTTCGTGCCTTTTTTGATGGAGCCGATTAACTTTATGGGGCTGTACCAGAATTCTCAAAAGCAGGAAAAGAAGGAAGCGAATTAAGATCGATATTTAAAATGCTGCAATGACAAACGGGCTGCAGATCAAAGATCTACAGCCCGTTTCTATTTTGCGGGAGTATGTTTGTGCTGTACCTTACTACTACAACTACATGGCTACATGGACGAAACTGTCAACGAGAGAAGTGACACCTTTGTCTATGGCCGTACTGAAGAGATCGTCATACTGGTTATCGGAGAAAACAGTCTTCGGTGCTACCCTGACCATGGCGCTGTTGGTCCACACCACCTGGCCGGAAGAGGCCTCCTGAACCCACATTCTGACGCGCACAACCGCCTGGTCAAGTTTGCCGCTCTTGGCAGAGCGCTTTGCCAGATACCCGCCAACGATTCCCCAACCCGCCTGCTGTTCCTCAAGATTCGAGCTTGCAACAAATGTCGTATCATCCATTGGCCAATTAGAAACGTCACCTATGCCCATGCCCAACATTCCTCCGGCAACCATCTGATTGACGGTATCATAGGAATCGCTTCCGGTAAAGCCAAAGAGCGCCTGCGACGTTCCGCCGAAAAACACCGGTAAAATGCCGCGCCTGCTGGGATCCCATGTGGCATCCTGCCGTGTTCTATACTCCAGCAAACGGCCTCGTACAATGTAATCAGCACCAAACTGTCGTCCTAGCTTGGCGACTTCTTTCGCGCTAAGCGCATGGGTTCCCGGAGACCCCTCGACACTTGATTGACTGATCTGCTGTTGACGGAGATAGTGGCGGAGTGAGACTTTCATAACCCCTGACCAATCATTATTGAGCTCATTTTTCAAGGAGACATTGGCATTCTCCTCGTACCCGGCCATCTTTACGATACCCTGGTCGACAAGATACCGGAAAACATCCTCGGAAACAGGCATGGCAAACCCCTGCGCCGCCAGGTTGTCTATCAGCGATTCATTCAACAACAAATTTCTGCGGTATGCCGAGGCAAGATCACTGGAACTGGTATAATCCGCAAAGGGCAGAATGACCACACTTCTTCCCATTCCCGGGGCATCAACCGCCTCATACCGAAGATTGATTCTCTCGTCTACCTTCTGGCCGCAGCCCGTCAGCATAAGCGCAAAAACTATGAGTGATACAAATTTCAGCCTCTGCATTTTTTTCTCCCTGCAAAATTGTAACAATTAAGTATTACCTGTATTCTCTATTAAATAACAACGGGTTTCAACAGAATGATAAGTTCCCTTTTATTTTTTCGTTTACTCTCGTGCCCGAAGAGATATTTTACCAGTGGTATTCCTTCAGTTCCTGGCAGGAATGCACTGTTATCATCCTTATCATCGCTGATTAAGCCACCAATCACCAGCATTTCGCCATCTCTCACCTTGACGGTGGTACTCATCTCACGGATATTCACAATCGGCAGCCCAACAACAGCACCCTGTGTTCCCACATCTCTATACTCAATAGGCTCCTCAAGTTCTGATGTCACCGGAGTAAGATTCATGACAACTTCATCACCATCTATTATTGTTGCAGTAAGTGCCATACCAATACCGGACAAAATCCGCTCGGTATTTACAGTATAAGTAATAACCCCTGTTTCCGAGTCGAGATCGGATTCTATATTATCAATGTAGGTCACATTGCGCCCCACTGTAATCAACGCCGGCTGGCCATTCATTACACTGATTTTGGGGTTTGATAACACCTTGGTCTGCCCTTCTTCCTTCAAAGCATTGATAAAAGCACTCCAGGATTGATCTCCAATAGAAATAGTAGAGACAAACCGAGTTTCATCCGCAGAATTTTGGGACCACAACAAACCAGTAGGACCACCAAAATCTACCGTGCCGGTCACATTAAAATTCCTCAGCACTTGGTCCCAATTGATTCCAATATTACTTTCGCTGCTGAGCTGAACTTCCAATATTTTTGCTTCGATGGCAATCTGCTTGTAGAGGTGCACTTTCAGTGAGGCAATATATTCATCAACTTTTTCAAGAAGGGGACGCGGGGCTGTCACCGTAATCTGGCCGATGGATCGATCGATAATGTAGAGATTTTCATTACCTGATCTTCGCCTGGTACTTTCGGTGACGGTGGGCTTACTATCCATTTCAGTATTGGCGCCCTCAGCGTTGGCCGCTGTGGCATTCTCGGTTTCAGACTCTGATGCATTGACTTCGGTAACTTCCTCTGTCTTCCATACCTGCAGGATGGCATTGAGATTTTCTTCAATATTAGCCCAGATGTCATACTCATTACCTTTTGAATCCAGGCGAATTGTACCTTCAATATTATCCGCCGTATCATTGCCGCCCAGCACATTGCCTCCTGTACCGGTTTCGAAGAGCTGTTTGGTATACGGCATACCTATCTGATACCTCCTGGTCTCCTTATACTTAACGACAATCGTGTCACCCTGCATCTCGTGAAAATAATCCACCTGACGCAGCAGGTTATCGATCGCCTTATAGAAATCGTCCTTGGCATTTATGTCCACATCTACGAGGACGTCCTGGTCGACATCGCTTTCCCACGAGACATTCATTCCCTTCATTGCCGCCAACCGTTTGAGAATATCCCATAAAGGCTGTGGCCCAGTGGTTGAACGAATAGTCGCGCCAACCTTGAGTGCTACATCATCACCTTCATCAACAGGGGCCAGTTCAATCTCTTCACCGATCATATAGGCGGGGCGCTGATAACGCATGGGCAGCTGGGGCTTTTGCTCTATCTGCTCTTTCCGGCTCACCTCAGGCATATCCAGTGGTTGTTCTTCAGCCCCATCCTTCTTGTTGGCACAGGAGGAAAGGAGTACTGTGAGCAGCAGAAATCCGCTGATCTGAAGGATTGACGTAAAATGCTTCATGAAATACCTCTTCAACGTAAATTGTTTGCAATATCCACGTATGTCGTAATAGTAGTCGTACAAATAGGTTTAACAATATATGAGTGAATAGTTTACTGGCGAGCCTCGGTAAGCCTGCTCTGGATGTACTGTTTCAGGCCATACTGCATTTGAAAGCCCGATGCTACAACAGCTCGGTACTTCTCCACAGCCTTGTCCTTCATGCCCATTCGATCATAAATCCGGGCCTGGGCGACCATTGTGTCGACCGTCTCACCATATATAGAGTGGTATTTTTCATATAATTTCAGAGCAGCCGCAGGCCTGTCATTGCTTTCGGAAAAAGCGGCAAAGCTTCCCAGGGCCTCTTTCATTGGAGGATCTCCACTGATACTCCTGTTAAAATACTCCAACGCTTCTTCCACCCTGTTCATATTTGCCGAACCAATGGCGGCATATAACGCGGCATTATAGTTCTCCGGATCCGCCTCCAGACTTTTCTTGGCATAAAAGACCGCCTTGGCATTCATACCCAGCCGGACCAGGTGGATGGCCGCAAGCTTGCTTGTCAACTTGGCATTGGAAGGCCAGAGCTCGGAGGCTTGTTCATACAGCTTCACCGCATCTTCGTAATTCTCATTGCGTTCCTCAGCCCGTGCCTTACGTATAAACTCTTTAGCCTGCATTATCTCTTTAGGCTGGTTGGCTGACTGCTCAATAATTAATGCCTCTTGCTCGACCACTTCAAGGTCAGCCTGAAAACTGAGGTTATCCGTGGCTCGCTCGGGCCATTCGAACTCTTTGTCTTTAGGATAGACCACTATGGTATTGAACTTTTCCTCCTTCTTCAGATCGGCCAGATTGAGGATGATATCAAGGGCGAAATCCCAGGGGACATCATTCAGCGCCAAGGTCAATGATCCGGAAACACCCTCATCCACGATGAGATTCATATCGCTGATCTGTCGAAACAGCCTGAAGACATTGTGCAGATCACTTTTGTAAAAATCTATGCTGATACGCTCACGTTTGTACCCGGAAAAACCAAAATTCTCCCCCAGTTCATCTGCCGTGGAGCCGCCATTTTGTCTTGTCGAATCAACAGAATCGGCGCTTGATTGAATAAGTTCCCGTATTTTTTCGCTGACCTCGGAACTCTCATCATTATCACCCGGAGCCGCCTTTTCATCACCAGCCAAACTTGAAGAGGATGTGCCTCCCGATTGTGTCGCGGGCATCTCCTCTCCGCTGAAAATCTGGATTTCCAGAGTATTACCTCTGCGCTCTACCTTCTGCCTGTTCTCTTCCGCCAGTGTGAAAGTAAAACGGGTAATCTCCGGCTCCAGCCCCTGCACCACGGTTGTCTGCAACTCCGCAAGGCTGTTTTCGGGTAATATCTCCCCAAGCTTCACCGTATCCGCCACATCCATCTCGGCAATATCCACAATCAAGCGGTGCGGGTCATACAGTTCCCTGGTTGTATAAGTCGGAGCTGAGCTGCCATAAAGGGTGAGTGTCAAAGAATCTTCACCAATATTTGACGTTACATTACGCAGCATAAAACGCGGATTTACCTGCTCTGCATATCCGTCATTTGCCTGAAAAATGATCAGAAAGCACAATGTGGAAATAATGGCCAGATGAGTTATACTACGCCTAGTGTACATTGTTTACTCTTCTCCCTCTTTCCTTAAAGCCATGACTATTTCGTTGCGGAGTTCCTTACCTGCCCGTGTCATTGCTGTTTCCTCAATGAGTACCTTGTTGGAGACGATATCCTTGACAACACCTCTCCTTCCAATTTTTGTTCCTTCCTCGATTATATACCCCTGGCCTTTAAAATCCTCAACCATGGCAACGTAGGAGCCCTTGACCTTCATCAGAGCCACCAGGGTCAGCTGTCCCGGCTCAAAGAGCTGCATGCCGGTCAAACGCTCCGTGGACTCGACTATCGCATTGGGATCAGGCTCCTGACTGGTGTTCTTTTCACCAGTGAAAAATGGGATAAAAGGATCAGCCCGCCCTTCTATGGTATAGTCATAATCCCTTTCAATAACCTCAAAATTTAACTCAATATCACCCTGCGGGTCTTCGTTCCGTGGAGTATCTGCCGCTTCCGTCATACAAGGGGCCATGGCAAGGACAAGAAAAGCAGCCAGGCAATGGGCAGCCTGCCTTTTGAGGAACACACGCGCACACTTCAAGTTTTTCATAACGGCGCGAAGTGCCTCTCTGGTAGTAGATCTGCGTAAAAAAAGACCGGCCTGCATCCAGCGCAACCAGGGAACTATATATCGGTACACAGCAGTCATTTGATTAAGCCTTACTTCGTTTGTTTTTTGGGGAGCTCGACATTGGTAAATCTGTAGGTCAACAAACTACAGCTTGAAGCAAGCAGCATCTCGCCGGCCTCCATATTGGGGCCACCCATTTTAATATTATCGACCGTGACGATTCTGTCGAGCTTGCTTACCTGGTCAAGAAAAAAACCAAGGTTATGATATGGCCCATTGACATTGATGTTCACGGGAATTTCGGCATAAAAATCCTTGGGCCTGTCCTGACCGGGTTTAAAGGCGAGAAAATCCAATCCTGCATTTCTTCCCAGGGCCGATATATCCTTGAGCAGCTGAGGGATCTCCTGCTCCTTGGGAAGCAGTTTGGCGGTTTCTTCAAACACGGCTATTGTTTCATTAAGCTCCTGACGCAATCTTGCTCTGTTGCGAGCCTTTTCCTTAACACGCTTGAGCTTTTGCTCCAGGCTAACCTTTTGTCTTTCCAGATTTGCCAGCTTGTCATTAGTTGGGCTGAAAAAAGTAAAATAAAAAATCACCACCGGTAAAAGCAGCAGAGCAACAGCCAGGATAATCTTATATTTTGGCTCAAGCGGGATATACTTTTTATCGAGAAAGTCTGTTACACCATCCGTTACTTTACCCATGTCCGAACGTTCCCTTGATCACTTTTGTTGTGCTTGTGCAGGCTCTTCCGCCTGCGGAAATCCAACACTGCAAGACAGTCCAAAACTCTTGAAAGACCTGTTGGACACCTTGTTCAGAGTAGAACTGCTCAAATTTACAGAATTGATGTACTCCGACTTCTTCAACGCCTCCATAAACTGCGCTATCGTCTGGTTATCCAGAGCGACCCCCTTGAGCTGCAGGGATGCTCCAGATTGACTCAGGGAAGTCAGCCACATTCTATCATTATCTATGGTGTTGGCCACCTCATCCATGACATGGACGGTCAGGGAAGATTCGCGGCGCAGCTTTTTGATGATATCGATCTTATTCTGCAGTTCTTTTTTCTGCTTTTCCAACTGATCAACTTCTCTGATAATCGGGGCAAAACGCTGCTGCTCCCGCTTTAAATCGGCAATTGCCGCCTGAACATTTTCTACTTGACCGATTTGCAACAATCCGACAAATCCCAGACCCAGCAATACGGCAATCAGGACCATCACAAAACCAACAATCTGGTTGCGTGCCTGGACTCGTTTTTTCAGTTGTTTTATGGGAAGCAGGTTTATACGTAACATAGTTTTCTACCAAGCTCTGCTGAACAGTTATTCCTAAATAGCTGATGACCGGATAGCTATACCGGAAACAATTGCCATCTCCGGTCCCACGCTTTTCACATATTCGGCATCTATTGTCTTTTTGTTAAAACTCATATTACTGAAGGGGTTGAATATCTCAACAGGCAGGGACGTCTCACTCTCGAGAAATTCCGCCAGCCCCTGCACCTTTGAACCCCCGCCGCTCAAAACTAATCGCACCAAAGGCTTCTTAGGATTATTGGAATGATACAGATCAATGGCCTTCTTTATCTCTAGAACCCATTGGGTACAGGTTGAAGAAAAAATCTCTTCAATCTCCTCTTGCTTGTCCTCGGCAGGGATCTGTCCGAGCTTCAGGGCCTCGGCCTCATCATACTCCATGTCAAAGGCTCCCTGAATCTGCTCCGTCAACTGGCGACTACCGACAACAACGTCACGGGCAACAACGGAAACCCCCTCGGAGAGGATATTGATATTCATCTTCGATGCGCCGATATCGACCAAAGCGACATTATCGGATTTTTCATAACTGGTTTCATAGGTGTTCTCCAAGGCAAAACCGTCCACATCAACGATTGCAGGCTGGAGATTGAGGGCCTTGAGCATATCAAGATACTCATCGACAACCTCCTTTTTCGCGGCGACCAGCATCACATCGGTTCTATCTATATCTTCCGTATTGGTCTTGAGATCCTGAAAATCAAGATAGACATCCTCCAGATCAAAAGGAATATACTGCTCCGCTTCAAGCATGAGGTATTCTTCCAATTGATCGTCGTCCATCACCGCCAGATTGACTTTTTTGACAATAACGGAATATCCGGAGATAGAAAAACCAACTTTTTTATTCTTTATTTTTAAATTCTTAAAGAGTTCGGCGATAACTTCTCCCACCGCTTCCGGATCTTCGAGTGTTCCATCGTCCACCGCCCCCTCAGGCAACACAGCACTCCCCAGGGCATGAATATGGTAGCCTTTATCCGTTTTCTTTAATTCACACACCTTGACGGCATGGGAACCTATATCCACCCCGACGACCAACTGCTCTTTGGAGACAAACGGTAATTTCATGATCTCTTGGTACTCATAAGCATCTTGTTTTTATTATACTTCCCCGAAAAAAACAGGGTATTATATCCTCGACAGGAGAACCAGGCATCCCAATACATTTCGTAGAGCAAATTAAATTAACATTCTTAAGGATACCAACTGCATCAACACACCTATATAACGTTAGAACCCTAACGGATTGTACATTATTAAGGACATAAAACTGAAAAAATGTCAAGAAAACAGTACAAATTTTTTTACATTTTTTTGATTTTAAACAGGGAGTTACTAAAATTGCATTCCGCTTAATCAACAAATTAATACCATATGTAGCAAAAACACCACTACTCATCTCTGTATATTGTGCTTACTACAATTTTCTTATTTTCCGTGAGGATATGTCCGATTTTATGAAAAATCCAGCAATCCATCTTGTAATTCACCGCCCAATACAGTAGTTTTGAGCAAAATTTTATTCGATGTTGTAAAATTCATAAACGGTGGGGCACCCATTGAGCAAAACAAAAAAAAACAAATCAACTCTTCGTGAATATATAGAAGCATTTGCCATTGCTATTCTGCTGGCACTGTTCATTCGCACATTTGTAGTTCAACCATTTAAAATTCCCTCCGGTTCAATGCTGCCGACGCTGCAGATTGGGGACCATCTGCTTGTCAGCAAATTCATCTATGGAATCAAAATGCCCTTCAGCGGCGCCACAATCGTTCCCATACATTCGCCCGAACGGTATGATGTTGTTGTCTTCAAATATCCCATGAATAGGTCGGTCGACTTCATCAAACGGGTAATCGGCCTCCCTGGTGATACGTTAAAAATTGTCAACAAGCAGGTATATATAAACGGCAAAGCTATACAGGACCCCCATGCAGACTTCACCAGCCGAGCCATCCTTCCCGGCAGCCCAAGGGACAACCTCTCTCCCGTTACCATTCCCGAGGACAAGGTATTTGTCATGGGGGACAATCGCGACAACAGTCATGACTCAAGATTCTGGGGATTTGTCGATCAAAAGGATATACTTGGCAAGGCATTTATAATATACTGGTCCTGGGATATCAAAGAGCCACTGTTTTCCCTGGACCGATACAGTTCGGTCCGCTGGGACCGGCTGGGTGATATCATCCATTAGCCATTCGCCCGGGTGAACGCATTGAGTAGAACATACATCTTCAAACACAAACATATACTCGGCATTGACCAATTTTCCGCGGAGGATATCTTCCATATCCTCCGCACCGCCCAGTCATTTACGGAAATTTCCAATCGGTCCATCAAAAAGGTCCCTACCCTGCGGGGAAAAACCATTATTAATCTTTTTTTCGAGCCGTCGACACGAACGCGCCTCTCTTTTGAAATTGCAGCAAAACGAATGAGCGCCGACACCTTCAACATTTCAGCCTCCACCAGTTCAGCCACCAAGGGCGAAAGCCTTATAGATACCGCCAGGAACCTGGAGGCCATGAATCCCGATGTCATTATCATGCGTCACGCCTTCTCCGGCTCCCCTCATCTCTTGAAAAATCACACCACCGCTTCCATTATTAACGCCGGTGACGGCACCCATGAACATCCGAGCCAGGGCTTGCTCGACCTTCTCACGGTCTGGCAGCACAAGGGCCAAATAGAAGGTCTCAAAGTTGCCATCATCGGTGATATCTCCCATAGCAGAGTTGCTCGCTCCGATATTCAAGGATTTACCAAATTAGGAGCCCGGGTCTGCCTTGCCGGCCCAGCCACCTTTATCCCCCCGAAAATTGAAGAACTCGGCGCAGAAGTTTGCGCCACACCCGCGGAAGCGGTGGAAGATGCTGATGTTGTCATGGCTCTGCGCATACAGCGCGAACGACAGAACGATTCACTTATCCCTTCTCTTCGCGAGTATGCCACATTCTTCGGCATAAACCGTCAACTGCTCAGTCGGGCCAAGGACGATGCCCTGGTCATGCACCCCGGGCCTATCAATAGAGGGGTTGAGATGAGCCCCGATGTCGCCGACGGACCACAATCCGTTATCCTCGACCAGGTAGCCAACGGGGTTGCCGTCCGCATGGCCCTGTTCTACCTGGTCATGGGCGGAGACAAAAACAGCACTGGTGAATAAGATGCAGACTCTTCTCCTCAAAGGCGGTCGTCTCATCGATCCGGCAAACAATATTGATCGAGAAAACAGTGATATCTGGATCATAGACGGCAGTATCGCCGCACCACCTGACGCTCCGCCGGCCGATACCGCTATTATCGATGTCACCGGCAAATGGATCACTCCGGGCCTCATCGACATGCATGTTCACCTGCGCGAGCCCGGTGAGGAATACAAGGAAACCATTGCATCAGGCGCTCAAGCCGCAGCAGCAGGCGGGTTTACCGGCCTAGCCTGTATGCCTAACACCAGCCCCGTTAACGATTGCGCCTCCATGACCCGCTTTATCCGTGAACAGGCAGCCCTTTGCGATGCCCGGGTCTACCCGGTTGGCTCGATCAGCACTGCCAGCGAAGGCAAAAAGCTGGCCGAGTTTGGTGAAATGAAAGCAGCCGGAGCCGTCGCCCTCAGCGATGACGGGCTACCGGTACTTGACAGCCAGCTTATGCGGCGCGCCCTGGAATACTCAGCCAGCCATGCCATGCTCGTCATTTCACACGCGGAGGAAAGCTCTCTGAGTCGCAACGGCTGCATGAACGAAGGTGCCGTCTCCACCCGCCTTGGCCTCAAAGGCATTCCAGCGGCAGCGGAAAGTATCATGGTCTACCGCGAAATTGCCCTTGCGGAACTCACGGGTGTGCCCATACACATTGCCCATGTCAGTACTGCCGAATCAGTGGCGCTGATCCGCAGCGCTAAAGAGCGAGGTGTACAGGTAACCGCGGAAACTGCTCCGCATTATTTCACACTCACCGACGAAGCTGTGCTAGGATACAACACCAATGCCAAGATGAACCCGCCCCTGCGCTCGTCCCGTGACCGGGAAGCAATACGGGAAGCACTTGCCGACGCCACCCTTGATGCCGTAGCCACCGACCATGCCCCCCACTCCATCCTTGAAAAGGAAGTGGAGTTCAGCACTGCCGCCAACGGCATTATTGGCCTGGAAACCGCTCTACCGCTAACTCTTGCGCTGGTGAAGGAGAACATTATCACACCGACCAGGCTGGTTGAACTGCTGTCTTCTCAACCGGCCGCCATTCTGGGAGTCCCAGGGGGCTCCCTGGCTCATGGAGCCGCTGCCGACATAACCGTCATTGATCCCGACAGGATTTTCACTTATACTGAAGAATCCATCGTTTCCACATCGAAAAACAGCCCTTTTATCGGCTGGAACTTTGAGGGCAAGGCGGTTCTGACGCTGCTTGGCGGCCGTATCACCCATAATGAAATCTGATTACGTACGAAGCTCAGCCAAATCACATGCGCTGCTAGTGACTCTGCAGCTAGGGGACTGATTTTATTTTTCTTCCTCGAATACGGGAGACAGATTTATTTTCACAAAACAACGTGAAAAAAAATCAGTCCCCTCAGTCTTTCCTAGAAAAATTAAATCTGTCTCCCG
>Ga0136557_1002048_pt1 | contig 12053 bp, 12 predicted proteins | sample AntRauTorckE6832_FD_104796 | JGI IMG/M metagenome (GOLD analysis project Ga0136557, IMG submission 104796) | Saline lake microbial communities from Rauer Islands, Antarctica - Metagenome Torckler E6 #832 | ecosystem: Environmental > Aquatic > Non-marine Saline and Alkaline > Saline | place...
GTTCCCGCAGCCCGTCTATCCCACCGGGTGGTGGAGCTGCACCATGGCTGGCAAGGAAAAGCCCGTGGTGTATTTCCGGGAGGAAGACGCCGACCAGCGTCCGTTCGTGACCCGGTATTACAATGCTGATATCCATCGCGGGGCTCTGGCTATGCCGCAGTTTATGGTGGATGCATTGGAAGATGAAGTGATGTCGAGCGAGCGTTAAAGGCCACGCATCGGCCTGATCGTAAGACAAAAAAAGGGGCGCCCCGTGGGCGCCCCTTTTCTGATTGAGTTTCAGGCCGATATTACTTGGCGCTCAAAAACTCCGGGTAGGCTTCCATGCCGCATTCGGCAAGGTCCACACCCTCGTACTCGATCTCTTCGCTGACGCGCAGTCCCATGATCGCCTTGATGATACCCCAGACGATCAGGCTGGTGCCGAAGACCCAGACGAAGATGGTCAGGGTGCCGACCAGCTGACCCATGAAGGTTGCGCCAGAGTTGGACAGCAGTACCGCGAAGATACCCCAGACACCAACCACGCCGTGAACGGAGATGGCGCCGACCGGATCGTCGATGCGGATCTTGTCCAGGAACACGATGGAGAACACAACGATCACGCCGCCGATAGCACCGATGATGGTCGCCAGCAGTGGAGTCGGGTCAGCAGGCTCAGCCGTGATCGCAACCAGACCGGCCAGGGCGCCGTTCAGGGCCATGGTCAGGTCGGCTTTGCCGAACATGATCCGAGCGACAAGCAGCGCTGCAATCAGGCCACCGGAGGCAGCAGCGTTGGTGTTCAGGAACACATTGGCTACTTCGTTGGCCACACCGATGCCACCCAGCTTCAGGGTAGAACCGCCGTTGAAACCGAACCAGCCCATCCACAGGATGAACATGCCCAGGGTTGCCAGCGGCAGGTTTGCACCAGGGAAGGCCTTGATCTGGCCATTCGCGCCGTACTTGCCTTTACGGGCACCCAGCAGAAGTACACCGGCCAGTGCAGCAGCAGCACCTGCCATGTGAACGATACCGGAACCGGCATAGTCGCTGTAGCTCAGCTCATAGATACCGAAGACGGCATCGCCGTTCCAGGTCCAGGCGCCTTGCATCGGGTAGATGAAGCCTGTCATCACAATGGCGAAGATCAGGAAAGCCCAGAGCTTCATGCGCTCGGCAACCGCACCGGAAACGATGGACATGGCAGTCGCCACGAACACAACCTGGAAGAAGAAGTCAGACGCACCGGCATACTCGCCCATGTCGCCGAAACCGGCTTCGTTAGAGGCCGCAAGAACGCCTGCGATCGCTGCATCGTCCATGCCGGCAACGGTGGTAACACCGCTGAGGAACAGGCCGCCGCCGTACATGATGTCGTAACCGACAACCAGATACATGGTGCAGGCGATAGCAAACAGGGAAACGTTTTTGGTCAGGATTTCAGTGGTGTTCTTTGCCCGGACAAGTCCGGCTTCCAGCATGGCAAAGCCCGCGGCCATCCACATGACCAGAGCACCGCACACCAGGAAGTAGAAGGTGTCCATTGCGTACTGCAATTCGAAAATATGATTGAGATTACTTTCCATTGGTAAGCCCTCCGCACGAGGCTAATCTTTTGGCGTTAATAATTTTTTTGCGTTGGCTGGTGCTGAACCTGTTACCGGATCAGACGGCCTCTTCGCCGGTCTCGCCAGTCCGGATACGGATGGCCTGTTCCAGTTCAGTCACAAATATTTTGCCGTCACCGATTTTGCCGGTATTGGCTGCCTTGGTAATGGACTCGATCACCTGGTCCAGAAGGTTCTCGCCGATGGCGACCTCAACCTTCACCTTGGGCAGGAAGTCCACCACGTATTCTGCGCCACGGTAGAGCTCTGTATGGCCTTTCTGGCGACCGAAGCCTTTGACTTCAGTGACCGTTACGCCTTGTACGCCAATCTCGGATAGTGCCTCACGGACATCATCCAACTTGAAAGGCTTGATGATCGCTGTCACAAGTTTCATGGGTTTCTCCTTGGTAAAGCCGTCTCAAGATTCAGGGCTCTTCGGGCCCCTTGAATTGAGTTCGGGATGCTGCCACCTCGCACACCAATTGTGCGGATTGCGTACAAGGCTTTTAGCATCGTGTGTGCCAACGCAAAAAAAATCTTAAATAACAGTAAGTTGCTATTGCCATGATCCAAAATGGACCGTTTTAGTGCACCAAAATGGCGCCAGTCGAGGAATGATGAACCAAAATGGCGCACAGAGTCCGTGCGTGGTCCTGCACCCTCAGAGTCTCATTATAGGGTCCGGCGCCCACAGTATGGCAGGGGTCGCGGTGTGATACACTTTTCAGCCATTATCAGCAGTCATTTGAGAGGTGACGTGTGAAAGGTCCGCAGGATTTCTTTGCCCAGCTACAGGGGCAGTTTGGCCAGTTCGTTCCCGACATGGCGCGAGCCGCCCGAGACGATTTCGAGGCCCAGGCCCGTGCGACCGTGATGACGGTGATGTCGCGGCTGGAGTTGGTGACCCGGGAAGAGTTTGACGCCCAGCAGGCAGTGCTGATGAAAACCCGCGAGAAAGTCGAGGCTCTGGAAAAACGGGTAGACGCGCTCGAAAAAGAGGCGTCCACCAGGAGCTGAGCTCAGGCTTCTTCGTTCAGCCCCATGCAGTTTGCGTAGAAGGTGGTGGTTGCCGGCCAGTCCGAAAAGATGCCTATAACGCCGACTTCCCGGGCGAGCACGTCGATCACCGTCAGCACGTCGCCATCATTATCGATGGCGTCGGTGACGGTCTGATAATACCAGCCACCGCCGTTTTCCAGAGAGCCGCTGCGCTCCACCGTCCAGGCAATCAGGTCCAGGCCGGCCTCACGGGCGTTTCTGGCGTAGTACGATGGAATAATCCCGCCATCGCTATCGAGGGTCAGCATCTTCCAGAGCGCCGGTGCCAGAATATTCACGCCGCTGTTTTTCAGGGTTTTCATCTGGGCAAGGGAGGCATTCCGCGTTGTGTGCTCTGCCTGATCCAGAAACACCGCCTGGCGTCCGAAATCGGGGGTCTCGTTTATCCAGAACCGCACATCCTCGAGATTGAACGACTGGGGCCATACCTGTTCGGGTTTTATGCCGGCATCGATGTAGTCCTGAATCATCTGGCGGGCATAGTCCTGCTGGCTGTAATCCTGTTCAAACGGCATATCCACCACCGGTGATTTCAGCTCCGGCGTGAATTTCACCCCAAGAGCCTTAAACAGTTCTATGCTTTCCCGATGGGTCATCAGGGTGCCGCGGCTGACGTAAAGATCGGTGCGCCAGTCTGCGGTTCCGCCCAGATACGCTTGCGGCGTGGTCGCCATGGGATCAAATGCGTCCATCTTGCCCTTCAGCGTCTTGAATTCAGCCAGGGTGATATCGCTGGTCCGACACTCTGCCTTTGCCCGGGCGCCGGTAGCCGGATCGGCCGGTACAAAAGGCTGCGTGCATTTGGCGTTCAGCTCCGGAACCGCAACGATGTTGGTGGTGGTGTGCAGGTCGTCCTGGGCGTGTCGGCACACCAGTTCCCGGTCTTTGGTGAAAGCCACGTCGCATTCCAGAATACCGGCTCCCATTCGTGCCGCCGCAACATAGGATTCTTTGGTATGTTCGGGGAACTGCATCGGTGCGCCGCGGTGGCCGATCGAGAAATCCGAGGGCGTGAACTGGCGGACATCGCAGGACTGCAATGTCTCCTTCAACGGGCCTTCGTTCATGGTGTCCACCAGCCAGAACGGCCTTGGCCCGAGCTGGACCGAATCGGCAGGTGCCGCCTGGGCTGCGCTGACAGACATCAGTGTGAGCACACCGGCTGAAACAATCACCAATTCGCGTAATGTCATAACCCACTCCTTCTGTAATCAATGTTGCACATTGGCGATGGCCCGACATAATAGTAGCCCGTTATTTACCTGAAACCATGGAAGGTTGTCATGCTAGCTGTTGTTCATACCCGCGCCTGCGTTGGCGTATCGGCACCGTCGGTGACGGTGGAAGTGCATCTGTCCGGCGGTTTGCCGGCCCTTTCTATTGTCGGCCTGCCGGAAACCGGCGTGCGTGAAAGTCGGGAACGGGTGCGAAGTGCCTTGCTGAACTCCGGTTTCGAATTTCCGGCAAAAAGAATAACCATCAATCTTGCACCAGCAGACCTTCCCAAAGAGGGAGGTCGGTTTGACTTACCGATAGCGCTGGGCATCCTTGCGGCTTCCGGCCAGATTCCTCCCGAGAGTCTTGAGAAGGTCGAGTGCCTTGGGGAATTATCCCTCGATGGTGCGCTGCGCCCGCTGAAAGGCATACTGCCCGCGGTTCTCGCTGCGCGCGAGGAGCAACGACAGCTACTGATTCCTCTGGCCAATGCCGACGAAGCTGCTCTTGCAAGCGAAGGAGATGTGTTTGCCGCCAATCACCTGCTGGCAATCTGTGAGCACCTGTCTGACCGTGCGCGACTTTCTCCCGTGGCAGCCGCGGAATTTGATGACCGGCCCGCTGCCGCACCCGATATGGAAGACGTCCGCGGCCAGAAAGTGCCCCGGCGGGCCCTGGAAGTCGCGGCGGCTGGCGGGCATAACCTGCTGATGTTTGGCCCGCCCGGTACCGGTAAAAGCATGTTGGCCAGCCGCCTGCCCGGTATTCTGCCGCCACTGACCAATGAAGCCATGCTGGATGTGGCCAGTATTTATTCGGTGGCGGGTCTGTCATTACCTGAGGCCAATTGGCATTGCCCACCATATCGCGCGCCTCATCACACGGCGTCTTCTGTTGCCATGGTGGGTGGCGGCGGCAGCCCAAGGCCCGGCGAGATTTCTCTGGCCCATCGAGGCGTTCTGTTTCTGGATGAGCTGCCGGAATTTGGTCGCCGGGTACTGGAAGTTTTAAGGGAGCCTATGGAAAGTGGTGAGATTGCCATCAGCCGCGCTGCGCGGCAGGTGACGTTTCCCGCCAGGTTTCAGGTGATTGCGGCCATGAATCCCTGCCCCTGCGGATATCTTGGCCACCCCTCGATCGAATGCCAGTGCACGCCATCGCAAGTAACCCGTTATCGCGCCAAAGTTTCCGGGCCACTTCTGGACCGGTTCGACCTGCATGTGGAAGTACCGGTTCAAAGCCCGCAATTGCTGATGACATCAGCCAGTAACAGCGAAAACAGCGAGTCGGTTCGCCAACGGGTCAATCGCGCTCGGGAAATTCAGAACAGCCGTGGAGAGGTCAATTCTACGCTCAGCGGCCGTGAGCTCGACCATCATTGCAGGCTGGATAGCGCTTGTTCGGAACTGTTGACCGGCGCGATGGACAGGCTGGGCCTGTCGGCCCGGGCATTGCACCGGATTCTGAGAGTAGCTCGCACCCTGGCGGACCTGGAAGGGGCCGATGCCATCGGCCAGCCCCATCTGGTGGAGGCCCTCGGTTATCGTAAACTGGATCGCCAGCAGTCCCGTAATGCTCAGGTGTCGGTCTAGATCTGGTAAACTGGAAGCTGAACGAACGTATCAAGCCCTTTCCGGGGCGCGATTGAGGGTATCCGATGAGCGAACAGAGTAACCAATCCGGAGATTCACCGGTCACCACCCGTCGGGGTATCCGCAGTTTTGTGCTGCGCCAGGGACGGATGACTGATGGCCAGAAAAAGGCCTATGAGAAGAACTGGCCCAGGTTCGGGCTGACCCGTGAACAGGGTATGATCGACCCCCGTGAAGTCTTTGGCAGGGACAACATGCTGAACCTTGAAATCGGTTTTGGCATGGGGCAATCACTGGCCGACATGGCCGAGGCGGCGCCGGAACAGGATTTTATCGGTGTGGAAGTGCATCTGCCGGGTGTGGGTGCACTGCTGAAAGAAGTTGAGGACCGCGGCCTCGAGAATGTCCGGGTATACGCTATTGATGCCAACGATGTGGTGGATATGTGTCTGCCGGATGCGGCCCTGGACAGGGTGATGGTGTATTTTCCGGATCCCTGGCCGAAGAAAAAACATCACAAGCGCCGTCTGGTTCAGCATGATTTTGTTCAGCGGCTTCGCCACAAACTGAGGGTTGGCGGGGTTCTTCACCTGGCCACGGATTGGGAGAGCTACGCCGAGCACATGATGGAAATCATGGGTGAATCCGAGGGCTTCGAAAATGCTGTTGAACCAGAGGCCTATGCACCACGCCCGGATGAGCGCCCCATGACCAAATTTGAAAAGCGCGGTGAGAACCTGGGCCACGGGGTCTGGGATCTTCTGTTTTATCGCACCAACTGATAACACCTGATGACCCTTGCCGGTCCTGCGTCCGGGTATCAGCTTTGAGAGAGCGGGCTCCGTCGGGCTGCGCGAAGAATGACCAGCCCGGCAAGGCCGAGCATCAGGCCGGTGAATTTGGTCAGCGCGCATATCGTGGCGGCCAGGCTTATGGAATCACTGGGTGGTTCAAGATTATTCAATAACAGAATATTCTCCGCTACATCGGCGGTACCAGCGCCCGTAAACAGGCCCCTGACCCATCGTGATACCGTGCGCTCACGGACGCCCGGGCGATCGCGGGACAAGTGCCTGGTCAGCAACAGCAGGGTCAGGACGTAAACGGGGATAAACAAAAAGTCCAGCCACAGCGATGTTCTGGCCCAGAACATCGCCTCGCTGTTCCAGCTGGTCACAATTTCTCTGGCATGGTCCAGAGTCCCTGCCATCTGGAAGCTGACAATGCCTTTAGGTGCCTGGTTTGTTTGCAGCTGTTCGTTGATCAGGAGCAGGGCAGTGAACAGTGTCAGGCAGGCTAGCAGCCCAATTATCAGGTTTTTTGGGGAATCAGTTCCGGACATTGCCATTATAAAAAATGCTCCAGCAGACTGTTCAGATAGCGCTGGCCGAGCTCCGTGGCCTGAATCCGGTCAGGCTCCAGCAGGCGATTCTTGCGCAATGACTCAAGTTTTACCTCAACCAGGCTTAATGGTAAACCTGTACGTTCTGTGAACAGGTTTTCCGGCACGCCCTGACTTAGCCGTAAAGCGTTCATCATGAACTCCAGCGGAAGCTCCCCGGTTTCAACCGCTTGCTGGCCAGCCGTCCGGCTGCCGATGCGATTCAGGTAGGCGTCTGGCTGGCGGGTCTTCCAGAAACGCCGTATTTCCCCGTTTGCCAGAGTTACTTTGCCGTGAGCGCCAGCGCCCAGGGCGAGATAATCCCCAAAGGTCCAGTAATTCAGATTATGTTGTGAGGCGGCCCCTGGCCGGCTCCAGGCTGACACTTCGTAATCGCTGTAGCCGTTGCTATGCAACAGGTCGCTTCCCCGGCAATAGATGTCCCACAGCCGGTCATCGTCAGGCAAGGCGGGCGGGCGGCTGTAAAATTCGGTATTGGGCTCAAGGGTGAGCTGATACCAGGAAATGTGAGGCGGCGCCCAGTCAATGGCGGCCTGAAGGTCTGCGGCTGCATCTTCCGGAGTCTGGTTGGGGAGGCCGTGCATTAAGTCCAGATTAAAGTTGTCGAAACCCGCCTTGCGAGCCGCTTCGATTGCCTTGTGGGCGGCTCGGTCGTCATGAATCCGGCCCAGGGCCTGAAGTTGCCGGGGCTGAAAGCTCTGGATGCCCAGTGACAGCCGGTTGATACCGGCCGCCCGAAAGCCGTTGAATCGTCCCTGCTCGAAAGTGCCGGGGTTGGCTTCCAGAGTAATCTCCGCGTTGCTGGCCAGGGTCAGTCGCTGGCTCAGGCCGTCAAAGAGCCCGGCATAGAAATCGGGCGACATCAGCGACGGCGTGCCACCGCCAATAAAAACGGTTTCGATGGCACGGTTCTGAACCAGAGGCAGGTCCTGTTCCAGATCTTCCAGTATGGCCCTGAGGTAGGCCTGCTCCGGAATGTCGCCAACCAGCGCGTGGGAGTTGAAGTCGCAGTAGGGGCATTTTTTCACGCACCAGGGCATGTGCAGATACAGGCTGAGCGGTGGTCTGGGTTGCGGATCTGGTGATGCCCGGCTCACTGTGCGCCCAGCTGTTCCGACAGTATCCTCAGGGCTCGCCCCCGGTGGCTGATGCCTGCTTTTTCCTCCCGGGTCAGCTCCGCTGCGCTGGTGTTGGTCTCGGGTGCCAGAAAAATCGGGTCGTAGCCAAAACCGCCGTCGCCTTTGGCCTGTTCCAGAATATGCCCCGGCCAGCAGCCGTGGCAGATGATGGGCGTGGGGTCGTCAGCGTGGCGAAGATACACCAGCACACAGTGGAACTGGGCGGTGCGGTCCTGCTCAGGAACACCCTCAAGAGCGGTCAGCAAAGCATCAAGGTTTTGCTGATCTGTTGCGCCGTCGCCCGCAAACCGTGCCGACCGCACGCCGGGTCTGCCGCCCAGAGCATCCACCGCCAGCCCCGAATCATCCGCCAGTGCTGGAAGCCCGGTGGCTTTCGCCGCGTGGCGTGCCTTGATAATGGCATTTTCGACAAAGGTGACGGCCGGCTCTTCGGCCTCGCTGACTCCCAGTTCACCCTGTGCGATGAGGCTCAGGTTGAGGGGCGCGAGCAGAGCTTCAAGCTCTGCAATTTTTCCACGGTTATTGCTGGCAATGACCAGCCGTTCTTTCTGGATCATAATCAATCATTAAACAGTGTGTGGGAAAAGCGGACCGGCAGGTCACTCCGGGAGCCGGTAGGCCTGGCGGTAATCTGGAAAGTCATCAGTTCGGCATTCGAGTACTGGTATTCGGCGATGAAATAGACCGAGTCGCCTTCCTGAATACGTCGAAAGGCCAGGAATTTGGCCTGCTGTATGTCGTTCAGGGCTTTACCCTCAACCTGGCCCGATACTGTGCTCATTCCGCCATCGTCGTTCTCGGTCATAATCGCAATGTTAACCACGCCAATGCTGCGGCTGCGATTCAGGCCATTCTCCCGGGCGACTTCAGGCGTCAGGAAGGTGCTGGGAAACACGCTCCATTGCACCGTATATTCGCCAAAATCCTTTGACCCGGCGGCCTGGCTGGCGCCGCTTGACAGCAGTAGCAGCAGGGCCGCAACCAGAGGCAGGGGCGACGGAATTGGCGGCAACGACAGCCGTGGTAAAAAGTAGCGTAGGCTCATAGTCAGTCTCCGTAAGGCTTACCCGCCCTTGCGGGTGATTCGGTAAATGGCAATTTGTCCCAACATATTCGGCCAGAGTCGGCTGAACCAGTGGTCCTGGTGTTCACCGTCTACCACCGTGCGATTCAGGATCTGAAAGTCTTTGCGGTAGCAGAGCGCTTCAAAATCCTTGAAGGTGCACAGGTGAATGTTGGGGGTGTTGTACCATTTATACGGAAGAGTTTCCGATTCGGGCATACGTCCGCGATGAATCAGGTACCAGCGCAGCTTCCAGTAGGCGAAGTTGGGGAAGGTTACGATGCCTTCGCGCCCGACCCTCATCATTTCATCCAGCACCACATCCGGGCGTCTGACTGCCTGCAGTGCCTGAGTCATCAGGACGGTGTCGAAGGTTCTGTCTTCAAAATTACCCAGGCCCTGAGTGTCCAGGTTCTGCTCGATGACTGATACACCACGGCCCATACAGGTCGTAATATGCTCGTGATTGATTTCCAGGCCAAAGCCGGTGGCCTGCTTTTCCCGCTGCAGATAGTCAAGCAGTGTGCCGTCGCCGCAGCCCAGATCCAGGACGTGGCTGCCGGAGGCAATCCATTTCTCGATGATTCGCAGGTCGGTTCGCATGTCCGTATTCGCAGCCGTGCTGAGGTTCTCGCTCATGCCCCAACCTCCCGGGCTACACGGGCCATGTAGGACCGGAAGGCGGCGTTGTAACGGGGTGTGGGGATCAAAAAGCCATCGTGTCCCCAGGGCGCGTCAATTTCGGCGTAGCTGACCCTTTTGCGCGCGGAAATCATCGCACTGACGAGCTCCTCTGACCGGGCTGGTGGAAAGCGCCAGTCGGTGCTGAAAGACAGTACCAGAAACTCGCAGCGGGCCTGCTGCAGTGCTTTGGCAAGGTCATTGCCATATTCATGGGCAGGGTCGAAATAGTCCAGGGCTTTGGTCATCAGCAGGTAGGTGTTGGCATCGAAGCTTTCGGAGAAACGCTCGCCCTGATATCGAAGATAGCTTTCCACCTGGAATTCGGCATCGTAGCCGAAGTTGTAGGCCTGGTCTCGCAGCTCGCGGCCAAACTTCTCACCCATCGAGGCATCAGACAGATAGGTGATGTGCCCCACCATACGCGCCAGCATCAGGCCACGGCGGGGCAGGGTGTTATGTTCGTAATACTGGCCGTCGTAAAACTCCGGATCCGAGGTGATGGCCTGTCGTGCGACTTCATTAAACGCAATGTTCTGGGCGCTGAGTCTGGGCGTTGAGGCAATGACCGCTGCATGCCGGATGCGTTCGGGGCAGTCCAGGCTCCACTGCAGCGCCTGCATGCCCCCCAATGAACCGCCTACCACGGCAGCCCAGCACTGTATGCCAAGCCGGTCGGCAAGCAGCGCCTGGGACTGCACCCAGTCGCTCACGGTGATAACGGGAAAGTCGGGGCCGTAGGGTTTGCCGGTTTCCGGGTTGTTGCTGCAAGGGCCGGTGCTGCCGTGGCAACCGCCCAGATTGTTGACGCTGACCACAAAGAAGCGATTGGTATCAATGGGTTTGCCGGGGCCTATGCAACTGTCCCACCAGCCTGGTTTCCGGTCCTCGGCACTATGGTAGCCGGCCGCGTGGTGATGACCGCTCAGGGCATGACAGATCAGTACGGCGTTGCTGGCGTCGGCGTTCAGGTGACCGTAGGTTTCGTACACCAGGTCGAACTGATCCAGCGTTCGATTGCACGCCAGGGTAATAGGCGTGTCGAAATGCAGAGTCTGCGGGGTGACTATCCCGACAGAATCCGTTGGCAGGGATTCGGACATTGGCGCGACAGGTTCCTGGTTCGATCCATCTTCTGAGGGAGAACATTGCTGGCAACGGCCAGACAATGACCAGCAGAGGAGTTTAAAGCTCGCTTCCTGCGGCTGCAACCGCCGTCTTCGGCAGGATCAGATGGCGCCGGAAATATTGACGACTTTTTGCTGGATCATGGTCGGCGCGGGCTTGCGGATCTGTTTATGCATGGCGTCTGCCAGCTCAAGCTGTCGTTTCAGGTCGGTAATGGTGTTCTGCAGGCGCTCGCGTTCGGCTCGCCCATCCCGGTCGCTACGCACCATATCGCGAAGGCGGCGGATCTGGTGTTCAAGCAGCTGCTTCTGTTCCATCGAATACTGCATGATTGGCAGCATGGCTTCAGAGGGCCAGCGCTCAACATCCGCGCGCACACGCTGGTGCAGGGTCCGAGCCTCGCTGACCATTACATTGAAGAAACGTTTAACCAGCACTGACTGTTCAGTCAGCAGGTTGGTGGGGCTGATACGGAAGCGTCGGGCTTTTTTGCGGAGCTCACGAATGGCAATAATATGGCGTCCTGAGCGCAAGGGAATAGGCTCCAGGTGTCGCGCGCGATTGTCTTCGTTGTATCGACGATAGATAGCGCCGACCATTTTTTCGGCCAGCCGGCCTTCACTCATCAGGTTGTTGAGGTCGCTTTCAAGGAGCTCGAAAAAATGCTCCATGCTGCGGTTCATTCCGGCGGTGGTCCAGCTATTGGACATCTGTTTGCGAATGGTTTCTGAATGGTTTTCGAATCGGTCTTCGCCGACAAACTGCTTCAACGTCTCACCCTGGGAATCCATTAACCTTCGGCTGGAGCGCAGAGTGATGAGTTTTTTGTAGTAGTAGTCATAATCTTTCTGAGCGCGATCAGCCAACACTCTCAGGGCTTTCTTGTCGACGGTAACGCCGGAACAGGCCTGCATCTCTTCTTTTAAGCCGTCCAGCCGGTTCTGCATGGCCGCCTGGCTGTTCTGCAGCATGCCCAGAAGATCGTTGATCAGGCTCTGTGTGATCAACTGTTCTTTGTGCATCAGAATCCGCTGGATGATCAGTTGCTCAAGTTGAACGAGGTTGGAGCGTTCCAGCAGGGTCTGGTCTTTTTTTACTCGCGCGGTCAGGCCCTGTTTGGCTGATAACGGGATTACATCTTTTTCGCGCATGTCCAGGTGGTCCGCCGTATAACGGCGA
>Ga0136557_1002059_pt1 | contig 12000 bp, 8 predicted proteins | sample AntRauTorckE6832_FD_104796 | JGI IMG/M metagenome (GOLD analysis project Ga0136557, IMG submission 104796) | Saline lake microbial communities from Rauer Islands, Antarctica - Metagenome Torckler E6 #832 | ecosystem: Environmental > Aquatic > Non-marine Saline and Alkaline > Saline | place...
ACGGTTTCACCCAGGTGTTCTTTCTCAACGGCCACGGCGGCAACATCGCCACCATCAAGGCGGCCTTCGCCGAGGTCTACAGCGAGTGCACCTTGCTTGGCCAGAACAAAGGACAGGACCAGAACCACGAACAGGGCCAGGCACAGGATCACAACGAGCTTAACCTCACCCTGTTCAACTGGTTCATGGGCCGGCGCGGGCGAGAGCTTGCCAGCGAGCTCTATGGCGACGCCGAGGGCTATCACGCCACCGCCTCCGAGGTGTCCCTGGCCTGGCATGCCGCCGGCCTCGAGAAGCACGTGGCCATGACCCCCGGGCTTGCGCCCAACGGCAGTGCCGAGTGCACCGCCGACGTGTTTCGGCGTCGTTTCCCCGATGGCCGCATGGGCTCTGACCCCTCCCTGTCGCGTCGTGAGCACGGCGTCCGCTTCCTGGAAGCGGGCGTGGAAGACGCCTGGGAGGCCTATCGCGCCTTCGTCGGCCAGGCCTGAACCGCGAGGGCTTCCTTGCAATCGTCATCCTGCTAAACGGGGTTTCATGGCAATTCACTGAATTCGGGAGCATAAGCCGCTGCGGTTGCCTTTTGTGGCCGTCGCCCTGAATATTTCGACCTCTACGCGGCGCAGGCCGAGGCTCCTGCTCGCTGATCGTTGCGCTACCGCCCGACACGCTGCTTTCAGGAAGGCTCCATGCCCCGTCGTCCCCCCTTGTCGTACCTGCTCGCTGCCGGCCTTCTGCTGGCACTGTTACTGTGGCTCGCCCTCGGTGACGTGCAGCAGTTCCAGGCCGCCGCACCGCCGGCGGCCGAGCCGCGCGAAGAGACGCCCACCCGTGTCGAGGTGCGTCACAGCGAGGCTGAGCGCTTCCAGCCACGCCTGGTCGCCCAGGGCCAGCTAGAAGCGGACCGTGAGCTCGAGCTGCGCAGTCGCCGGGCGGGCCGGGTGGCCGAGTTGCCGGTCACCTTGGGCGACACTGTGGCGGTGGGGGAGGCGCTGGTGCGGCTCGCAGCGGATGATCTCCAGGCCCAGCTGACCCGTGCCCAGGCCGACCTGACCCTGGCGCGTGCCGAACTGGAGGGCGCCGAGTCGTTGCGCCAGCGCCAGCTGATGTCGCGTCCCGAGTATCTGCGCCGTCAGGCGAGTGTCAGCACGGCGGCTGCCGAGGTCGCCGAGTTGCGTACCGATCAGGAGGAGTTGACGCCCGTCGCGCCCTTCGACGGGGTGTTCGATCGGCTGGATGTGGACATCGGCGACGTGGTCCAGGTTGGCGAGACCTTCGGTCGTCTGGTGGACGATCGCCGCCTGATCGTCAACGCCTGGATTGCCCAGGGCGAGGTGGCGGCCCTGTCTCCCGGCCAGCCCGTCGAGGTGCAACTGCTTGACGGCTCGCGGCTCACGGGCGAACTCACCCACATCGCCCGTCGTGCCGATCCCTCGACCCGCACCTTCTACGTCGAGGCCACCCTGGACAACCCCGAGCGCCACCGGCTGGCCGGTGCCAGCGCCACGCTGATGATCCTCCTCGATGAGCGCTCCGTGCATCGGCTGTCGCCGGCACTGCTGGTGCTCGATGACGAGGGGCAGCTGAGCGTGAAGCACCTCGATGACCAGGACCGAGTGACGGTCTCGCGTGTCAGCCTGGTCCAGGCCGATGCCGATGCGGCGCGCGTGGCCGGGCTGCCCGATAGCGTGCGCCTGATTACCCTGGGCGGGGGCCTTGTCGAGGAGGGCGAGCGGGTCACCGCGGTGATGGCCGAGACCGCCGCCGGGCCGGCGGAGACCCCCTGAGCATGCGCACTCTGATCGAGGCGGCGTTGAACCGCACCCGTACCACGCTGTTGTTGTTGGTGGCCCTGCTGATAGCCGGTCTGGCGGCCTGGCAGGCGGTGCCAAAGGAAGCCAACCCCGATATCGCAATCCCGATGATCTACGTGGCGCTGGCGCTGGAGGGGGTGAGCCCCGAGGACGGCGAACGGCTCTTGGTGCGACCCATGGAGCAGGAGCTGCGAGCCATCGAAGGGGTGCGCAAGATGACCTCGCAGTCCAGCGAGGGGCGCGCTTCGGTGACGCTGGAGTTCGACGCCGGCTTCGATCCACGTCGCGCCTTGGCCGATGTGCGCGAGCGGGTCGATATCGCCAACGCCTCTCTGCCCGACGAGGCCGAGGAGCCCAGGGTCATCGAGGTCAATGTAGGGCTTTTCCCGGTACTCTCGATCGGGCTTTCGGGCAACCTGGAGGAGGCAAAGCGCCTGGCCGTGGCGCGCCGACTTCAGGAGGCCATCGAAGGGATTCCCCAGGTGCTCGAGGTCGATATCGGTGGCGAGCGCGAGGCACTGCTGGAGGTGGTCGTCGACCCGCTGGTGCTGGAAAGCTATGGCGTGGACTTCGGTACGCTCTTCAACCTGGTCACCCGCAACAATCGCCTGGTAGCGGCTGGCAGCCTGGATACCGGTGCTGGACGCACGGCGGTCAAGGTCCCCGGGGTAATCGAGACGCTGGAGGATATGCTCAAGATGCCGGTCAAGGTGGACGGTGATCGCGTGGTGACCTTCGGTGACGTGGCCTGGATCCGTCCGACCTTCAAGGACCCGGAAGGCTTTGCGCGCATCGATGGCGAATCGGCGATGGTGCTGGAGATCTCCAAGCGTGCCGGGGCCAACCTGATCGCCACCGTCCAGGGAGTTCGCGGAGTACTGGAGGAGGCCGCCTCGCGCCTGCCCGAGACGCTCTCCGTGACCACCATCATGGACCAATCCGAGAGGGTCGAGGATATGCTCTCGGAGCTTCTCAACAACGTCATTACCGCGGTGGTGTTGGTGCTGGTGGTGATCCTGGCGGTGATGGGCGGGCGCGCCGCGCTGATGGTGGGGCTGACCATCCCCGGCGCCTTCCTGACCGGCATCCTGCTGATCTGGATGGTTGGCTACACCCTGAATATCGTGGTGATGTTCGCGCTGATCCTGGTGGCCGGCATGCTGGTCGACGGCGCTATCGTGGTCAGCGAGCTGGCCGACCGCAATCTGCACGAAGGGCAGACGCCACACGATGCCTGGCTTAATGCGGCCCATCGCATGAGCTGGCCGGTGATTGCCTCCACTGCCACCACCCTGGCGGTCTTTGTGCCGCTGCTGTTCTGGCCGGGTGTGGTCGGGGAGTTCATGAAATACCTGCCGGCCACGGTGATCCTTTGCCTGCTGGCGTCGCTGGCCATGGCGCTGATCTTCCTGCCGACCCTGGGGGCGCTGGTGACCCGGCGCCTGGCCACCAGCGGCGGCCGGGGCGACTGGGTCACGCCCGGCGGGCAGCTCTATCGTCGGCTGCTGTCGCGCCTGCTGGCCCGGCCGGTGCTGACGCTGCTGATGGCCATCCTGTTGATGGGGCTGGTCTTTACCGCCTACGGACGCTTCAACCACGGCGTGGAGTTCTTCCCCGAGGTCGACCCCGAGAGTGCCCAGGTGATGGTTCGCGCGCGTGGCGATTTCTCGGCCGAGGAGAAGGATGCCGTGGTGCGGCGCGTGGAGGCGCGGCTGGCCGGCATGCGCGAGGTGCAATCGCTGTACGCGCGCTCCTACGCCGTGGCCAATGAGCAGCTCGGCAACGACGTGATCGGCACCGTGCAGTTCCAGCTGATCGATTGGCAGGAGCGCCGTCCGGCTAGCCGGATCATGGACGAGATGGCCGAGCACACCCGGGACCTGCCCGGCGTGCAGTTGGAATTCCGCGAGCAGGACATGGGGCCGGGGGGCGGCAAGCCGATTCAGCTCGAGATCAGTGCCGTCACCGATGCCCAGATCGAGACGACGGTTGACCGCATTCGGGCCGAGATGCAGCGCCTGGGCGGGTTCGTGGACATCGAGGACAACCGCAGTCTGCCCGGCATCGAGTGGCGGCTGAATGTCGACCGTGAGGCGGCCGCGCGAATGGGTGCCGATGTCACCGCGGTGGGTAGCGCCGTGCAGCTGGTGACCACCGGCCTGCAGGTCGCCACCTATCGTCCCGCCGGCGCCCGCGATGAAGTGGACATCCGCGTGCGACTGCCTGAGCAGTGGCGCTCGCTGGGCCAGCTCGGGCGGTTGTCGCTCAATACCTCGCGGGGGCAGGTGCCGATCGCGCATTTCACCGAGCTTGCGCCGGCGCCCAAGGTGGGCACCCTGCATCGCATCGATGGTCGGCGGGCCATCACCCTGGAGGCCGATATTGCCGAGGGTTTCCAGCCCGACGAGCGCCTGAACGCCCTGCTCGAGGCCATGGAGACGCCGCCCGAAGACGTGCTGGTCGGGGTGGCTGGCGAGCAGGAGGACCAGCAGGAGACCATGCGCTTTCTTTCCACGGCATTCCTGGTTGCCATCGCGCTGATGGGTCTGATCCTGGTCACCCAGTTCAACAGCCTCTATCAGGCGGCGCTGGTGCTCTCGGCCATCGTTTTCTCGACGGCAGGCGTGCTCATGGGCCTGCTGGTCAACGGTCAGCCGTTCGGTATCGTCATGGTGGGGATGGGCATCATCGCCCTGGCGGGGATCGTGGTGAACAACAACATCGTGTTGATCGATGCCTACAACCAGCTGCGCGGCGAAGGTCTCGCGTCGCTTGAGGCCGCGCTGGAAGCCGGCGGCCTGCGCCTGCGCCCGGTGCTGCTGACCGCGATCACCACCGTGCTGGGGCTGATGCCGATGGTGCTGGGGGTGAACGTCAACCTGCTCGAGCCCAGCCTGGGCATCGGGGCGCCGTCCACCCAGTGGTGGACGCAGCTCTCCAGTGCCATCGCCGGCGGCCTGGTGTTTGCGACCGGCCTGACGCTGCTGCTGACGCCCTGCATGCTGGTGCTGGGCGGCAAGCTCGGCCACAAGGCGTGAGAAAGCCCGCCGGTCTTTTTCGGATGAGGTCTCGGTCTCGGCGTTGTGATCGCGGACTGCTCGGAGAGCGGGTGGCCGAACCTATGAGGTGACGAGATGCTGGTGCGTTTTCTTGTCGGGCTGGTGCTGGTCTATGCCCTGGTGGTGTCGGTGGCCTGGTGTCGCCCGACCCCCGGTGCATCGAGCGCCTCATGCCCATGCCTGATTTTCCCAAGACCCCGGCGCGTTTCGTCGCTTTCTCTGGAGGTATCGTCTGGATGGGACGATACTGAGGTTGTCTGCCCAGCGAACTGACCAGGCGGGCATCCGGAGGACCGAGGAGAGCTTGTCAGGTGTCGGCGCAGCAATGCCGATCCAGTTGGAAAGGACTCGTGGACAGGCACTCCCCCAACGAGGAGGGGATGGCATGAAAACTTGCATTGGAATGAAAGGACGGGTGGGCACCGGTGCCCTGACTATCCTGCTGATGGGCTTGGCCGGTTCCGGTACCGTGCTGGCCGAGACGGACCTGAAGGCAGATGCCCTGAGTGCCACTTGGCCGGGCATGCAGGAAGCGGCAAAGGTGGTCGACTGGGAGGGCAATGTCCTTCAGGAGGGCTCCAACGGTTTTACCTGCATGCCGACACCGCCGATGCTTTCGGGCACCGCGCCGATGTGTCTCGACGAGCCATGGATGGAGTGGGCGCAGGCATGGCAGAACAAGGAACCGTTCACCGCCGAGTCGATCGGCATGGCGTACATGCTGTTGGGTGATCAGGGCGCCAGCAATGTCGATCCCTATGCCGAGGGGCCCACCGACGACAACGAGTGGATCAAGGAGGGACCGCACCTGATGCTGATTGCCCCGGCGGAACTGCTGGAGAATTTCCCCACAGATCCGCAAAACGGCGGCCCCTATCTGATGTGGAAAGGGACGGACTACCAGCACCTGATGATTCCCGTGGCCGCCCGGGAGTAGACCTCAGCCGGCACACCGCGGCCTTGAAGAGACTTCCCGGCGCCCGTTTGCGAGCCGCCGGGAAGGCGGGCGGTCGTCGCCTCAGAGCTCGGCGTTGTGGTAGACGTTCTGCACGTCGTCGAGGTTATTGAGGGTGTCGAGTAGCTTGTTGAACATCGCCGCGTCCTCGCCCTCGACCGGCGTGGTGGTCTGAGGCACGAACTGGATCTCGTCGACCTCGAAATCGAGCTCGCCAAAGGCGTCGAGAAGTGCCTGTTTGGCCTTGGCGTACTCGACATGTGGGGCGAAGACGGTGATGTGGCCGCCCTCGTTCTCGATATCGGTGACGTCGACGTCGGCGTCCATCAGCGCTTCCAGGGCGGCTTCCTCGTCGTCACCGGCGTAGGCGAGGATGGCGCAGTGGTCGAACATGTGGCTGACGCTGCCGGGCGTGCCAAGCTTGCTCTTGGTCTTGGTGAAGCAGCCGCGCACATCGCCGAAGGTGCGGTTGGGGTTGTCGGTAAGACACTCGACGATGACCATGGCGTTGCCCGGCCCGAAGCCTTCATAGCGGGCCGCGGAAAAATCCTCGCCCCCCACGCCGCTGGCCTTGTCCAGCGCCTTGTCGATCACGTGGCTGGGCACCTGATCCTTCTTGGCCCGATCGATGAGGCCACGCAGCGAGAGGTTGCTGGCGGGGTCGGTGCCCCCCTGTTTGGCGCAAACGTAGATCTCGCGTCCGTACTTGCTGTACACCTTGGTCTTGGCATCGGCCGTCTTGGCCATGGATTCCTTGCGGTTCTGGAAGGCCCTGCCCATATCGTCATCCTGTCAGCCATCAATATGGTTGGGGATTCTACGAAACCGGACCGGCAGCGAACAGCCTTATTTCATGGCTACACTGCCATGACGAGCCGACCCGCTTGCCCCCAGACGCCGATTCGCTTTCCTGTCCGGAGTATCATTTCATGGATTACCACGCCTACCGCCATGCCCTGGCCGAACGTCTCGCCAAAAGCGAGCTGCCCTTTGCCGTCGATGAGTTCACCGCGCGCCGTGCGCGGGTGCGCCAGGCCATGCAACGTGAGGGGCTGGAGGCATTGCTGCTCACCGATCCGGCCGATATCTTCTACCTGACGGGGTATCACACCTTCGAGGTATCGGTTTACATCTGCCTGGTAGTGTCGGCCGAGCGCCTAGTGCTGCAAGTGCCCTCGATCGAGACCGGCCCGGCGGTGGTGACCGCCACGGTGGACGAGATCCTTGGCTATCGCTGGGAGGGCATCGAGGAGGTGATCGAGCCGTTGAGCGAGGTCCTGGCGCCATTCCGCTCGATCGGCCTGGATGCCTACAGCGCCGGCCTGCGCTATGGAGTGATCCGTGAACTGCAAGCGCGCCTGGGCGCCGGACGCTTCCGTGACGACGGCGGTGACCTGCTCGATCGCATCCGCATCGTCAAGACCCCGGCCGAGCTCGATTGCCTGCGCGAGAGTGCCCGGATCACCTCGCAAGGGCTGCGGGCGGCCGTGGCGATCATCGAACCCGGCATCACCGACAACGAGGTCGCGGCCGAAGGCAGTCGGGCGCTGATTGCGGCGGGCAGCGAGTTCATGAGCCTGCAGCCCATCGTCACCACGGGTCGGCGGATCAGCATCATCCACGTCAATCACAAGCGCAACATCATCGCTCCCGACGAGCCGGTGTTCCTGGAGTTCGGTTCGGCCTACCAGCGCTATACCGCGCCGATGATGCGCACCGCCGTGGCGGGGCGCGCCAACCCCGAGATGCAGGTGCTGCGCGATGTCTGCCGCACGATGTTCGAGGCGCTGACCCAGGCCATGCGTCCGGGCAACTCCTTCGATGACGCCGCCCGGGCGGCGGAAGGGGCGTTAGCGCCGCACGCCGATCGGGTGTTCTTCTCCGGCGTGTTCGGTTACGCGGTGGGCGCGCAGTTCCCGCCCAGCTGGGTCGAGGGTACCGGCTATATCGCTCGTGGCCAGCACCGCACCTTCGAGGCCGACATGGTCTTCCACCTGCCACTCTGCCTGCGCGTGCCGGGGCAGTGGGGTATTGGCCTGAGCGACACCGTGCGCGTGACGCCGCAGGGCGGTGAGCCGCTGACCGATAATGACTGGCAGCTGCAAGAAAGGGGTTCTGAATAAATCGCCGCCTCGACATCAAGGCTGCCTGGGCGCGACGATCAGGGCATCAGCTCCTAATCTGGGCGTAAGAGGCCGGATGATAGGTTAAGGCAAAGCGTTTGCGGCATGCGCCAGGGTGCAGGTTTCGTCAGGATGCAGAGACACGGTAATGGACTTGCGAAGCGAAGAACCGCTATTTAACTGTTATTTTCGACACCATCGACACGCAGGATCCGATCGGCGAAGCCGTCGCCAGGGAGGTGGTGCTTGGGAGGTGGCGCCTGGAACGCGGCAAGCGACCTTCGTGGCCATGCGCCTGCCCCATGGCGAACAACAGCTGCGCCTTGGAGCCGAGACATGAAGGAACTCAACGTCGCTCTCGCCGCGGTCGGTGGCCTGGTCCTCGTCCTCGGCTTGCTGTCGCGCCCCCTTGATCGCTCGTGGCTCTCCCCCCCTCTGCTGGCCTTCCTGCTCGGCGCGATACTCGGCCCCTATGGGCTCGAATGGCTGAATCCAGCGGCGTGGGGCAGTGTCGAAATGCTACTCGAGGAGACCACCCGCCTGACGCTTGGCATCAGCCTGATGGGGATTGCCCTGCGTTTGCCGCCACGATTCCCCCTGCGCCATTGGCAATCGCTTCTCGTGCTGTTGGCGATCGGTATGCCCGCGATGTTGCTGATCAGCGCATTGCTGGCCCATTGGACGCTCGGACTACCCTGGCTGATTGCGTTGCTGGTCGGGGCCAGCGTGTGTGCCACGGACCCGGTGCTTGCCTCGTCGATCGTCACGGGCAGCCTGGCCAAGCAAAGCCTGCCCGAGTCGTTCAGGCACCTGCTGTCCAGTGAATCCGGCGCCAACGATGGCCTGGCGTATCCCCTGGTGCTGCTGCCCATCCTGCTGCTGACGGCGCCTGCGGAGTCGGTCTGGATGGAGTGGTTCGTCGAGGTGTGGCTGTGGGAAGTGGGCATGGGGGTTATCATCGGCGTACTGCTGGGCTGGGCGAGTGGGCGCGCCCTGGAATGGGCAGAGGCCAACGAGCATCTCGATCAGCCTTCGTTTCTCAGCCTTACCTTGGCGTTGACGTTGCTCGTGCTGGGCGTCGGCAAGATGTTGGGAACCAACAGCATTCTGGCGGTGTTTGCCGCTGGCCTGGCATTCGACCAGCTGGTCGGCGGCAAGGAGCGCAGCGAGGAGGATAAAGTTCAGGAGGCGGTCAACCTGTTCTTCACGCTGCCGGTGTTCGTGCTGTTCGGGTTGATCGCCCCCTGGCCCGAATGGAGAGCCCTTGGCTGGAGCGGTATCGTACTGGCGTTGCTCGTCATGCTGCTGCGCCGCTTGCCGGTCATCTGGGCATTGCGGCCCTGGCTGGCGCCGGTAAGGGAGTGGCGCATTGCGCTGATGATGGGCTGGTTCGGTCCGATCGGTGTCTCGGCGCTTTTCTATGCCGTCATGATTGCGAGGCGGACGGAAAACGACACGGCCTGGGTGGTCGGTAGCCTGATCGTAGTTGTCTCGATCCTCCTTCATGGCGTGACCGCGGCGCCCTTTGCCAAGTGTTATCATCGCAAGGCTTCGCAGGTTGAGGGCTCATGAAGCGCGATGTTTTGATGAGAACGGCACCCTGCGAGTCGCTTGCTTGTTGAAACGGGCCTTGGCTCCTATTGTGAGGATTGATCGCCCGTTGCCGGGAAGCGCTGGATGGATAACGTACAGGGAGTCGTAGATATGTTGAAGTTTCTGGCCAGCACCGTCGGCATCATCTTTCTCATCGGTTTGTTGGTGGTCATTGGACTGCTCATGTTGATTTTCTAATCCCTGGGCGATCCCCTTCAGCAAGCCCACGAAAGGAATCCATTGCATCGCGGCAAGTGGCCTCCCGGGCCGCTTGTCCTCTACATTGCGCTGTTTGCTTTCCCACCCGACCATGACAGGAAATCGCTATGAAAGTCGTCACACTGCAACAGCCCGGGGGGCTCGACAATCTCGAACTTCATGACCGCGAGTCGCCGGGCGAGCCCGGCCCTGGCGAGGTCCGCGTGCGTCTTCATGCCAGTTCACTCAACTTCCATGACTACGGCGTGGTCGCCGGCATGATACCCACCGAGGATGGCCGCATTCCCATGTCGGATGGCGCTGGCGTGGTCGAGGCGCTAGGCAAGGGTGTCGAGGACTTCGCGGTGGGCGACGCCGTGGTCTCGACTTTCTTTCCGCCCTGGCTGGAAGGGCCTGCGCGGCTGGGCAACTTCGCCACCACGCCCGGCGACGGCGTCGATGGCTATGCGCGCGAACAGGTGATTCATCCGGCGACCTGGTTCACACGCCAGCCGCGGGGATATACGCATGAGCAATCGGCCACACTCACCACCGCGGGGCTGACCGCCTGGCGCGCCCTGGTCGTCGACGGTGGCCTCAAGGCCGGCGACACGGTACTGGTGCTGGGGACCGGCGGGGTATCGATCTTCGCCTTACAGTTCGCTCGATTGATGGGCGCTCGAGTGATTGCCACGTCCTCGTCCGATGCCAAGCTCGAACGGCTTGCGGCGTTTGGCGCCGAGTTCACCATCAACTATCGGACCGAGCCTGATTGGGGCCGCAAGGTGAAGGCGCTGACCGATGGCCAGGGGGTTGATCACGTGGTCGAAGTCGGCGGGCCCGGCACCTTGCCGCAGTCCATCGATGCCGTGCGCATCGGCGGTCATATCTCGCTGATCGGCGTGCTCACCGGCCGCGAGGGCGAAATACCCACCGCCAAGCTGATGGCCAAGCAGGCGCGTCTGCAAGGACTGATCGTCGGCAGTCGGCGTCACCAGCGGGAGATGATCCGTGCCATCGAGGCCGGAGGGCTCGAGCCGATCATTGACCGCACCTTTGCCCTCGAGGAGATCGCCGAGGCCTTTCGACATCAGGAGAGTGGAAGCCACTTCGGCAAGATCTGCCTGACATTCTGAGCGGGCATGACCCGCGACACGGGCGGACAAGCCGCCTTCTCCGCCCTGTCAGATCCCCGCCCACCATTGATAGCCGCGGTCTTCCCAATAGCCGCCGTTGCCGCGCCCGATATGCGCGACGCTCTCCACCAGCTCGATGCGCATGAGGTACTTGGCCATCTTGTAGCCCAGCTGGCGCTCCGCGCGCAGCCGCAGCGGGGCGCCGTTGGCGACGGGCACGTTGGCGCCGTTCAGCGCGTAGGCGAGCAGCGTCTGCGGATGATAGGCCTCGAGCATGTCCAGGCTCTCGTAGTAGGCGTCGCCGCCGCGATAGCGATCCGCGCAGTGGAAGACCACGAAGCGTGCCTCGTCGCGGACCCCGACCCGGGACAGCAGGTCGCCGAGCACCACGCCGGTCCACTGGCCGATGCAGCTCCAGCCCTCGACGCAGTCGTGGCGGGTGATCTGGGTGCGTGCGGGCATCGCCTTGAGATCGTCGAGGCTGAAGGTGCGGGGCGTGTCGACCATGCCACCGACCTCCAGGCGCCAGTCGCGAAAGCCGGCGGCCGCCAGCTGCCGGTAGGCCGTGCCGCTGGGGTCGGTGGTGCCGTTGGGGCGAAAGGTCGGGGCGATATCGGCGGGGGTGTACTCGCGGGCCAGCGCCTCCCGTGAGGCCAGCAATCGCTGGGCGCGCAGGGTCAGGTCGCCGCTGGCCTCGAACAGCTTGCCCATGGCGTCGCTGCGCGTCAGCCGGTCGCAGCCGGCGAGCAGGGTAGCGCCGCCGGCCAGTAGGGTGCGGGTCAGGAAGCGGCGGCGCCCGGAATCGGTCGGTCTAGTCATCTCGAGCCTCCTGCTGCGAGGGCAGCGCCGTGGGATGGACAGGGGGAAGCACATAGCGCCCGGTGATCATCGAGCGCAGGTTGTTGACGACGCCGGACACCAGCACCAGCGCGATGTGCACCAGGAAGAAGCCCAGCAGGGCCAGGGCGCACAGGAAGTGAAGGGTGCGCGCGCTCTGGCGACCACCGAAGACGTCCAGCAGCCAGGGCCAGGCGGCGTCCATGGTCGGCGACATGGTCAGCCCGGTCGCCACCATCAGCGGCAGCAGGCCGAACAGCACCAGCAGATAGGTGATCTTCTGCA
>Ga0136557_1002060_pt1 | contig 11992 bp, 15 predicted proteins | sample AntRauTorckE6832_FD_104796 | JGI IMG/M metagenome (GOLD analysis project Ga0136557, IMG submission 104796) | Saline lake microbial communities from Rauer Islands, Antarctica - Metagenome Torckler E6 #832 | ecosystem: Environmental > Aquatic > Non-marine Saline and Alkaline > Saline | place...
ATATATTCATTATAAAAGATAATTAAACAAATAGCCAACCATTAATATACCAGAACCAGTAATACCAACAAATATTGCGATGAGTTTTGGTTTAATGACTTGTTTTAATAAAATCATTTGTGGTAAGGATAAAGCAACAACACTCATCATAAATGCTAAACCTGTTCCGACACCAACACCTTTTGCAATAAGAGCTTCGATTATAGGGATTGTACCAATAGCATTTGAGTACATTGGTATACCCGCCGCAACACTTACAAAGACGGCAAAAGGATTATTTGGTCCGGCGTATTCAACTAAGAAGCCTTGGGGTACAAAACCATGGATTAAAGCACCAATGGAAATACCAACAACGATAAACTTCCAAACTCGATTAACAATATCCTTTACTTCTCCAACAGCAAAGTCAATTCGATCTTTAAAATTTCTTTCTGGTACAAAACTTTCCTTGGCTTGCATTTCATAGATATACTCTTCAACTAAATGTTCCAGATGAAGTTTAGAAATAATAAAACCAGATAGAATACCAACAGCCATTCCTGCTACTGTATAAATTACTGCAACTCTTAAACCGAAGGTTAAGAACAAGAAACCAATAGCGATTTCATTTACAATAGGCGAAGTGACTAAGAATGTAAAGGTAACGCCTAATGGAATCCCTGACTCCACAAATCCAATGAAGATTGGAACAGTAGAACAAGAACAAAAAGGTGATAAAACACCTAAAACAGCTGCCATTAAATAAGCAAAGGAACTATGAATTTTCTGCAGTGTTTTTTTAACTTTAACAGCAGGGAAAAAACTTCTAACCATAGAAATCGTAAAAATCATGACGCTTAATAGAATTAAAATTTTAACGGTATCATAAACAAAGAAGTGAATACTTTCACCCACTTGGGTTTCAGGTGAGAGTTTCATCAACTCATAAACAAAATAATCAGCAAATTTAAGAATCACAGGAACATCGACCTCCTAATATATTTTCATCATCCACTTGAATTAAATCTTTAAAAAACAGTTCAAGGGATTTAATTTTTTCAACATTTAATGAATAGTGGTGCCATTTACCTTCTTTAGTACACTCAACAATGCCACAATCTGATAAAATCTTCATATGATGAGATATCGTCGATTGAGCTAAATCAATTTCTTCTAGCATTTTACAAGCACATAAACTTTCCTCTTTTAAAAGATTAATGATCATTAACCTTGTTTCATTGCCTAGGGCTTTGAATAAATCAACTTGTGCCATTTGACCTCCTTTAAACATAGATACATCTAAATACTTCGATATGTATTTGTTATTATTCTAACAGACATATCGATAAGTGTCAATATTAATTTGAGTTTTCTTTAACAGTAGTCTTTTGAACACGTGGCACTGCACGTTTTTTGAATTTAGCCACAAGAATAGAAATAATGAGACCGACAAAGAGCATGATGAAGGATGCGTTTTTAAAAATTTGAGTGACACCATAGCTTTCCATAATCATGCCGTTGACAGAAGTGCCGACAGCACCACCAACAAACATATTGAAGGATGCTATGGACATTGCTGTGCCCTTCATCTGCGGTAACATTTCCTGTGCTGTACCGATTAATGTTGATTGTAGGAAAATAAAGGCAATACCAAAAGCTATAAAACTAATGCCTAACACATAGATATTTGTGAGATAACCCAGGCTATTCAAAGCAAAAAAACCTAAAAGACCAGCAAAAACTAGGAAGTTGTTTTTTAACTTTTGTCTTAAATTTGGAGCGATTTTTCCACCTAAGACTGTACCAATACCGAAAAGTGATAAGATGAGTCCCACAATCAATAGATTAAAACCAATAATTTCTTGAACCAATTGTCCTGAATAAGTGAAACTTCCAAAAACTGTAAAGCCGACGAAAAATATCATTAGCGTAAGGCGCATAAAGGAATAATTTGTTAAAACTTTTTTGTAAGTCCCAATGATATTTAGTTTTTCTACAACGGCTTTGTCTCGTTCTAAAACTTTAAACATAACACTTGCTAGAATCAGTTCCCCAATACCGTAAATCAGATATACGAAACGCCATGAGCCCATATAGGCTAAAGTTCCTCCAATGGCTGTTGCTGTGGCGCCACCGAGAAACATAAGTCCCATAACTTTTCCTAAAGCCTTATGTCTGTTGTCATCATCAAAGCTTTCCCCAACAAGTGCCATGGTTACAGGGAAAATACCTGCTGCAAAAATACCATTCATCATTCGAAAAGTGATAAGTGATGGTAGATTAAAAGCAGTTGCACCTAAAATACTGAAAATTGCTGTACCAAAGGCTGCAATATTAATAATCTTAACTTTTCCGAAACGATCTGAAAGTGGTCCAAATAATAATGTAAATACACCAAAGGATAACATATACGCTGTTACTGAAATAGCAGCAGTGCTAATCGTTAAGTTTAAATCCCTAGCAATGTTGATGATCAGTGGTGCAGCAGCATAGTTATCCCCATTGGCTAAAAAAGCCATTAGGCCAAGAATCAGTAAAACTTTGTTTTTATCTTTCATATTAAATCTTCTTCTTTTTGTGAGTAACTCATATATATCGATACATTTATATCTTTCGATATGATAATAGCATCGAGAAGGACATATGTCAATAAAATATTTTGTAGTAATAAAAAAATTATCTTCTAGCGTATAAATATACACGTTTTTATGATATATTAAAAGAAAAGGGAGGAATACATGAGTAAAGCTGAAAAATCTTATTTGAAATTGATTAGCAAACATTTTCCATCCATTAGTGCTGTGAGTACAGAGATAATTAATCTGAAAGCTATTTTAAATTTACCTAAGGGGACAGAGCATTTTTTAACGGATATTCATGGTGAAGCGGAAGCCTTTGATCATGTGATTCGCAACGCTTCAGGTGTGATCAAACGAAAAATTAATGATGCTTTTAAAGATAGCCTTACGTCTCAAGAGAAAAAAATACTGGCAACAGTGGTTTATTATCCAAAAGAGAAATTAGATTATATAAAAACAATAGAAGAAGATATAGATGCTTGGTATGAAAAAATAATGTATCAACTAGTGGTTCTTTTTAGAGCAGCGGGTTATAAATATACACGCTCTAAGGTAAGAAAAGCAATACCAGAGCATTTTCGTTACATCATAGAAGAGCTTTTTCATGAAAGAGAAGAAAATAAAATGAAAAGTGCTTATTATGAATCAATTATTGAAAGTATTATTGAAGTTGGCAGAGCTGATCACTTTATTATAACGATTTCAGAAGTTATTAGAAGACTTGTAATTGATCACTTGCATATTGTTGGTGACATATATGACCGCGGCCAAGGGGCCCATTTGATAATGGATACTTTAATGGACCATCATTCTTTAGATATCCAATGGGGCAACCACGATATCTTGTGGATGGGAGCTGGTTCGGGTTCAATGGCTTGTATGGCCAATGTTATACGGATTTCTCTTAGATATGATACCTTAGGAACCCTAGAAAATGCTTATGGTATTAATTTATCACCATTGGTTCGGTTCACACTTGAACATTACAAAAATGATCAAATTCGTCCTTTTACGGCTAAGGAGCAAAGAAAAACTGTGAAAGAAAAAGATATTAATTTAATGTCTCGTATGCAAAAAGCTATAGCCGTAATACAGTTTAAATTAGAAGGACAAATCATTCAAAGAAGACCAGATTTTAAGATGAATAATCGATTACTATTAAGTCATATGGATTTAGAAAGCGGGAAAGTTATGATTGATGGTAAAGAGTATTTGCTAAAAGATACTGACTTTCCAACAATTGATCTAAATAATCCTTACGAATTAACTTTAGAAGAGCAAGAAGTCATGGATAAATTAAAAGACGCATTTTTATCTTCAGAAAAATTACAGAAACATGTGAAATTCTTAAATAAAAAGGGAAGTATGTACAAAGTTTTTAATAAGAATCTGTTATACCATGCCTGTATTCCAATGCGTGCAGATGGTTCCTTTAAGAATTTTACTATGGATGGAAAAATTTATAGTGGAAAAGAACTTTTAGATTATTTTGATCATGCAGTAACGACGGCATATTATTCTAAGGATTCAAAAATAAAAGAAAAAGGTTTAGATCTTATGTGGTATTTATGGTGTGGTGAAACATCGCCACTTTTCGGTAAGAAAAAAATGGCTACTTTTGAACGGTATTTTATAGAAGATAAAAGTATTCACAAAGAAGAAAAGAATCCATATTATGATCTAAGACATGAAGAAAAAACATGTAACAAAATTCTCAATGCCTTCGGGTTAAAAGAGGACCATTGTCATATTGTGAATGGTCATGTGCCTGTCAAGGTTAAAAAAGGAGAGTCACCTATTAAGGGTGGTGGCAAATTAATCGCAATCGATGGCGGCTTTTCAAAGGCCTACCAAGGTGTCACAGGAATCGCTGGTTATACATTGATTTATAATTCCCAAGGCATTGTTTTGGTCTCACATGAGGCTTTTAACGCTAAGAAAGATGCCATAGAAAAGGATCTCGATATGTTACCAACAACGGAATTTGTTCAAGTGGATCGTCCTCAAATGTTTGTTGCCGATACAGATATTGGTAACAAGATACAATCTGAAATAGATGTTTTGAAGAAATTATTAGAAGCCTATCAGAATAAAAGTATAAAGCAACAATAGTAAGTAAAGCCAAGATTTTCTTGGTTTTATTTTTTTGTTTTAAAAGTTAAATAGATGGTATAAATGTAATAGTTGTAAGAAATGAAATGAGGTGTGAAAATGATAAGAAAAATACTGATTTTTAGTTTACTGTCAGTAATGATTTTTGCTTTTACAAGTTGTAGTACTAATGAAGATTTAGTAGATGTGTCCCTTGTTGATGATTTAGAAGAGCAGTTGGATTATGAAAAAACACAAGTGTCTTCATTAGAAGAAGAAATTAATGCCATGAATGATACAATGACAGCTTTGAAAGCAGAAATTAAAGAGAAGGATGAAAAAATTGAAACCTTAGAGACAGAATTAGAAGAAAATATGCAAGTTCAAACCAGTACACAAAATCCAAATCAGCTAGTAAGTGAAGCCTTAGATGTAATGGAAATGATTGCAAATCAAGATGCAGCCGGATTAAATACTAAGGTAAGTCCTACAGAAGGTGTAAGATTTTCGCCTTATCAATATGTAGATGAAAATGATCATATTGTATTGAATGCTAATAATGAAATTCCGAATATGTTTTCTGATCCAACAATTCACCTTTGGGGAGAATATGATGGTACAGGCGATGATATTTCCGCTACATTTGCTGACTATTATAACGAATTTGTTTATGATGAAGATTACTTAAATCCAGAAATAGTCGGTATTAATACTGTTGTGAGTGCTGGGAATATGATTAATAACATTGAAGACGTTTATCCGAATGCTGAGTATGTAGAGTTTTATTTTGAAGGCTTTGATCCTCAATTTGGAGGTATGGATTGGAGAAGTTTAACATTAGTTTTTGAAGAAGTAAATGGAACCTATTACTTAATAGGAATTGTACATGGTAGTTGGACAATCTAGAGATGTTGATAAAGATAGAAAAATGGAATATTCCATAATTCTATCTTTATCTTTATTTAAAAATATTTACAACTCTAATGTTTCAGAAATTTCGCACATGGCTTCTAAAGCAACTTTAGAAAAATCTTTAAAATCCATCCCAAGACACTTGATAGAACGCATTGCATCTCGATCGGCACCAGCGGCAAAACGACTGTCTTTCATACGTTTATGAATTGATTTTACTTTGACTTTATTGATTTTTTGATCTGGATAGACAAGAGTTGTTGCCCGAATAAATCCAGTAATAGGATCTGCTGCATAGATTGCCTTTTCAATTTTTCTATCCCGACTTTTACCTGTGGCAGGATTATGGGCTAAAATTGCACCATATAAAATGTCATTGCCATAATTTTCTTTTTTTAATAATTCTATGCTTTTAGGGCCGTGGGTTGATTTCTCATCTGGCCAATTTACAAAATCATTATCTAAATCGTGTAACAAGCCAGCGATAGCCCATAGATTTTTATTTTCAGGGTCATAAATTTCAGCTAAAGCTTTCATAACGGCTTCAACGGCGTATGAATGGGTAATAATATGCTCAGAAGTAACATATTTGTTTAAAAGTTCAACGGCTACTTCTCGATTAAGTGTTGTCATAGTGTGCTCATCCTTTCTAATTTTTATTTTTGACTAGATAAATATATTTCTTCGTATTCATCTTTTAAAAGTGAATATAAATAATAGCTTTTATAGACATTTCCGTCTTTATAACCCTCTCTTACAATGCCATCTTTTTGAAGGCCAAGTTTTTCGTAAATGTGAATACCCTTAGTATTATAGGTAAAAACATCTAACCAAAAGCGATTGACTTTTAGTGCGCCAAAGGCATATCTCATTAGAGCTTTTGTGACTTCTGTGCCATAACCCTTACCCTTGGTGTCAATAACAAAACGTCTAAATTCAAAAATATCATTTGATGGGTCATAGGCCCCAATAAAGTAACCAACTTTTTTGTGAGCTGTTTTTTCTTCAACAATACATAAAAATGTGTTGGTTGCTTGAATTTCTTTTAAATGGTCTTCATATGTACCTTGGAAAACATAATTTTTATTTTCATATTTTTCCTCTAAAGCCATAATCCAAGGAATTTCTTCTGTATTAGCAGATCTAATCATTAGATGTTGGCTCTCAAATAGTGAATCCATTAAGTATCACTCCTTTGTCAACTAACTGTTTACTAATATTTTAACATTAAAAAAGGAAAAAAGGAAATGAAAACGTTTGTATTGATTACAATTTAGAAATAAAAACATTTTTGGAGTTATTCCTTGCATTGATTTTTTCAATATGTTACGATGTCTACGACGAAGAAATTAAAGAAGTCATTTCTTTTGAAAACGGGGAAATAGAAATTATTAAATTAAAAAATTTAGGAGGAAAAATATTATGAAAAAATTACAAGGAAACCCATATGGACCAAGTAGAAGTGAGATTTTAGAAAGAAAGAATCAGGAAGTTGAAGTAAAAGAGATATTAAAAGAAATCCTTAATAAAATTGACTAGTATTTTTAAAAAAATACACTCTATATAGTAAAACTCTATACTACAAAGAAAGTCACTGAGATTATTATAATCTTGGTGATTTTTTTGTGATAAGATAGAATTAATAAAAAATTAAGGAGTTAAAAATGAAAAATTATCAAAATCAATTATGGATCATAACAATAGGACTTTTTCTATTGAGTTTTATTAATATTGCTTTTATGTCTTTAGGTATCATTTGTTTTATTGTACCCTTTGTTCAGTATCTGAAATATAAAGAACAAATTTGGTGTCAATACTTTTGTCCACGGGCAGGTTTTTTCACCAAGATTTTTAAGAATATTGGATTAAAAAACCACTGCCAAAATGGCTACGAGGTGAAAAATTAAAAGAAATCATTATTTATTATTTTATTATTAATCTAACCTTTATTGCTATGTCTAGTGTCATGGTCTATCTCAATCGGATACAACCGATTGAAGAACTAAGAATTTTAATTGTTATTGGGACTACTTTAAAAGTACCACAATTAATGCCTTTAGAGCTACCTCCATTACTTTTGCATTTCAGTTATCGTATGCTATCGGTCATGTTTACTTCTATTTCAATTGGTTCTATTTTAGGGTTTATTTATGCACCAAGGACTTGGTGTATTATTTGTCCTGTCATGACGTTAACGAGAAAAAAATAATAACTTAACAGTCAAATTGTTTTTATCTTCTCTCAATGGGTATATAATAAAGATAACAGAAGTTGAAAATTTAATTGAGGAGGCTATCATGAAAAAAGTATATGTCATTGATACCAGTGTGATGATGCATGATCCACTATTTTATGAGAAATTTGAGGACAATGAAATTGTTATTCCAATACAATCTTTAGAGGAGTTAAGAAAATTAAAATCTGCTTCAGGATTAAAAGGCTTCCAAGCCCGTGAAGCTGGTCGGAAAATCAAAGAGCTTTTTAAATCTGATGATATTAATGTTACGGAGGGTATACCATTAGAAAATGGTGGTTGTATTAGAGTGGAACTTAACCATATGGATTTAGATCTCCTACCAAATGCTTTAGATAAGAAGGTAACAGATTATAAGATTGTCGCAATAGCCAAAAGTTTAACGGAAGAATTAGACAAACCTGTCATCATGGTTTCAAAGGATATTGATATTTGGATTGTTTGTAAAGCTTTAGGTGTTAAAGTTGAAGATTATATGAACGACCGTGTTGAATCAGATACACTTTATGATGGCTTGCTAGAGAAAAAAGTGGAATCTAATTTAATTGATCAATTATATAAAGAAAAAACCATATCAATTGAATTAGACGAATCAGAGGAATTACATGCGAATATGGGCGTGTTATTGAAGTCTCATAGCAATTCCGCCTTAGCAATTTATAGAGATAATGAGTTAAAGTTATTAAAAGAGAAAGAGCTGCCATATTTAAAAGGCAGAAATATTGAGCAAAAGATTGCAATAGACTTACTTTATGATGAGAACATAGATCTAGTAACAATTACTGGTGGTGCTGGTTCAGGAAAAACTTATCTTGCCATATCTGTTGCTTTTCACAAGTTATTGAGTACCCATTCTTATAAAAAACTTATACTAATTAAACCGACACAAGAAACAGATCTTGGGTATTTACCAGGTAGCGAGTTAGAAAAATTAAACCCATATATGGCATCCTATTATGATACTTTCTCAAAGGTTTTACCACCCTATTTTGATGGGGTTTCTGATCATGGGTCAGTCAAGGCATCAATTATGTCTTTAATGGAAGAAGGTATTTTAGAAATGAAAAACTTCTCTTATCTAAGAGGCCGTTCTTTAGATGATGCACTCATCATAGTAGATGAATGTCAGCAGATTACACCACATTTTGCCAAGCTTATTTTAACAAGGGCAGGCATGCATACAAAAATAATCTTACTTGGTGATGTTTCTGATAATCAAATTGATGTAAAATATGTGGATTCAAAATCAAATGGTTTAGCTTATGTTGTAGAGAAATTTAAAAAATCAAAATTAGCTGGTCATATGACGTTAAAATCAGTTGAAAGAAGTCCACTAGCAAAAGAAGCAGAGAAAATTTTATAATAAAACTAAAATGAATCATCTAAATTTTAAACTTTAGATGATTCATTATTTTTTAAAAAAGATATTTTTGATGGTATGCTTCTGCTTCATAGAATTTTTGCCAAGATGCGATATCTGTTACAATAGGGCTAAGAAATTTTGAAGAAGCATTAAGTGATTCAATTTTCTTCTCAATTAAAGCCTTTTCTTTTTCATTGTTATAAAAAACGATACTTCTATACTGGGAACCGATATCCGGCCCTTGTCGATTCAGTGTTGTTGGATTATGCATGCTAAAAAAGAAATCTAAGAGTTCTTCAAAGTCAATAATCTCTGGATCATACTCTAAATAGACCACTTCAGCATGGCCAGTAGTATCTTGACAAACCGCTTTGTATGTGGGGTCTTCTTTGTGACCACCTGCATAACCAACAGTTGTCTTGAGTACACCTTCTAGATTATAAAATTTCTTTTCAACGCCCCAAAAACAACCGGCGCCAAACATTGCCTTTTTCATATTTTCCACCTACTTTCTATTGATTACTTGTTTAAAATATACCCTAAAGGGTATACTATAAACAACTTTATCAAAAGAAAAATATATGATAGACTTAAAATAAGAAGGAAGGGTGTTTTAAATGAATGTTATTTTATCGAATAAATTTAAAGAACATGCAGAAAGCAAAGAGATTAAGAGTATAACGATTAAATATGGGAAAAGTTGTAGTTCATGAGGGGGTTCTTTTAGAGTGCCGGAGGTACTTAAAAAGAAACCAGAAGATATGGAAAACTATAATCAAGAGACAATTGAGGACATTGACATTTATGTACACAAGGGCGTTAAAACCACAGATAAAAATGAATTAGTTTTAAGAGTAAGAGGTTTTTTATTTCTTAAAGAAATTTATGTCGATGGTTTAGATTTAGTTTTAAATTAGAGGCGAATTAGCCTCTTTTTTTCTTACGTTATATATACATAAATGATATACTAGATATATCACTTTGAATGGGGGAATAATGAGATTTGTTAGGTTGTCCGATAAAATAAAAAATAAAAGATTAGCCCAGCCAATTGTTAATAATAAAGGGCAAATTTTAGTATCAAAAAATCAAAAATTAACAGACAAAAGGATTAATTTATTACTCAATCAAGGTATTCGTAGTGTTTATATATCCTCCGAAATTGATTCGTCATTAAAAGACGTTATTCCTCAGAAAGCTAGAAAAGAGGAAATAAAGGAGTTTAAGGCCTTTGCAGACGGGATTTTAAGTCGTGTCGGTAATACTGGCATAAAAAATATCAAAAAGAGTATAAATCTTCACAATACTCTCAATAAAGAAATTGATATGATTGCTAGAAATATTATTCGCAAGGTTAATATTAACATGAAACTTTCCGTAGTAGATATTAAAACGAAAAGTGATTATTTGTATGAACATCAAGTCAATGTATGCATCCTTTCTATATATCTTGGTAGAAAATTAGGTCTTGATCAAGTTAAGATAAAACATTTAGCAAAGGCTGCTTTAATCTTTGACTATGGCAATTTTCTAATTGATGAGGCTTTTGTATTAGAAAATAGAAGATTAACAGATAATGAAATCTTAAAAATGCAAAAGCATACCCAAGCTGCCTATAATTTTTTTAAAGACCATACGGATTTTTCAATAACAGAAATATTGCCAGCCTTAGAGCACCATGAACGTATAGATGGTAGAGGGTATCCTATGGGGAAAAAAGGTGATAAAATACATCTGTTTTCTAAAATCATCGCTATAACAGATGCTTATGACTCTTTAACATCGGATCGACCCTTTAGAAAAGCTTATCCTCAGTCAGAAGCCATTGAATTACTTATGGGCAGTGCAGATCGTGCCTATGACTTTGAGTTAACAAATATTTTCGTAAGAAATATTATTCCTTATCCAAATGGAACAAAAGTATCATTATCAGATAATAAATCGGGTTTTGTTATTAATCAAAATCCGGAATTGCCTTTAAGACCGAAAGTAATTGTTACTAGTGATCGATTTACCGGTCTAATTGATCTAAAACAGCATATGAATATTACCATTAAACGGGTAATACTTGACTAAAGATTCAAGAAAACTTGAGTTATAAGTTATACTTTATGAGCTTTTATTATCATTTTAGTGACAGACATTGACAAATCTATTGAAATGTTTTACTATAATATAGACCCCAGCACAGAGGGGGTATATTAGGAGGAAACGATGAAAAAAATAGCAGTTATTAATGAAAAATTATGCGATCAGTCACCTTTTTGTCCAGTAAAGCGGGTTTGTCCAGTCAATGCTGTGACCCAATCCGGTGGAATATTTAGTAAAGGGGTTCCTAAAATTGATCCAGAAGCATGTACAGGCTGTGGCAAGTGCTTACGGTATTGTCCAATGGGTGCCGTTAAGATAAAAAAAGTTAAATCAATAAAAAATGCTACAAGTTAAATAAAAAAAGGCTAATCGAGTAGATTAGTTTTTTTCTTATTATTTTTATTAATTTAATATGCATATGTTAATCGTGATGAATGTATGGTATAATTTACATGCAACTACAACTAAGCGATACATTAAATTGTATCTTGAATGTCTATTCTTTTTAATTGAACGTTTCATAGTGCTCCTTTCTGATACTGTTGTATGCAAACAAACTATTGTTTATAAATGAACAATTGTTTGGTATAATTATAGTATATTAGATAATTGCGAAATAGACTAATAAAACGTTGTTAAAGATATAACAAAACGAATCAAAAAATAAGCAATAAAAACTAAGGAAGTGATTATTTAGTTTTTAAAAGATCTTAATTCTTTAAT
>Ga0136557_1002068_pt1 | contig 11967 bp, 11 predicted proteins | sample AntRauTorckE6832_FD_104796 | JGI IMG/M metagenome (GOLD analysis project Ga0136557, IMG submission 104796) | Saline lake microbial communities from Rauer Islands, Antarctica - Metagenome Torckler E6 #832 | ecosystem: Environmental > Aquatic > Non-marine Saline and Alkaline > Saline | place...
AAAGAATCGGATTCTTTACCGCAGCCGGTCAGAACCATTGAGGACAGAAAAATCGTAACGGGGAGCAGGCGTATCATCGCGGCAACCATTATCCTTATTAGAGGTTGCCGCTACTTTAGGGGATCTTGCCAATTTGAACCTTGATAGGTTTGGCAATTTGTAAACTTAGGTAACGATCAGAACGAGCGGGCGACAATTTCCTTCATGATTTCATTGGTGCCCGCATAGATCCGCTGAACCCGGGCATCGGCCCAGGCTCTGGCAATCGGGTATTCCCACATATAGCCGTAACCGCCATGCAACTGAACACATTCATCCATGACTTTGCACTGAAGATCCGTTGTGTGCTGCTTGAGCATTGCCGCCGTCGGGATATCCAGTTTCTTCTCCAGATGCAGCTCAAGGCAGCGGTCGCAGAAAACACGGGCGGCGGTAATCTCGGCTTTGAGCTCCGCGAGTTTGAACCGGGTGTTCTGGAACTTGATCACCGGCTTTCCGAAGGCATTGCGTTCTTTCACGTAATCCAGTGTCCATTGCCAGGCTGCTTCGGCCGCTGCAACCGCGGTCAGACCTACCTGAAGTCGCTCAGCCGGCAGCTCCTGCATCAACTGGAAAAAGCCCTGCCCTTCCATGGTGCCCAGCAGCATGTCGGCCGGCACTTTGACATCCTGGAAGAACAGCTCGGAAGTATCCTGGGCCTTCATGCCCACCTTGTTAAGATTCTGGCCTTTCTCAAAACCTTCCCAGGCCGTTTCCACGATAAACAGACTGGTGCCTTTTGCGCCTTCCTTGGGGTCGGTTTTGGCCACCACAATAACCAGATCCGCCATCTGGCCATTGGTGATGAAGGTTTTACTGCCGTTCAACACATAGTGCTCACCGGAGGCATCTTTCACCGCCGTGGTTTTTATGCCTTGCAGGTCGGAACCGGCACCGGGTTCGGTCATGGCAATGGCACCGATCATTTCACCGGACACCAGTTTCGGTAGGTAGTGTGCTTTCTGGGCATCCGAACCATACTTCAGGATGTAGGGGGCCACAATGTCCGAATGCAGGGTCCAGCCGATCCCGGACAGACCGGCACCAGATACCTCTTCCATGATCACCGCGCTGTAACGGAAATCCGCACCGGCGCCGCCGAACTCTTCGGGCACGGTCGGGCACAGGAACCCGAGCTCCCCCGCCTTGGTCCAGAGTTCCCGGCTTACCTGGCCGTCTTTTTCCCATTGAGCATGAAAAGGGGCGGCCTCCTGCTGGAGAAATTTGCGGACCGAATCGCGGAAGCCTTCGAGGTCGGCGTCGAAGAGAGTGCGTGGAATCATGATGAACCTCAGCAAAACTGTGTTGTTGTCGTTAACCCAGTTTTGACTGTAGGCACTGCTGCGCTCAATGATGAAAAGCGTCAATCGGGCTGACCAAAACCATCTTGTCCGGTGGCGTCGACTGACTGCCGATAATCGGGTCAGTCGGCTTTCTTGGCCGCAAGGCGCTCTTCGCCCCAGCGCGGCATCAGATTCTGGGGCAGGTCCAGATGATCCAGCAGCCGGGCAACAATGAAGTCAACCAGATCTGCAACCGACCCCGGCTGGTGATAAAACCCGGGGCTGGCAGGCATGATAACCGCGCCCATGCGGGTCAGGCGCAGCATGTTTTCAAGATGGACTTCAGAATAGGGGGCTTCCCTTGGAACCAGAATCAGTTTCCGGCGCTCCTTCAGAGCCACATCCCCGGCCCGCTCTATCAGATTATTACTGGCACCGGTTGCCAGGGCCGACAGGGTGCCCGTGCTGCAGGGGCAGATCACCAGCGGAGCTTTCTCGCCGGAACCGGACGCCGGGGGCGAGAACCAGTCTTCCCGCCCGAACACGATTACCTGGCCAGGCTCCGCGCCTGCATACGCTGACAGGGCCTCTTGCATGGCGGCGGTACTGCCAGGCAATTTCAGGTCGGTTTCGGTCGCCATCACAATCTGCGCGGCCTTGCTGATCATCACGTGTACCTGACATCCCGCAGCGACCAGGCACTGCAGCAGTCGCAGACCGTACTGGGCGCCGGAGGCGCCGGTGAAGGCCAGGTTGATCACGGGTTTGTTCACACGCTCTGAAGAGGGAGCTTCAGTCATATTCTTTTATCCATTTCGGGCGGGTTCAGCCAGATCTACGTTTCAGTTCGGCAATCAGCTTCTGATGAATACCACCAAAACCACCGTTGCTCATGATCACGATATGGCAGGGGGCGATCGCCTGGCCGGCCACCCGATCAATCAATGCGTCAAGAGTAGACTCTACACTGTGGCGCTGCGAGCCTTCGGCGGCACTGGCCACAACGAGATCCGGCAACCAGTCCATCTGGTTGAGGTTCGCCCAGACAGCGTGATCGGCTGCCGCCGCACTTGGCAGAAGTGTCTGTTGGTGAACGCCCTGCTGCATGGTATTCGAACGCGGTTCGATCACTGCAAGAATCGGCTCGTCACCCACCTTGTTTCGCAAGCCTTCCAGGGTCGATGCAATGGCCGTCGGGTGGTGGGCAAAGTCGTCGTATACCTGTATTCCGCCCACATCGGCCAACAGCTCCATCCGGCGCTTGACTCCGGAAAACCGGCCAAGCGCGGAAACGGCGTGATCGGGCGTCACGCCTACGTGCTTTGCAGCGGCAATGGCAGCCAGACCGTTGCGCACGCTGTGCAGACCGGTCTGTGACCATCTGACGGCCGCTACCGGTTGCTCACGATGGACAACCATGAATTCGCTGCCATCGTCCTTCAGCAATTCCGCCCGCCAGTCGCTCATATAGGTGACTTCGCTGTTAACAGACGTTTCCTGAATCTTCGTCCAGCAACCCAGCTCCAGCGCTCTGTCCAGATGCTTGTCAACCGCCGGCCTCACGATAAGGCCGTTTGAAGGCACCGTTCGCACCAGATGATGAAACTGGCGCTCGATGGCTTCGACATTGTCGAATATATCGGCGTGATCAAATTCCAGATTGTTCAGTATCAAGGTGTGGGGGCGATAATGGACAAACTTGGAGCGCTTGTCGAAAAACGCGCTGTCGTACTCGTCGGCCTCAATCACAAAAAAATCGCTACCGCCAATCCGCGCGGACACCGGGAAATCATTGGGCACACCCCCTATGAGATACCCGGCATCGAAACCGGCCTGCTCAAGAATCCACAGCAACATGGCCGTCGTGGTGGTCTTGCCGTGGGTGCCTGCCACCGCCAGAACCCAACGATGGCGCAGAACTTCCCGCGACAGCCATTCCGGCCCGGACATGTAGTCAATGTTGCGATTGAGTACCGCCTCGACTTCGGGGTTGCCACGGGACATGGCGTTACCGATCAGGACCAGATCCGGCGAAGGTTTCAGGTTGTCCGCACGATACCCTTCCATAAGGCCAATGCCCTGGGCTTCAAGCTGGGTGCTCATGGGTGGATAGACCCCCTGATCCGAGCCGGTCACCTGGTGACCAAGCTCGCGCGCCAGAACCGCCAGGCTACCCATGAAGGTGCCACAGATCCCCAGAATATGAATATGCATATGCATTGTGCTATTGGCCTCTTGCCCTGAACCTGTCTGTAAACCCGTCGCCAGAAACTGCCGACAGAAACCTGCAAAGCCTCCCGTATAGTCTTCGGGCCGTCAAGCACTCCGTTATGACGTTTGGCTCATGAAAAAAAACATTGATTGACGTATCATCTGCGGCATTTGATGAAACTGCAGGAGCTCTCTCCCGAAATGGCCATTCGCAACGCATTCTACGCTCAGTCAGGCGGTGTTACTGCCGTCATTAATGCCAGCGCCTGTGGCGTGATCCAGACCGCCCGTAAATACCCTGATCAGATCGGTAAAGTCTACGCAGGGCGCAATGGCATCATCGGCGCTCTCAAGGAAGAGCTGATCGATACCAGCCTTGAACACGACGACGACATTCAGGCCCTGATTCATACGCCGGGGGGCGCATTCGGCTCCTGCCGCCACAAGCTGAAGAACTTTTCGGAAAACCGCCGTGAATACGAACGCCTGATTGAAGTCTTCCGCGCACACGACATTGGCTACTTTTTCTATAATGGCGGCGGCGACTCCCAGGACACCGCGTTCAAGGTGTCTCAGCTTGCGGAAAAAATGGGGTATCCCATCACCTGTATCGGCATACCCAAAACCGTCGACAATGACCTGCCGTTTACCGATTGCTGCCCGGGCTTCGGGTCGGTAGCGAAGTACATCGCCACGTCTACCCTGGAAGCCAGCCTCGACATCCGTTCCATGTGCGACACCTCAACCAAAGTGTTCATTCTGGAAGTGATGGGCCGGCACGCTGGATGGATTGCTGCATCAGGCGGCCTGGCCGGTGCCGGCGAAGGTGAGCCCCCACACATCATTCTGTTCCCGGAGGTACCGTTCGAGCGGGACCGGTTCCTCGAACGGGTAGAATTCTGCGTGAAAGAATACGGGTATTGCGTAGTGGTTGCTTCCGAAGGCGCACAATACGAAGACGGCCGCTTTCTGGCGGACGCCGGGGCAAAAGATGCCTTTGGTCATACCCAGCTTGGCGGCGTCGCCCCGGCACTGGCCAACATGGTCAAACAGGCGCTGGGCCACAAATATCACTGGGCGGTGGCGGACTACCTCCAGCGCAGCGCCCGGCACATTGCCTCCGCGACCGACGTGGAACAGGCTTACGCGGTTGGCAGGGTCGCAGTGGAAATGGCTCTGGCTGGCAAGCAGGCCCTGATGCCCACCATCGTTCGCGAGCAGTCGCGGCCGTATCGCTGGCGCATTGGTGAAGCACCGCTGAGCGAAGTCGCAAACCAGGAAAAGAAAATGCCGATCCACTTCATTTCGGACGAAGGCTACGGTATCACTCAGGATTGCCGGGACTACCTGGAACCCCTGATTTACGGCGAAAACTTTCCACCGTTTGATAACGGTTTACCCCGTGTGGCAAAACTGAAAAATCAACTGGTTGAGAAGAAACTGAAAGCCGACTTTCAGATGTGAGTGGACTTGAAGAAATTCAAGCCACTGAGTAAATCACTCAAATTCAGCTCGAATGGAAAAGGCGCTGCGGCAACAGAATGTCCCGCAGCGCCTTTTTTGCATTAACCCATCAGTTCTTCATCGTACCGGCACGCCCGAGCAATTCAGAAAAATCATCAAATCCGCCAATATGCTGTTGACCCACGAAAATCTGGGGAACCGTGTGAACCGGCTTGCCAATGGTTTCAGAAAGATTTGCTTTACTGATGCCTTCCATTTCAATGTCGACATAGCGGTAGAGCAATTCATTGATCTCACAAAGCTGCCTGGCGCGAGTGCAAAACCCACAGGATGCGCGGCCGAAAATGGTCACCTGTTCCATCAATCAACTCCTGATTCGAAAAATAGCTGGCAGACTGGCGTGCCAGAAAGCGCGGATTATCGCTGAAAACCCGTTTCAAGATGAAATTGAAGGCCTGAATTGCACCAATAGTGAAAACCGATGCAGAGACGCCGCAGTCAGCGCCAAGAGCGGTCAGCAAAAGCACAATTCCTCAGGTTTTGAGCCGGTTCAGCTCCGTATCCAGCGCCCTGACCTGTTCGTCGAGTGACTTTCCACTCTCGTTGACCCGCTGCGCAAGTGCCCGCAGATCGTTAGCGGCATCGTTAATTCGAGTCAGATTACGATTGATTTCTTCACTGACTGAGCTTTGCTGTTCAGCTGCCGTGGCCACATGCGTCACGTGCTCCACGATGGCCCCGATCCGTTCCACCACGGTTGCCAGAGAATGATCGGCTTCGCGAGTGCCCTCAACGGCCCGGGTAGCGCGATCGACACCGCCCCGGATAACGGTCACCGCGCCGCCCACGTCACTTTGCAGACCATCAATCATTTCACTGATTTCATCCGTGGATTCACGGGTACGCGAAGCGAGCGTTCTGACCTCATCCGCCACCACGGCAAAACCACGACCCTGCTCGCCCGCCCGCGCAGCCTCAATGGCAGCGTTCAGCGCCAGCAGATTGGTCTGTTCCGCGATACCGCGTATCACCTCAATGATCCGGTTAATCTCGTCGCTGCGGGTTGCCACCTGCCCGATAGCCGAACTGGCTTCGTCCATATCACTTGCAAGCAGGCCGACGCCCTCCACCGCAGAATTAAGCGTATCCTTGGTAAAGCGTATCCCGTCCTGAGCCATTTGCGCGTTTTCCGCGGCATCACCGGCAAACCCGGCCACTTCACCCGCAGCAACTGACATTTCATTCATGGCAGTGACCACCGTCTCGATGTCCTGATGCTGGCTATCGGTCTGCGCGTGCGTTTCCCGGGGCAATTCAATCAGCAGCGACCATTGGGTGCCTGGCAGACTGATCTCGATCGGGTAGGAAACCGCAAGAGTCTCACTGTCGTCGTAGGTTCCGCGGCCGCGGTGCAGCGCCGTGAAGCTTTCCGCCCGGTCCGGCAGCGCCCGGGCAAGAGGTTGCCCAAGATGCTCATTGTAATGACTGGACGCCGCTATCAGGCCCTGGTTACTCAGCAGGGTTACCCGGGACTCACCGCTATAGAGCTCCTGGCTGACTTTCTCGATGGTGCTCTGCAGCGTCGACAGGTTGATATCCACACCCACGACGCCGGCAAATGCGCCGTCCTTGAGAATCGGCAACACCAGGCTGGTCATCAGCTCTGTGTAGCCCTCGGTGATTTCATAGTCATAAGGCTCCATAATGCAGGGCTGCCTGGTATCCATGGAGCACAGATACCATTCCGCTTCACGAATGCCTGACTCGTTACGCTCATCCAGGTATTTGGTGGCCGGATCCTCAGTGCGACTGAAAACCACTTCGCCTTCCGGCGACCGGTAGTAGTATATTTCCAGCGTGCCCTCGTCACTACTGTGGTCTTCCACCCCTCCGGTAAAATACCGATCCTGGCCATCGTAGGCATCGGGTTCGAACTGGGCGTATATGGAGCTCAGGCTGTGCTGTTCTTCCAGAACGGCCCCAACCGTTTCCTGAAGTGCGGTGCGGCTGATGCGCCCGGAACTGTCCGCCTGGATATTCCGGCTGATAACGTTGCGAACCACTTCTGGCGTCCGGTAGGCTGTCGAAAAGATACCGCTGACAAGCTCACCGTAATTGCCGGCGGTCGCCGACAACCGCTCGATAGCAAGTGTTTGCACCGTTTCCCGGGTCTCGGAGGTAATTCTCTGCTCCATCGCGCCCAGTGACAGCTGGGCTGTAACAACGATACTGATGCCCATTACCAGCAACAGCGTAATAACGAGCACATAGAGTTTGAGGCGCAGCGACTGCTTTTTCATAGGTTTCACAACCTGTGTTGATCCGGGTTCAACACCAGCTTAGCTGCCAGCCTGCAATGCGGCTATTCAATTCTTGCCGCACCGACCCCAGGGACACGCTTTGGCTTTTCTCACACTTTTCTTCACCGCTCTGGTAGCCGCGACGCTGTTACCGGCCTATTCCGAAATTCTGGTGGCAGGCATGGTTACGCAGGGCTACTCCCTGTGGTGGGTGTGGGTCTGGGCAACCGCCGGAAACACGGCCGGGTCGGTTATCAACGGGATTATCGGCCGACAGGTGGACCGGTTCAAACACAAGCGCTGGTTTCCGGTTTCTGAAACACAACTCGAAAAGGCCCGCACCCGATTCAATCGCTATGGGCAGTGGTCGCTTTTACTGGGTTGGCTTCCGATAGGCGGTGACCCGCTGACCCTCGTAGGCGGGATCATGCGGGTGCCCTGGCTGAATTTTGTGATACTGGTCGGTATTGGAAAAGGCGCGCGCTATGCCGTGGTTATCTGGCTGACACTTCAGGCATCCGGCGCTCCGGACTCGCCGTAGAGATACTCCTTCAATACAGGCTCGCCATTGAACTCGGCATTGAGCACTGCAATGAAGGTGTAGACGCCGATCAATTTGCGATTCAGGAATACAAATTCCTTCGGCGGCACCTTGAAATATCGGCTGATCGCAGATTTTGCAGCCTGACGGGCAACCCTGGAAGGCAGATCGCTCTGCTTCCAACGGTACTCACCCTTTTCATTCATGGCGTCATCGGGCCACTTATTCTGATCTGGCGACAAGGGCTCCAGAACCGACATGCAGACAGCGCCAAATTTTTCCAGAACCTCATCCGGCCATTCCCGGCTCATGAAATTAAGCTTGATGCCGCCATCGATCACGCCGCTCAGGTCATCTTCGTAAGATGCCCGAATCATCTGGATGACCGGGTCGAGGAACTCCGGCGAGTAGGACTGCACGGCGCCGAAATCCAGAAGCACAATCTGATCATGCTCTTTGTCAGCGCCGCTCTCACCGGCAATTCGAATCCGGTAATTGCCGAAGTTGGGATCAGTCTGGATTTCGCTCCAGATAAACAGCTCCCGGAAAAACAGCTCCAGCGCGGCTTTGCCCAGGGTGCTGCGACGCTCGAGCGGCAGCCTGCGAACGGCAGGAGAGCTGACTGAATGGCCTTGCTCATAGGTTGAGGCGATCACGTGGGCCGTGCAGTATTCCTGCAATACCCGCGGGACGACAAACCGGGGGTCGTCCTGAAGCATCAACCGGAACTTTTCGGTCGTTCGCGCTTCCAGCCGGTAATCTACCTCCCGGTGCATCATGGCTCTGACTTCCTCCAGCCAGTCCCGGAATTCGGGCCCGAAATACACCAACCGGGCAATTTTCAACAGGTGGGCAACCGAATTAAGGTCACTGTCGACCGCCTGATCTACCCCCGGGTACTGAACTTTCAATACCAGCTCAAGCCCATCAGAATGGCGCCTTGCGCGGTGCACCTGACCCAGGGAAGCGGCGCCTATGGGTTCGGGGTCTACTTCCAGTTCCGCCAGTCTGTCAGCACCCAGTTCGTCCTTGAGCACTTTTTCAATCGCCGACCACTCCAGCGAAGTGGTCTGATCTTCCAGGGTGTGCAGCGCTTCAGTGACTTCTTCCGGCAGAAAATGCTCGCCATAAAGCGCCATCACCTGGCCGATCTTTACCACACTGCCTTTGAGCCTGCCCAGTTCTTCCACCAGTATCTGGGCCTGGCTGGACATCATCGCTTTGTGCCGGGCCTCACGATTTTCCTTGCCACCGAACCAGTTGGTGGCCATATGTGCGCCCATGCGGGTACCGGCGAACAGTCCCGCCTTGGTCAGCGAAAGCCGACGTTCAAAACTTCCGGTCTTTATGCGTGCAACGGAGGTGCCTTTACGATTGGATGCCATCTGTATCCTGTCAGGGCCTGAAAATTGAAATCTGAGCCTGTCTCGTATTATACGGATCAAAAGCGCCGCCGACTTTACCGATCAGTCACGTCGGAGGTGGCCATGGGGCCAATGCTTTTGTTACCAGCCATTGACTCTTGAGACAGATTGCACGCCAAGTCTGTCGATCAGCGCCATACTCAACCGCTCGCCAAGGGTCTGGATATCTGTCTCTGTGGCGAAATCCCGGACCTGGCACATGGGCATCCCGGCGAAACCGCAGGGGTTGATCCGGGCGAAGGGCTCCATGTCCATATCGACATTCAGGGCCAGGCCGTGAAACGAACAACCACGCCTGACACGCAAGCCCAGCGAGGCGATTTTGGCGCCGTCAACATAGACGCCAGGCGCATCCGGCCGGGGCGCGGCATGGATGCCGATATCACCCAGGCAAAGCACGATGGCCTGCTCGATGGCGTCAACCAGAGCCCGCACGCCAAGTTTCCGACGGTTCAGGTCAAGCAGAAGATAGACCACCAGCTGGCCCGGGCCGTGGTAAGTCACCTGTCCGCCCCGATCTACCTGAATCACAGGAATATCCCCTGCCGCCAGAATATGCTCTGCCTTGCCGGCCTGACCCTGGGTGTAAACCCGGGGATGCTCAAGAAACCAGAGCTCATCCGTCGTGTCCGGGCCGCGATCCGCGGTAAACGCCTTCATGGCTTCCCACGTTTCCGGGTAAGGCTGCTCTCCCAGATTACGAATGACCAGTTCCGCCATTGGCCTAGAGCACCATATGAACGCGGCCGCTCGATTTAAGGTCTTCAAACAATGCCTTCAGCTGCGGCTCGCCTGTCGCCCAGATGGTCAGATTGACCGACGCGAAACGGCCACCACGGCTGTCCTTGACAGTGACATTATTCTCAGCAACACCGGGCGCATGACGCTCGACAACCGCAGTCACGAATTCCGTGAAGTCCGGTGCTGCATCCCCGATTACCTTGATCAGGTAATCGCAGGGGAATTCAATTTTCGGCGCTTTCGCATCACTCATGGGATCTGACTCCTGCGATGCCTATTGGCATGGTTACTCGAACAGCTGTACGAAAAAGAGCTTGATGGCGTCCCAGATGCGCTTGAAGAACCCGCCCTCCGGCACGTCGCTCAATGCGAGCACTGGCTGATCAACCACTGTTTCACCGTCAAGCGTCACTTTCACCCGGCCAAGCTCCTCACCAACCGACACAGGCGCTTTAATAACGGTATCCAGTTCAATCACCGATTCCAGAGAACCACGAGCACCCCTGGGGATGGTGACGTAAATTTCCTCCAGAATACCAACCGAGAGCTGATCAGCCTGACCACCCCATATCGGAGCTTGCATCAGTTCCTGCCCGGAACTGAACAGGCGCTCTGTCTGATAATAACGGAAGCCGTAGTTCAACATTTTCTGCACTTCCTGCGCACGGGCAGCACTGCTGTTCGCACCCATAACGACGGCAATCAGACGGGTATCGTTGCGCTTCGCTGAAGCCACCAGGCAATAGCCTGCTTCCTGAGTATGGCCGGTTTTCAGGCCATCAACGCTGTCGTCACGCCACAACAGACTGTTACGGTTCGGCTGACGGATATTATTGAACGTGAAATGCTTTTCCGCATAAAGCGGATAGTTTTCCGGGTAATCATTGATGATCGCCCTTGCCAGGACGGCAAGATCATTGGCAGTTGAAAACTGATCCGGCGCAGGCAGGCCGGTTGCGTTTTCAAAACGGGTCTCATTCATGCCAAGCAGCTCAGCCTGCTGGTTCATGATATCCACGAATGCCCCCTCACTGCCGGCAACGAACTCAGCCAGCGCAACAGAGGCGTCATTGCCAGACTGGATAACCACACCTCGCAGCAGATCTTCCACAGATACCTCGGTGCCCTCCTGAACAAAGGTGCGGGAACCCCCGGTACGCCAGGCTTTGACACTGATCGGCACCATGTCCGACATTGAAATGCGGCCCTCATCAAGCTCTCGCTCAACGATGTAGGCTGTCATCATCTTGGTCAGGCTGGCAGGCGGCAAACGCTCGTGGCTGTTCTCTTCCATAATGACCCGCCCTGAAAGCGGATCCATCAGGATAAATGAACTGGCAGAAATCTGGGGCGGTGAAGGAATAAGCACTGACTGGGCTGACGCTGTTCCTGCCCAAAACAGAGCCAGCACCAGTCCAGTGATGATCAGGTGAAACAATCCGGGAGTGGATTTGCAAAGCATTCTGGGAAACTGTTTATTAAGTGCCATGGGTCCGTTCGATATCAAGTGAGTGTCTGGTTCAGTGGGTATCAGTCAGCAGAATGGATTCTGCAAATCCGCGATCTTCCAAAAATGTCTGTGCCTCAAGGGCATCGCTTTCGGTGCTGAATGGTCCGACTTGTACACGGTGAAAGCGGCCAGTCGCAGTGTCGATTTCTCTCACACGCATCGGGTTGCCGACAACCCTTTGAGCGCGATCAAGCAGTGTTTGCGCCGGATCCCGCTGGCTGAAAGAGCCGAGCTGGACAAACAGCGAACGGCTCCCTGAGCCAGCCTCAACAGGTCTGCGCTGGTCCCCAGGGTCGCCATAGGGGCGACCTGCCACTGTCATGGAGCCGTCGGGCCGGACGTTTATAGCCGCAACTTCAACTCGCGCCGTACCACTGCCGAGAAAGTCCAGTTTCTTGGCGGCCGCATAGGAAAGATCGATCAGGCGATCACCGTGAAACGGACCGCGGTCATT
>Ga0136557_1002069_pt1 | contig 11961 bp, 11 predicted proteins | sample AntRauTorckE6832_FD_104796 | JGI IMG/M metagenome (GOLD analysis project Ga0136557, IMG submission 104796) | Saline lake microbial communities from Rauer Islands, Antarctica - Metagenome Torckler E6 #832 | ecosystem: Environmental > Aquatic > Non-marine Saline and Alkaline > Saline | place...
ACTACCGGTACTGTTAAGTTTTTCAACGAAGCAAAAGGTTTCGGCTTTATCACTCGCGAAAGCGGCCCGGACGTCTTCGTTCACTACAGCGCAATTCAGGGTGGCGGTTTCAAAACTCTGGCTGAAGGCCAGCAAGTTGATTTCACCGTGACCGAAGGCCAGAAAGGCCCTCAGGCAGAAAACGTTGTTGCTGTTTAAATAACAGCCAGCACGTTCAAAAAAGGCAGCTTCGGCTGCCTTTTTTTGTGCCTGTCATTCCTGATATGGCACCTTACCAGGGCAGCTCTTCACCATTGCTGTGCCAGAAAGAGCCGGTATTTTCCAGATTTAGCCCATCTATTCTCGCCGCCAGCCCTTTTGCAGCAGCTTCCGGCGAAATCAGCCCGCCGAAGTTCACCATGCGGGTCTGAACATAACCCGGGTGCAGCTGTGCCACTGCGATGCCCCGTGGCTTAAGATCCATTGCCAGGGATTTTCCGAAAGCATTGAGGGCCGCCTTGGACGCACGATAACCGTAGCGGCCGCCGGAATCGTTATCGGCTATGGACCCCATTCTGCTGGTAATATTGGCGATCTTTCCGCCTTCGGGAATCTGCGACACAAGCGCCTCAACCACCCGCAAAGGCGCGTAAGCATTGATTTCCATCTGGGTGCGGATCGAATCCAAGTCGATGCTGCCGAGTTTTTCATCCTGAAGCAGCCCGGCATTGTTAATCAGCAGATCAATCGTTGTGCCTTTCAGTCTGCTGACCAGCGTCTGGATATCCGCTTCGCGGGTTACATCAATCCCGTCGATGACTGATTCGGCAATGGCTTTGAGCTCTTCCGAGCTTTCACGACAGACTCCGATAACCGAATAGCCCTGGCTCGCAAAATGGCGGGCCAGCTCCAGCCCTATTCCGCGGTTGGCGCCGGTGAGTAACACTGTTTTCTGCGTTGGCATAATATCTTTCACCCTCTGGATGTTGATGACTGCAGATTTTCGTCGGGCTCTTTACTATGGTGACAACCATGCCGAATTAAAAGATTACCCGGTTAAAAGGATTTTCCGCTGGATGTCGCATAGACTGAAGCCCGATTCATTTAAGGGGGCGGACCCATGAGCAAAAGCAGCTATCGTATTGTGATCTTCGGTGCAGGCAGTATCGGTTGTTATGTCGGCGGCAGGCTTCTGTCCGGCGGCGCTGATGTCACCATGATTGGTCGCTCAAAGATGCAAGCGGTATTCAGCGACCACCCCCTGAAAGTGACCGATTACGAAGGCTTCAGCGCGGAGCATACGCTGACCGATACCCGCTACGTTACGTCTGCAGAGGCAGCGGCAAATGCCGATCTTGTGCTGGTCACCGTTAAATCTGCGGCTACCCGTGAAGCGGGTGAGTCCCTGGCGCCCTTCGTAAAGCCCGGCGTTCCGGTGGTCAGCCTGCAGAACGGCATTTCCAACGCGACACAACTTCAGGAGGCCATGCCCGATGCCAACGTGGTTGCGGGCATGGTGCCCTTCAACGTACTCCAACAGGCGCCCGGTCACTTTCATCAGGGCACAGAAGGCCACCTTATGGCCGCGAGCAATACCGCGCTCGAGCCGGCCTTACCCTGGTTCGGAAAGGCCGGTTTGCCGCTGGAACTCCGGCCGGACATCGAGTCGGTTATGTGGTCAAAACTCCTGCTTAACCTGAACAACCCCGTCAATGCACTCTCTGGTGTTCCATTGCTGGAGGAGCTGTCACAGCGTGAATATCGGCTTGTCCTGGCGATGGCCCAGAAAGAGACCCTGAGACTGCTCGGGCAGGCGGATATTCCTACGGTAAAACTCACCGGCTTGCCGACCCGGCTGATACCGGTTCTGATGTCTTCGCCCAACTGGATTTTTAGCCGGGTGGCAAAGCAGATGCTGACCATTGATCCCGTCGCAAGGTCATCCATGTGGGAAGACCTGCAGGCGGGCCGACCGACGGAGGTCGACTGGATAAATGGCGAAGTGGTGAAGCTGGCCAGATCCCTCGGCACGGAAGCTCCGGTAAACCAGAAACTGGTGGAACTGATGCACCAACAGGAGAAAGACCCTAAATCATGGGCCGCGGAGTCTCTTTTGAAGGTGATCAGAAAAGCCTGATCAGTTTTGATCAGGCGTCGGAGCAAGCGCAAAGCTCACGGCAAGATTCACATGCTTTTCAGTGGTGTCGTAAATTTTAACGGGCGTATCGGGCGGCGTGATCAGCAAACCAATCTCGGTGCAACCGAGAATGATTGCCTGGGCGCCTTTTTGCCTGAGGTTGTTGATGATGGCCAGATAGTCCGCTTTTGCACTTTCCGACGTCACCCCAAGACAAAGCTCATCAAAGATAACCTGGTGGACCCGGGCGCGTTCCTCCGCTTCCGGGACCAGAACCCGAATCCCCTTTTGTTCAAGTCGATCGATACAGAAACGTTGCTCCATGGTGAAACGGGTACCCAGAAGCCCGACGCAGTCCAGACCATCAGCCAGAACCGCCTCGCCCACGCCATCCATAATGTGCAGCAGTGGCACCTGGATACTCCGGGCAATGTCCGGGGCTACCTTGTGCATGGTGTTAGTACATACCAGAATGCAATCCGCACCGGCTGTTTCCAGTGAACGCGCTGCCTCACTCAGGATCTTCGCGGCCTGGTTCCAGTCGCCCCGCTGCTGGAGCACTTCAATGTCTGCGAAGTCGACGCTGTACAGAAGAATGCGCGCCGAGTGCAGGCCGCCTAACTGCTCACGCACCGCCTCATTCAACAACCGGTAGTATGTCTGGGTAGACTCCCAGCTCATTCCCCCCAGTAGTCCGATCGTTTTCATCTGAGCTTCCTTAAGTTACCGCCCAAACCATTGGCCTTACGTTATATAATGGTACCCTTTCCACGTAACCTGACCGAAACCAAAAGGATATCCACGTTTGAGCCTATCTGATAATCCTGCTCTAGCCGACGCGTCAACGCAGTTTGACGCTGCCATTGCCGAATTCGCAAGTGCGCGTCGCTCCGACAACACCGCATCGAGCATGGATTTGCTGGAACTTGCCCGCCAGTTAATGGCCATGCCAGGCGGCTTTGATGTGGTATACCACCGCGTGCGCACCCTTGAGGCAGCCGGGATATTCGGCACCAGCGACTGGGCTCAGCCAGCGTTGCTCAAACCCGTGCTGGCCAAAAAGTCTCTCAGATCTGCCGGTGAGGTGACAGCGATTGTGGAGGCCATCAGCGAGTTGCGTATGCTGGCCGTCGTCCGCGGCGACTACTTCCACCCGGGAATTTCCGCCGAGCAGGCCTCGTACTTTCTGACCCAGGTGATGGCCCTGAACCTCGACCTGCTCTCTGGCACGCTGTCCGAGGCTGACCGCGAGCGGCCACAACAGCTGGGCATGATCGTTGAGTCACTTTATCAATACCTGGTGCAACACCTGGGTTATGCCAGCCTGCTGGACAGCCTGGTAGAGGAAGTCTGGCGCCTGCTGGAGCAACGCCCCGTTCAGGTCGACAGCATCCGCGAAATGATCGGTCAGATTGCCACCTGCCTTTACGACCCTTCTCTGGACACCGCGGGTAACGACAACGCAACCCGGCTGGTACGCACGCTCTTTGCCCCGACGCCGGGAAGCAAAGAAGATCCCGGTATTACCGTGTACCGTGAGCGACTGGAATATATGGACGATGCGGGGCTGGCCAAAGAAGCATCATCCTTCGCCTATCACATGTACGATACCGGCCTGGCGTCACCCTATCACGCTGTTTTCATACGTTATTTACGGGAACACGAAAAAAACGAACTGCTTCCCGAAGCGCTTGGCCTGACAATGACCGGTCGCGATGACCTGTTGTGCTACAGCGAGCTGGTCAAAAAACTGATTGATGAAGCCATTTTTCCCGAAACCTGCCAGGCCGTTTATGGCCTGGCGATGATGCTCGAGCGGGGCTCATTGTTCACGCCCGCCGTTGCTCAGGCGCTCTGGCGGCAGATCGAACTCCGTGTCTCGGATGAAAACCGCGAACTGATACGCAATGTGTTCGGAGACGCCCACCGCCCCCGGGTCTTTTTGCTGGCCGGGGTGCTCAATCTGCTGGGGCAACCCCTGGGTGTCGGTCAGGGCAACAACCCCAGTTGCCAATCGGCCATTGGTCTCTGTTTGTGGGCTGATCACGAAGCCGACTATCTATTACAACTTCTTGCCTGGGCCACTCGGGATAACGAAATACTGATTCGATTTGAAGGCGACGAGGTATCGTCAAAAGATCTGGAGGCGGGACTCGTAAAAGAAAATCCCGTAGACGTAGACCCTGTCTCTCTGATTCTGATCCCCCACCTTGACCGGATTTATGGTGAAATGTGGCGGCGTTGCAGCGACCGTGACGACGACGCCCACCGCTGGATCAACCCGGAATTCTATGGCTGGTGGGTGAATCACGGTTTTATGGTTGTCAGCGATGTTACAACCGGCGAAATCAACGATTACAGTGGTTTTATCCGGCATTTCTACGCCAGTTATCACCCCTTTTATAACGACAACATGCCGCTGATTCACCCCCAACCGGCAGGCATCGCGGTGACCGACAGCGCGGCACGATTCGTTGGCCGCCACGCCATCGTTATCCGTCGGGTTTGTCTGAGCCCGGATAGCCAAATGCGGGTGTATTTCTTCAACCCGAACAACGACAGCGGCCAGGACTGGGGCCAGGGTATCAACTGTTCAACACGGGGCAACGGGGAAATCCGAGGCGAGGCATCCCTGCCCATCGCAGAATTTGCATCCCGCCTCTATGCGTTCCATTTCGACAAACTGGAATTAGGGGATATTGATGCCGTGCCGGAGGATGACATCACCCGGGTGGCAGAAATGGCCTTTGGCAGCTGGGCGGCCGACACTGATTAGTGGCCGCTGTGATCCATATCGCCCACGGACTTCACCCGGACCTTGATGTTCACGGCATCGGCACCGTCGAAAAATAACGTCATGGCCACGCTTTCGTTGCGAACCAGGCCGCGGTCCAGGTCATCCAGCATGAAGTGATAACCCCGTGGCTCCAGGGCCACGGTTTCACCTGCCGGAATTTTCAGCCCGCCTTGCACATACTCCATGGTGACGAGATCGCCCTTCATTTTGCTTTGATGAAGACTAACGCCCCCTGCCTTGGTGGTTTCGGCGTCGGTGAGCGTCACCTCGCTGTCGCCGTTATTGGCAATCTTCATATAGGCGACACCCTTGGATACGCCCGGCGGGGTTTCCCTACTCCAGGGGTCAATGACGGAAATCGCGCCCTCAGTGTAGGTTTCCGCCAGCGCTGCGGCAGAAAACAGGCCCAGAATCATGGCTGTGGTGACCGAAACAATCGCTTTCATAGAACTCTCTGTCGTTGATGTTGATATTGATATTGATAGAAGTTGGCTGGCGTCAGGCGGCTTCCAACGCCGCAATCAAAGCGCCCAGAAACCGGGACGCCTCACCGCCGGTAACGGCCCGATGATCAAACGTAATCGATAGCGGCAATATCCGTCGAACCGCCGGTTTGCCGTGATAAGGCACCACCTTTTCACGAATCGCACCGGCGCCGACGATAGCCACCTGGGGTGGCGACACAATCGGGTTCGCGTATTGCCCGGTCATAGTACCGAAATTCGACAGCGTTATCGTTGCCCCCTGCATTTCAGCGGGGGGAATCTTGCGGGTGGCAACCGCCTCCCGGAGATTTTTCAGGCCTTTGCGCAGATCCACCATCGTGCGGTGATTCACATCCCGAAGCACGGGCACGAACAACCCTTCCGGCGTGTCCACGGCAATGCCCACGTGCACTTCGTCCTTCAGGCGGCGACTGAGGCTTTCCCCGTCAAACCAGCTGTTCATCACCGGCGAGGTTTCACAGGCGGCGGCAATACCCTGCACCAGGCGCATGGTGATATCGGTACCCGATTTCCAGTCGCCAACATCCACGTCCTCAAAGATCGACACGGGCACCACCTGGGCGTGGGAGGCGGCCATGTTTTTCGCCATGGTGCGGCGGGTGCCCCGCAAGGGTTCCGCTTTCGGTAATGAACGGGTGCGGACGCTGGACCGGTTTGCCCTGGCACGTTTGCTGGATTCCGCTGCGCCAATAATAAAAGTGTCTGTACGGGTTTCGCTGTCGTCTTTTTTGAGCTCGCCGACGACGGTGCCGCTGTCGTCGCCCTCCCCTTCATAAGCCATCAAGGGTTCACCGGTGTGGATAATATCACCGGGCTCACCGAACAGTTTTGCCACTGTGCCCGCCTCCGGTGACGGGACTTCCACGATCGCCTTGGCGGTTTCAACGCTGACCAGTACCTGGTCGACCGCCACCGTATCACCGACTTTGACATGCCATTCGACGATTTCCGCCTCCGGCAGGCCTTCGCCCAGATCGGGCAGTTTGAAATGTTTCATAAGGCAATCACCCGTTTGGCCGCTTCAACAATGTCCTCAACCTGCGGCAGGTAGGCCTGTTCGTTGCGGTAGTAGGGCATCACTGTGTCGTAGCCGGTGACCCGAATCACCGGCGCCTTCAGCTCCAGATAGGCGCCCTCGGCAATCGACGCGGCAATTTCAGCGCTCACGCCACCGTTGCGGCAGGCCTCATGAACAATCACCGCGCGCCCGGTCTTGGTGACAGAGCACAACAGGGTTTCCCGGTCCAGCGGGCTGATGGTACCCACATCTATAACCTCACAGGACACCGACTGTTCCGCAAGCAGGTCAGCCGCTTCCAGGGTTTCCATGATCGACGCGCCCCAGCTGATCAGCGTCAGATCGCTGCCTTCGCGAAGCGTAAAACAGGTGTCCAGCGGAAGGGCGTCGCCGTTGTTCTCCACGCTCTGGGTGACCGCCCGATAAATTCGCTTGGGCTCCAGAAAAATCACCGGGTCCGGGTTGCGGATCGCCGCCAGCAGCAGTCCATAGGCGCGCTGGGGTGAGCTTGGAATCACCACCCGCAAGCCTGGAATGTGGGCAAACAGCGCCTCCGTGCTTTCCGAATGATGCTCGGGCGCATGGATGCCGCCGCCAAAGGGCGCACGATAAACCAGTGGGCAGTGCAGGCGGCCACGGGTTCGGTTGCGCATGCGCGAGGCGTGGCTGACGATCTGTTCCATGGCCGAATAGATAAAGCCCATGAACTGGAATTCCGCGACCGGCTTCAGGCCCTGGGTCGCCATGCCGATGGCGGTGCCGGCAATCAGGTTTTCGGCCAACGGCGTGTCCATCACCCGCTTGAAACCAAACCGGTCTTTTAACCCGGCGGTCGCACGGAAAACGCCGCCGTTGGTGGCGATATCTTCCCCCAGCACCACCACGGACTCGTCGTGTTCCATCTCCCATGCCAGGGCCATATTGACCGCTTCTACCAGGGTGACATCGCGGCTCTTTGACGCGCTCATAGCCCACCTCCCCGGTACTTGTCGGCGATGCGATCGCGCTGGGGCTTCAGTGCATCCGGGAGCGTCTCGAACAAAGTGTCCATCATCGCGGTAGGCGGTTCTGGCTCCGTGGCCAGATAAGCCTCAACGGCTTCGTTCACTTTGGCTTTGCACTCGGCCTGGAGCCGGGTTTCCCGATCCGGGTTCCAGAGCCCGGCAGTGTGCAGGTAGCTTTGCAAACGCTTGAGTCCATCTTTTTCCCAGGCCCGCTTCAGATCGTCGGTAGAGCGGTAGCGGGTGGCATCATCGGCGGTTGTGTGATCCCCCAGCCGATAAGTGACAGCTTCAATCACCGCGCCGCCCTTGCCGGCCCGGGCGCGCTCCAAGGCATGGTCCAGGGCTTCGATCACGGCGAAGTAGTCGTTCCCGTCCACAACATGCCCCGGCAAACCGGCACCAATCGCTTTCTGGGCGATGGTCTTTGCGCCGGTCTGGACGCTGCGGGGCGTGGAGATGGCCCACTGATTATTGATGACCATAAACACCACGGGCAGATGCCAGGCGCCCGCCAGGTTGATGCTCTCGGCAAAATCCCCCTTGGACGTGCCGCCGTCACCGATGCTGCACACCACGGCGCGGGCTTCACCTCGAATTCGCATCGCAGCGGCAACGCCCACGGCATGGCAACACTGGGTGGCGATGGGCACCGAAATCGGCAGGTCCTCCGGGCAGTTTTGCCAGGCACTGCCCCGCTCATCACCGCCCCAGTAAAGCAGCAATTCAGTCAGCGACACGCCTCTGAGAATATGCGTGGCCTGGTCCCGGTAATAGGGAACGAACACATCGCTCTGGGCCATGCTCTGGCCAATGGCCGTGCCTGTTACCTCATGGCCCAATACCGACGGATAGGTGCCGCATTTGCCGGTGCGTTGCAGGGCAATGGCTTTGGAATCAAAGGTGCGGGTCAGCACCATATTGCGGTAGGCGGCCAAAACACGCTCGGTGTCTTCAGCCTGGCGTGGCAGCTCGCCGAACGGCGCGCCGTGATCGTCCAGATAGCGAACGCTATCCACACTGAATTCGTGGAGCTTTCTCATCCCGTTCTCCCCGCCCCTGGGACTTGCGCAAATCACTTACGTAAAACACCGAAGTGCCTTATTTAATATTTAGTCGAACTGGCCGAATTGATCAATGGAACTAAAACGCTCCTCAGGTGACTACAAATTAATCCGTGGCTTATGCCGCGGAGGTAAATAACGCCGTAGAATGCCTGAAAGATAATGACCGGGCAGCGACCAACAGGAGCCGAACAATGAACGTAATGTCAGTGTTGAATCAGGTAATGAAACAGGCACAGGGCAGCCAGTCCGGTGGGGGCGGGTTCGACGTTAATAAAATGATGAACAGCGTCGGCAGCCAGTTTAAAAGCGGTGGCGGATCAGGTTCCGGTATTGATGTGAAAAGCTTGTTGGGCGGTGGCGCCCTTGGCTTGATGGTGGGTTCCAAACGCGGCCGGAAGATGGGCGGGTCAGCCCTGAAATACGGCGCCCTGGCCGGTGCGGGTTTTCTGGCCTGGAAGGCATACCAGAACTACCAGTCCAACAACGGGGGCGCAGCGACCCAGTCTCCGGAACAGCTTCGCCAACAGGGGCAGCCTCTGGAGCAGCTTCATGGTCAGCAACAGGAACAACGCGGGCTTGAGATACTTCAGGCCATGATTATGGCTGCCCGGGCCGATGGCCACGTAGATGCCAACGAACGCGCCCTGCTGACCCAGGAAATCGAAAAACTCGGCCCGGATGACGAACTGAACAACTGGATCCAGCAACAATTCGACGCCCCACTGGACGCCGAAGCCCTGGCACGCAGCGCCGACTCACCCCAGGCCAGCCGGGAAATCTATATCGTCAGCGCGGTGATGATCGACGATCAGAACCCCATGGAAAGAGCCTGGCTGGAACAGCTCGCCAGTGCCCTGAAACTCGAACCCGGCCTGACCCGGGAACTGCAGCAACAGATTCAGGCAGCCGCTGCGCAGTAAAACTGCTCCATCAGACGGCCTTAACGTCCTGGCGACACCCTTGCCAGGACCGTTGGGTTTTCTGACAGCGGCAGGGCAAGAATAACGCCCTCATTGGACGATGGAAAAACCCCGGAAAGGGCCGTCACATTGACCTGGTGCGATACCAGAACCGCCGGAGCACCCTCTTCAAGCCCATTAACCTGCTCGATCGTCTCACGGGTCTGAGCCGGGCCCTTACTGCGATTGCGAAAAAACGAATTCAGCGACCGCCACTCCGTCACCTCTCCCACATCCATCTCTGTCGCCGTATCCATGCACCGACACCACTGACTGCTGAATACCCGCGCCTGCTTGATACCATGGATTGCAAGAAACGGTTTCCAGGCCCGGGCCTGCTCCCGACCGGTGTCGTTCAGATTACGCTGGGTACTGCAGTCATCCACATCGAAATTCGACGGGTCACCGGTTCCAGGCGCCAGCGCATGCCGCATCATTAAAACCGCCTGGCCGTCACGCAGCGCCTTCAGGGCCTGCGCATCATCGGCCCTGGCAACATAGGGAGCCATGAAAATCGCTCCCATGATGAGCGCCAGAATCGCAGTAGAAAAAAGTCGAGCTTTCATAAGTTTCCTCAAAGTCCTTGCCTTCTCGCCCGAGCAAAGTCCCACCAGGCAAGCAGGTCTGACAGATATACGCGGCGATCAACTTCCAGGCTCACATCAACAGAAGGTAAACTCCCCACCAAAGCCAATGCGACAAAGGAGCCAACCATGCCAATCTGGGTCGATGCCGACGCCTGTCCCGTGCCCATCCGCGAGATACTGTGCCGTGCCGCCGCTCGCTGGCAAGTGGAAACAACCTTCATTGCCAATCACGTCATCACCTTGCCGCCAAGCCCCTACATCAAACGCCGTCAGGTTCCCCAGGGCTTTGACGTCGCCGACAACGAAATCATGGACCAGATGCACAAAGGCGACCTGGTCATTACCCAGGACATTCCTTTGGCCGCCGAAGCCATCGAAAAAGGCGCCGACGTCTTCAACCCCCGGGGCCAGGCTTTCACCAAAGAAAACATCCGCCAGCGCCTGGCCATGCGAAACTTTATGGAAGAGATGCGGGACGCCGGGCAAGTTACCGGCGGCCCGGCGCCCTTTGGCCAGACCGACCGCAAGGAATTTGCCAACAAACTCGACCGCTGGCTGCAACGAAATCAGAAGCGGTAAAGCCCTGGTGATGATCATTCTGTTTTATTGATGATCATTCTGTTTTATTAAGGCCACTATGTCTCAGACCTCCAGTTTTTCAGCCCTTGCCCGACTGCTCCGATACGCCCGTGGTTATCGCCGGCAGATCATTGCGGCCTCCACCTGCTCGATCATCAACAAACTGTTCGACATTGCCCCAGAAATTCTCATCGGTGTTGCGATTGATATGGTGGTCAATCAGGACGAAAGCTTTGTCGCAGGCCTGGGCTTTGAGTCCGCTCAGGAACAGATCACCATTCTGGCCGTCCTTACTTTCTTCATCTGGGCCGGCGAATCCGTGTTCGAGTACCTGTTTCAGATTCTGTGGCGCAACCTGGCCCAGCGGCTGCAATCCGATTTGCGGCAGGATGCCTATGAACACGCCCAGCGCCTGGACATGAGTTTCTTTGAGGCCCGCAGTTCAGGCCAGCTGGTGGCGACCATGAACGACGACGTGAACCAGCTTGAACGCTTCCTGGATGGCGGTGCCAACGCCATGATTCAGGTCGTGGTAACAGTGGTGGCCGTAGGCGCCGTTTTCTTTGTGCTGTCGCCGCTAATCGCTCTGTTGGCATTCACCCCCATTCCGCTGATCATCTGGGGCGCCTTCTACTTCCAGCGCAAGGCCGGCCCACTCTACGCCGATGTCCGTGAAAAAGTCGGAGACCTGTCCAGCCGCCTGGCCAATAACCTGGGCGGTATTGCCACCATCAAGAGCTTCACCGCCGAACAGCGGGAAGCCGCGCGCCTGAAAGAAAGCAGCGAAGCTTATGTGAATGCCAACCGCAGGGCCATCCGGATCAGCTCGGCGTTTATTCCCATTATCCGCATGGCCATCCTGGCCGGTTTTCTGGCCACCTTTACTGTGGGTGGCATGATGGCGCTGGAAGGCAACCTGAATGTGGGCGCTTACGGTGTGCTGGTGTTTCTTACCCAGCGATTGCTCTGGCCACTGACCGGCCTGGCTGAGGTGATTGATTTGTTCGAGCGGGCCATGGCCAGCACCCGGCGAATTCTGGATCTGCTTGCCGAGCCCGTGCATGTTCGGGACGAAGGCGGGCAGGCCCTGCAGAAGCCGATAAAAGGCGATGTAGAACTGAATAAAGTGAGCTTTCACTATCCTTCCAGCGGTGCCGGTATAAAAGACATCGGCCTGCATGTACCGGCCGGCAACACCCTGGCACTGGTCGGTGCCACCGGCTCCGGCAAATCCACACTGGTCAAACTGTTGCTCCGTTTCTATGACCCGAGCGAAGGCGACATCCGGATCGACGGCCAGCCAATCCGCGATCTCACCCTCAATTCCCTAC
>Ga0136557_1002070_pt1 | contig 11957 bp, 12 predicted proteins | sample AntRauTorckE6832_FD_104796 | JGI IMG/M metagenome (GOLD analysis project Ga0136557, IMG submission 104796) | Saline lake microbial communities from Rauer Islands, Antarctica - Metagenome Torckler E6 #832 | ecosystem: Environmental > Aquatic > Non-marine Saline and Alkaline > Saline | place...
CACGCATTATTCTGGTGGGCTCGCCCGGCACCTCGGCCTTCAATGAAGAATTGGGGCGCATGACGGCGCTAAGTTACCCGGTCATCGCGCTGCCCAGCATGATTGTGCTGTTGATCGCGATCTGGTTTGTGTTTTCCCAGATCAAACGACTCACTGGAGAAAGCCTGGAGCATTTCCTGGTTGATCAAAGTCGGGGCTAGACTCTCGCGTCGACTCTCGCTTCGACTGCCGGCTCAATCGCCATCGCAAACACGACCAGGTGCTCCATCTCCACGCGTATGCCGATCTGCGTGCCTTTGCCGTGCACATGGTGACTGGGTACCAGGCTCTGAATCCGGGCACCACTGTCCAGCGCCAGGGTATACATGAACTCTGCTCCCCGGAAGGCTTTTTCCAGCACCTTGGCGGTCGCTGCACTGTCGTCATCGTGGATCACATCATCGGGTCTGATCAGAACCGACACCAGCGTGCCGACATCATGGCCCAGGCGTCGGTCGGAGTGCAGCACGCCCAGTTCGGTGCTGACAGACACATCATCAATCACGGTCCCGGGCAGAAACACGCCTTCGCCGACGAAGTCCGCCACGTAGGCCGTGGCCGGTTCATGATACAGCGCAAAGGCGGTACTCCACTGCAATAATTGCCCGGCTTTCATGACCCCGATCTCATCCGCCATGGCAAACGCTTCCAACTGATGGTGACTAACCAGCACGGTGGTGATGCCATCCTGCTTGAGAACGTCACGAATTTCACGGGCTATATCTTCACGCAATTCAACGTCCAGACTGGCGAAGGGCTCATCCAGCAGCAGAATTCGCGGCTTGGGCGCCATCGCGCGCGCGATGGCCACACGCTGCTGCTGTCCCCCGGACAAACGATGCGGAAAGGCCTGCAGCAACTCGCCAATACGCAGCATGTCGGCAAGCGCGTTTATGCGCCGCTCGCGCTCCGCTGCCTTGATGTGTTTCAAGCCGAAGGCAATGTTCTCCTTCACTGTCAAATGTGGGAACAGGGCATAATCCTGAAACACCATGCCGACCTGCCGCTTCTCTACAGGAACCCTGAACCCGGGTTCACTGACCAACTGGCCAGCCACGCTGACACGGCCACTGGTCACCGCCTCAAAGCCGGCAATAGCACGCAGCAAGGTGGTTTTGCCACAACCACTGGGACCGAGCAGACAGCCGATATCTCCCTCGTTCAGGCGCAGATCAATATGTTGCACGATAGGCGTGTTTTCCAGCGCCACCGAAACATTGTTCAACTCAAGTGCGTACGTCATGACCAGGTCTGGATCCAGAAATCGATAGGCTGATGATGATAACAGGAATAATGCCAGCCAGAACAATCATCAACGCAGACGCTGCAGCCTCAGTCAAGCGCTCCTGATTGGCAAGCTCATAGGTGCGAATCGCCAGTGTATTGAAATTAAACGGCCGCAGTATCAAGGTGGCTGGTAACTCTTTTAACACATCAACAAAAACCAGCAGACTCGCTGTCAACAGACTACCGCGCAGCATGGGAATGTGAATGCGGCGCAGAATCTGCCATGCACCCATGCCCATTGAGCGTCCGGCGTCATCCATGCTGGGCCTGATTTTGCTCAGACCAGCATCCACCGTGTTCATCGCCACCGGCAGGAAGCGCACGATATAGGCAAACACCAGCGCGACCAGTGTCCCGCTGAATATCAATCCGGTGGAGATATCAAACTGCGCCTGCATCCAGGCATCAATCGAATTATCCACCCAGGCAAAGGGGATCAGTACACCCACAGCAATGACCGTCCCCGGTATGGCATAACCCAGGCCGAGCAAGCGAACGCTGCTGCGCATCATCAGATTCGGCTGCAAACGTTTGGCGTAACTGATGAACAGCCCTAGCACCAACGCAATCACAGCCGCAGTCAACGCCAGGCGCAAGCTGTTGAACAACAGTGTACTGAAGGCACTGAAATCGACCAGATGACGCGTGTCCCAGGCCCAGTACGCCAGCTGCAGGAACGGGATGAGAAAACCCAGGGCAACCGGCGCGGCGCAAAAAATCAATGCCAGCCATTTACGCCAGCCATGCAGATGGATTTGAGGCAGGCGTGAATATTTGGTGCTGGTGTGGTGGTAGCGAGCACGACTGCGTGACCAGTGCTCAGTGAGTATCAGCGCCAGGATGAACAGCATCAGCACCGCCGAAAGCTGCGCCGCTGCGGTACTGCTGCCCATGCCAAACCAGGTGCGAAAAATACCGGTGGTAAACGTCGAAATGCCAAAATACTGCACGGTGCCATAGTCCGCCAGTGTCTCCATCAACACCAGCGCCAGCCCGGCAATAATTGCGGGCCTCGCCAATGGTACGGCAACCCGGGTGAATGCGCGCCACGGACCGGCCCCCAGCGTGCGTGACACTTCCAGCACACAAACTGACTGCTCAATAAAGGCCATGCGCGACAGCAGGTATACATATGGGTAGAGCACCAGCGACAGCATGGTAATGGCGCCGCCCAGAGAGCGAATTTGCGGAAACCAGTAATCGCCAAAGCGCAGGTCAAATGTGTCCCGGATAAACCCCTGCACCGGACCGGTGACATCCAGCATGCCGGTGTAGGTGTAAGCGATGATGTAGGCTGGCATAGCCAATGGCAACACCAGTGCCCATTCCAGCAGGCGACTGCCCGGAAAACGGTTCATGGTGACCAGCCACGCGGGTGCGACACCGAGCACCAATACCAACAGACCAACACCCGTCATCAGCATTAATGACTGACCGATGTAATCCCATAACAACGTGTCAACCAGATGCGCCCAGACACCGTCGCTGCCTGCACCAATTGACGAGAACACCGTCAATACGGGTATGCTCAGCAATAAACAAAGGGCAATAATCGCAATTATTGCCCCGTGTTTTACCATGGCTGTCTTAAGCGAAAACGATCCGGTCAAAGCGCTGCCATACCCTGCATCATCTCCAGCCTGCTCTGTCCATCAGACGCACGGCTTCGGAATTATGGATACCGAGCTGTTCCAGCGCAAGAGGGTCTGCTTTGAACTCTCCCCACGATCGCAGCGTGTCACTGACGGGGATGTCGGTGCGAATCGGGAACTCATTATTGGTTTCCGCATACCAGGCCTGCGCCTCATCACCCACCATATACTCCAGCAGCTGAACCGCTTCTGCCCGATTGGGTGCGTACTCGCTGACACCGGCGCCGCTGACGTTGATATGGGCACCACGACCGTCCTGGTTGGGCCAGAATACAGCGACTGCCTGCGCCTGTTCGCGCTCAGCATCCGTGGTGGCATCCAGCATGCCAGCCAGGTAATAGGTGTTAACAACGGCGAGTTCACACTGACCGACGGCAACCGCGGCAATCTGGTCACGGTCACCGCCCTGGGGGTTGCGCGCCATGTTCGCCACCAGGCCACGTGCCCAATCTTCGGTCGCCTCTACGCCATGGTGGCTGACCATTGATGCCGTCAGCGACTGGTTATAAATATTTGACGACGAACGAATACAGATCTTGCCTGCCCATTTCGGGTCGGTCAGCGCTTCATAAGTCGATAACTCTGCAGGATCGACGCGCTCCTTGTCGTAGACAATGACCCGTGAACGCAGCGATACACTGAACCACTGACCGTCGGAATCACGGTATTGCTCAGGAATTCGCGAGGTCAGCACATCAGATTGTACCGGTTGCAGCAGGCCCATTTCCTTGGCCCGGTGCAAGCGGCCAACATCCACTGTCAGCAGGATGTCTGCGGGCGAGTTGGCACCTTCCAGCTCCATGCGGGTGATCAATTCATCGGCGCCACCGGTGATGAGGTTGACGGTAATGCCCGTCTGCTCGGAGAAGCGATCAAGAATGGGTTTGATCAGGTTTTCCTGGCGAGCGGAGTACACGTTGACCTCGGCGGCGCTGACGATGCCCGCTGCCAGCAGGCTCAATGTCACCACCGAGGACAAACAAACCTTCTTAATCGATCGTGCTGCGCTACCACGACTTTGCAATCCAAATCGCATATCAACCTCCGGGACAGAAATGTCTGAAAACGAAGTTAATGATAATTGCTCTCATTTAGATTTGCAATCTATTTATTGGGCCTGCACAGAAGTATTCAGGGCGTTGCCGCCGCATCGGCCTCGGCCCGTCGTTCACCCGCCAGAATACCCGGCAAGCCATAATTGCCTTCATGGCAGGCATATTCGTACAGGCGCGCATCACTGGTGTTGAAGCTCATTTCACCCTGCCAGGCCTGCGTGTAATACACCGGGTCGTCGACCTCAAACTCATACAGAATCTGTTCGTCAGAATAGCGGGTAAAGCGCTCGGTAACGCGCCCTTCATCTGACAGATTGACCTGATTGCCACCCGCCTGCTGCGGATGCAGATTACGCGTTTCGACCACCAGGGTATCGCCCTCCCACCAGCCGACAGCGTCACCCAGCCACTGCTGCAGCTGCCCGGGTCGATGCGCACCATTAATCGGAATGATTCGGGCGTCCTGGTTCATCTCCACCAGTATCATCAGGTAGTCTTCAGTTTGTACGAACTGATAATGGTTATTGTAAAGCACATTGAGCATCGGAGGCCCACCGGTGCCCCCAAAACCAATCAGGCAGCGCTCACCCAATGAACGTCCTTCCGGTCCATCATTGCTGCTAAAGCGCGCACGAAACTCACGGCGTAGCTGCTGCCCCTCTTCGGAGTAGGGAATGCGACCATTTTCCGGCTCAGTAATCCAGGACGTGCGGTGCTCCCCCCTGACCACACCAAAACTGTTGCCCGGGTCGATCCAGAACGCATTATAGCCACGGCCCATACCCAGGTCAGAACCGTCCAGCAACTCGCCGGCCTCGAGATTGTCATCGGTTGCCTGCCTGACGTTTTGCGGGTGCGCTGCCGTTACCGCAGCTACGTCGTCGGGATCAAGAACCAGCGTGTCATAACGCTCATTTCGTTGCAGGGTGGTGATTGATGCGTTGGTCCACAGGCCCTGGAAATCGGGTTTACCGTCCGGCGTGCGCGGCGGCTCGTAGACGTCCTCGGCAGCGATGACGGACAACGACATCAACATCGCCGTCAGGGCCAGCATGGGTGCAAGCCGCCAACAGTCTGGTGATGATGAGCGCGCAGAAAACCTGCCGAAGCAAGCGGATAGGTAACGATATTTCATGGTCCCGATTTCCCTGTCATTATTGTTTGAGGAACAGGTTTCAAATTAAACTACCTGCGGCCAGGAATCAAGAACTGTTGTCCCCGGTCGGTCATCGGCAGATAGCGGCAGACACCATCATGGACGCGGCAAAACACCGCCGCATAACGCCACGGGTTGTGTTGATGTGCGATACTATGGGGCTTATGATGCACGCTTACTTCACTGTCGGGCAGCCTCGGAAGCGATATCCTTCCATCCTGTACAGCCGACTCACGGGAAACGGTATGAACTTCTTCAAACACATACAACCCTGCCTGCTGTTAAGCGCAGCCCTGCTCAGCGCCTGCGGCGAATCCGCGGTGGACACGCCTGAGGTTGAAAGCGGCCCCGCCTATAACCTGAGCCTGAACATGACCGATTTCATGAACAAGATACTGGAGCCCTCAGCCGATGGCCTTTGGCGCTCGGCAGGCTGGGTGCTGGACGAAGTGGATGGTTACTACGAGCTTTATCCCACAGACGACGAAGGCTGGCAGCAAGTTGAAAACCACGCGGCCATGGTTGTCGAGGCGGGCAACGCCATGCTGCTGCCCGGTCGTGCGATGCCGGAAGGTGAATGGACGACCTATACCGAAGCCATGAGCACGGTCGGACTGACCGCCATGCAGGCCGCCCGTGACCAGGATAAAGAAGCTGTGTTTCAGGCCGGCGCCCAACTATACAGTGTCTGCACCGCCTGCCACCAGGCCTACAACCCGGAAATACTGTCGCGCTTTGTGCCTGGCAGCCTGGACGACTGATGCACGGCGGACTCCCGATCAAACACGCTCTGCTGCTGTTGACTGCGCTGCTGTCAGCCACGCTCGTAGCTGGTGCGCAGGCACACAACATGGCTGACGGCGACGCCGCCTTTGTCGCCGGCAACGCAGGTGCCGCAGTGTTTCCGTTTATCTATCTTGGCGCCAAACACATGGTTACCGGCTACGATCACCTGCTGTTTCTGGCAGGCGTCGTATTCTTTCTGTCACGCCCGGGCCAGGTCATCCAGTACGTTACACTGTTCGCGATCGGCCACAGCATTACATTAATCGCCGGCGTCCTTGCCAACATTCAGGTCAATGCCTATCTCATCGACGCCATCATCGCGCTTTCGGTGGTTTACAAGGCGCTGGAAAATATGGGTGCACTGCAACGCCTGGGCCGCTGGCATCCGGACACACGCCTGGCAGTGCTCGTGTTCGGCCTGTTCCATGGTTTTGGTCTGGCCACCAGCCTGCAGGAACTTGAACTACACCCGGATGGCCTCGTTATCAACCTCATCAGTTTCAACGTCGGCGTCGAAATCGGACAGATCATCGCCTTGTCACTGATTGTTGCCGCTTTCAGTGTTTGGCGCCGACAGCCCTCATTCGAGAACACGGCTTTTATCAGCAACGCGGCTTTGATGTGCGCAGGCTTTGTCCTGTTGATTTACCAATTGACCGCCTGGCAGTTCGCCAGCTGATCCTTACCACAGACTTCAGGAGATTATCCCCATGGGCCAACAGCAAACCCGCCGCAACCTGGCAGTGGCCATCAGCGCCGCATTTATCGCAGCGATCGCCATCTTTGTGGCCATCATATTACCCGCTGAATTTGGCAGGGATCCTTTGGGTACCGGTCGCGTACTGGGCCTTAGCGGCGTTTCGGAAACCACCGCGGATGCGCTGGACGCCCAGTTGGAATTCCACAAAACAGACGAGGTCGAATTTATTCTGGAGCCTTTCCAGTCGCTGGAATACAAGTACTTGATGGATGAGGGCAATGGCCTGGTCTACAGCTGGTCCGCCGATGGCGAGCTGTACTTTGACCTGCATGCAGAAAACATCACTGTCGAGGATTACGAAGAAAGTTACGCTGAAGGCGACGCTGCGCGAGACATGGGCGTTTACCAAGCCGCCTTCAACGGCATGCATGGCTGGTTCTGGGAAAACCGGGGCTTCGAAACTGTCACACTGCGCTTTAAAACATCCGGGTTCTACGTTAATGCCACGGAGTTCCGCGGCGGCGGCAGCTCAGATCGCTCACCTGCACCCGTATTCGACAACTGAAACAAATACCCGGCCAGACAAAAAAACGCCTGTTTGATTAATCTCAAACAGGCGTTTTTTTTGTGTCAGATTTTACCCCTGCCCAGGACAGGCACCGGGGCAGGTTTCTACTGTCCTGTATCAGCCCCGTCTTCCGGCGCACCGATACCTGAGGAACCCATAAACAGCTTGCGTCCATCCGGGAACGTGATGTCACGCCCATTGGCACGGCAGGCTGGTGTGCATAAACGGTCTTTACTCTGGTAACCGGTTACGACAATATATGTGCCGATTTGCAAGGAATTCCGGTTAATGCCGCGACGCAGCAGCGTGTTAGGCGTGCCGCCCTCAGCCATCCAGGCCTGCTCGGCACCATCTTCAGCAGTGTGGCGCAGGTGGATCCAGGAATGGGGATTAATCCACTCCACGCGTGTGATCGGACCCCGAAGCGCTACCGGCAGGTCAGCATCAAATTCGGCAGAGAACGCATGGTGTGCGGTTGCCGGTGTTTTGACACCCATGGCAGCGATGCCACCAACGACTGCTACAGCCGCTACAAGCAGTTTAATTTTCATATAAATCACCCCTATTCATTTAGCTAATCTAGTTTAAATGTTACATCTGTCAGCGCCCCAGATCCAGTGCTGGCCGGGTCTGACTGGCGCCTGTTACCGGTCTTTTATCTCATTATCCGGTATTACGCCTTAACAATGCCTTAACACATCGAATGCCCGGGCCATCAGAACGGCATTACCATATCTTCTAATGGCTGTCCTTTCCGGAAGCGGCCAAACATTAACTCTTCTACAAACTCCACACATTTAAACTGGGGGAGCTCGAAGTTCTCTTCAAGCCTGCGATACAGCGGCATGCTGATGGTCCATGGCTCGGTGTAGAGCTGAGGATCCTCTATCGTTGCTTCATACTGGATAACATTCTGGCCGACCATGGTGTAACGCTCTGTTACCGTAGACTCCCACGACCGGTAGTTACCCGCCCGGTCATACCAGGTCTGGTCAATCAGACCCGACACTTCTACGACAAAGGTGTCACCTTCCCAATAACCATTGGACTGGCCCATCCAGGAATCAATTGGCGCCTCGCCCGGATCTTCCAGGTAAACATTGCGCACAGCGCCGGCAAAGGAGTAGGCAATAAAGAATGCGCTGTCGCTCTGGAATACCTGAAATGGGTGCGGCAAATACGTGGCGCGCGGAACGCCTGGCATGAAGCACTTGATCTCCGGATCACGCGCGAGCCAGTTTTCGCGATTTTCATCGCGCTGGGCCAGGGCCTCCGGCTTGTAGGGAATATATCCGTCATTGGTGGTGATGACGCCCTGGCTGGCCGGAACAGCGCCGATCGCGCCCATCGCAACCACCTCGGGTGCCGGCACCGGGACAAAGTCGCCCGGCACCATGGCAAAGGCCGACTTGGGCGCCGCCGGTTCCAGGTTGTTATTGGCGTTACTCAGTACCTGCCAGATACCATTCAGGTCCGGTTTGCCGTCTGGCATTCGCGGAATCGACGCAGCAGCGGTATTGCCTTGCGCTTCAGCAGCAGGCGTCATTTGAATCGACGTTTGTGTGTCGCTCGGTGAGCAGGCGATAAAGCCCACAGCAGCTACGGCGGATAATAATTGTAATTTTTTGAACCCGTTAAGCATATTGTTATACACCTCCCCTTATGATCGATCGATATAACCATTTCGTTTTTGGGCTGTCAAGCGTAAATAAACGAGGCCCCCTGACACTAGCGAGAAGGATCAGGGCGATCCGCCACACTGCCATTGACACGAAACCAGCCAGCGATGCTGTAGCGGTCGCGGGCCGCAGGCAGCACCTCATGTGGAACCTCCGCACTCAGAAACACCACCACGGAGCCATAGGCAGGCGTTAGCCTGTGCACCATGGTCTCGCCATCTTCATCATAAAGCGCCAGTTCGCCGCCGTCGGCCAACTGCCAGCCCGGGTTCAGGTAGGTCACCAGTGACAGCAGCCGGCGCGCCCCGCGCCCGGTGCCATCAGGGCGAAACGCATCGACATGTTTTTTGTAAAAATCACCGGGCTGATAATGGGAAAAATGCGACTCAAAAGAAAACAGACCAAGAAATAATTGCCGGTTAAGAAACGTCTGCAACCGCCCACACCAGGCCAGCCACTGTTTTTCAGCCTCGACACTGCCATCAATCCAGCGAATTCTGTCTCGCCGCACAAAGCGGTTTTGAACGTGATCGCTGCTGCGTCCCACGCCCGCCAAGGCAAACCAATTCTTGCTATCTGAGCGCACCTGTTCAAAGAGCTGGGCAGCCAGCGCCGACGGCAAGGCATCGGGCACGACGCACCAGCTCTGTGTCCGCAGCCCCTGAGCGATCTGTTGGAACACGGCAAATTCGTGCCCGGAGCCATTGTCCGCCGGCAGTGTAGTGAGTGCGCTCAATCAGGATCTTCCTGGCTGTTCTTCATGATTTGATCCAGGTAGGTACTGGTGCGGGTAAGCTCATAACGCCTGAACTTGATGCGCGGATGCAGCTCACGCATACGGGAACCTAACAGGCCGTGTGCTGAATGCAGCTGGGCGTCAGTAATTATCCCGTTATTGTCGCATTCACGTGCCAGCCTTAACAGCCGGTCCAGGTTCACAATGAAATTTTCTGTATGCGTGGTGCGCAGCTGGGTACCGTAAAACAAGGGCAATATGTTTTCGTTATTACGGCCGGACAGAATCAGGAAACGGCGTGAAAATATCTCGAAATCACCCGTGGCGAACTGATGCCACATTTCCATGAACTGCGCATCACTGATGCTGGCATCACCAACAGGGCCCTTGCTGGACTGCAGCAGCAGACCGCTGATACCACCGAGTTGGCGCCGGGTATTATCGGCTATCTTGAAAAAAGTCTCTTGTCGGGCATTGCGCTCATTCGCCGCCAGTGCTTCGGCTTGCCGTGCCGACACCACGTTGCTGTGGAACAGCTCCCGATTATTCTGGGCCAGAACGGTCTGCTGGATAAACAGGCCAATGACCAGCCACAGAAACGCCAGCGGAGCAAATGCACCTTCCAGAAAATTCCCCATTTCATCAATGGGCAAGTCTGCAAAATTGTGCCAGCCGACGTTTGCGGAAATATATAACATGCCCAGCAGCAGCCAGACCAGGGTAACAACAAGCCCGAACAGTATTCGCCAGTCGCCGCGATCGAACCCGGAGCTGTTGACGACGCTCTGGGCGCTATCAGAGGCTGCCACCGACGACGCGTGGGAGAGCGTTTTTTCATGTTCTTTTGTATTTGCCATGCAACCACCCCGGGTAGGGCGGCAGAATACTGCGCCCCCGGGGTCCGGTCAACACACACGCGCGCCCGCGGTTGACAAACCGCCAGCCAACAAGGCGTCCAGCTTGCTCTTGATAGCATGATTGGCGTCACGTTGCCCGTGCAAGCGGTGCTCTGCGGCATAGGCCATCACGTTGGACTGCAAGGCAGGCAGCCGGTCAAAGAACGTTTCTATCGATTCGCGGTTGGTCTTGTTGGCGTTAATGCCAAAACCCAGTTCCTGAAGGCAGATCGCATTGAGCTGCTGCTCAAACTGGCCAACCATGGGCATTGCCAGGTAGGGTTTACCCAGGTAAATAGCCTCGCTGATCAGGGTAAACCCTGCCGTGGCTATCACCGATCGACAACTTTCCAGATCACGCAGAAACCCGGCTGTACTGAAGGCACGAAAATGCAGATTGCCATCGACGCCCTCGCGGTCACAGCCGAACACGATAAACTGCTGCCCGGGAAAAGACTTAAGGATAGCCAGCAGGTGCTCAAAACGGCTGGTGATATACACCAGATGATGATCGCCATTTCGCGGCATGCAAGCGATGACTTCACGCCGCAGGATTGGCGGGAACAGAAATATGCGGTCATTTTTGCGCTCGCCGAAGTAATACGTTGTTGCCAGTGCAGCCGTGGGCGACGGCACCATCAGTCGAACCAGAAACACTGCTATCCACCGCGACATCATCAGGCAGGGTGGCGAGTGAAACTTCATGAAGCGCATGCGGTGCTGGTTATCGAGGCTGATCAGGGGCAAACCGCGCAGCTTTGCCAGCCACGCGGTCGTCGGCTCAAAATCGGTAATCACGTACTCGGGTTGAAACACCCGGACCTGATGCAGGAGTGCTTTGATTTGTCGCACTGCCCTGCCACCTCTGCGCACGTTGTGCCATAGCGTTTTGAGCGGCCTGACCCGGTTGTTCTCACTGACTATATGCAAGCCCTCTATTTCGATGGCATCAAACTCCACGCTCATATTGCGGTAGCCACGGTCGTAGCTGACGATCTTGACCTCGTGTCCGCAGGTCAACAGATGTCGGGTTATCTCTGTCGCCCGTGAAGAATGCCCAGAGCCTTCGCCGGACACACCGTACAATATTCGGCTCATAAATCACGACTCCGCGTCAGGTAACAGCCGTGCATGGCCTGGGGTTGAGTCTATCGGGGAATTGTGACAATCCCTTTAAGCACTCCATTTAAACACTCCATCTCGTCGCGGCACTTGATCCGCTGCGGCACTTGACCCGCCGCGGCGCTTTACCTCAGCGCATTGATTGCCATCAGCGCACAGAGCGCGGATAATTCACCTCTCGAATAAAGGATGCAGCCATGGCCGCCAGGAAAACCGCAAAGACCGACGCAGACCAGTCGACACCCGGCTTTGAAGAGACACTTGCGCAGCTGGAGACTCTG
>Ga0136557_1002072_pt1 | contig 11951 bp, 11 predicted proteins | sample AntRauTorckE6832_FD_104796 | JGI IMG/M metagenome (GOLD analysis project Ga0136557, IMG submission 104796) | Saline lake microbial communities from Rauer Islands, Antarctica - Metagenome Torckler E6 #832 | ecosystem: Environmental > Aquatic > Non-marine Saline and Alkaline > Saline | place...
GCCTCCACCACCGGCAAGAACGTCATGCCGCGGGTCGCCGCCCTCAAGGACGTAAGCCAGATCTCCGAGATCGTCGCGGTCGACTCGGCCGACACCTTCAAGCGCCCGATCTACGCCGGCAATGCCATCGCCACCGTGCAGAGCGAGGACGCCCTCAAGGTGATCACCGTGCGCTCGACCGGCTTCGATGCCGTCAGCGAGGGCGGAAGTGTGTCCATCGAGGCGGTGGACTTCGTCGCCGAGAACGACCAGTCCAGCTTCGTCAAGGAAGACCTCGCCCAGTCCGACCGCCCCGAACTGGGCGCGGCCAAGATCGTGATTTCCGGCGGCCGCGGCATGGGCAACGGCGAGAACTTCAAGCTGCTCGACGGCATCGCCGACAAGCTGGGCGCGGCCATCGGCGCCTCGCGCGCCGCGGTCGACGCCGGCTTCGTGCCCAACGACATGCAGGTCGGCCAGACCGGCAAGATCGTCGCCCCGGATCTCTATATCGCCGTGGGCATCTCGGGCGCCATCCAGCACCTGGCCGGCATGAAGGACTCCAAGGTGATCGTCGCCATCAACAAGGACGAGGAGGCACCGATCTTCCAAGTCGCCGACTATGGCCTGGTCGGCGATCTGTTCGAGATCCTGCCGGAGTTGGAGCAGAAGCTGTAGGAACCGTCACTCAGCGGTAGTGAAATGCCGGATACGCCGATCCTTTTACCGGATCGGCGTTTTCGTTTGGCAAGGTGCCGGCGGTTCATCTAGGCTTATCTGACCATTTTGCTGGGTTGATGCCCTCGATAGGAAACCCGATGGGGATCGGCAGAATGCCGGTAAGGGATGACCGACATTGAACGCCTATCAAGACGGCGGTTGAAATACGGCCCCTGCGACCACATCTTAGTGAATGTACCCGGTTTTCGTGGCAACACGTTTTCATGCCAACACAAGGAGGCCATTCGATGGCACATACTCTCCCCGATCTGCCCTATGCATACGACGCGCTGGAACCGCACATTGATGCGATGACCATGGAGATTCACCACTCCAAGCACCATCAGACGTATGTCAACAACCTCAATGGGGCACTGGAAGGCACGGGGCTGGAAGATCTTCCGGTCGATGAGTTACTGACCAGCCTGGACCGTCTTCCCGAGGACAAGCGTCAGCCGGTGATCAACAACGGTGGTGGCCACTCCAACCACTCCTTCTTCTGGCAGGTCATGTCCACCAACGGCGGTGGCACCCCGAAAGGCAAGGTCGCCGAGGCCATCGATGCCGAACTGGGTGGCTTCGATGCTTTCAAGGACGCCTTCACCAAGGCCGCGCTGGGCCGTTTCGGCAGCGGCTGGGCATGGCTGAGCGTGAATCCTCAGGGCAAGCTGGTAGTGGAAAACACCCTGAACCAAGATAGCCCGCTGTCGCATGGCAATACGCCGGTGCTTGGCCTGGACGTCTGGGAGCACGCTTATTACCTGAAGTATCAGAACAAGCGTCCGGACTACGTGGCGGCCTTCTTCAACGTCGTCGATTGGGACGAGGTCGAACGCCGCTACCAGCAAGCCACTGCCTGATAGGCGCTGATTCTGTGCCACTGAATGTAGCTGAACCGTGGCACGGTTGATGACTAGATGATTGATGCCTGACAAGGACTCCGCCAATTAGCGGAGTCCTTGCCGTTTGTACGCCTGCCAGACTGGCATTGGGAATATCGATGCTATGGGCTACCGGCAGGCGAGAACTATCGTTCCGCCAGACGTGGGGGATCGTTGGACGCCCCAGCGCACGAATCGCTACGCCGTCGGCAGGCCAGCGGACAGTTGCTGCAATAGCCAAGCTCGTCGATGAGATAGCGGATGCAGCATATCCGACGAACACGGTTTGGCACATCGGTATGGACGGGCTCGACATAGCGTACTGGACGATACAGGGGGTTGCGGCGGCCGTCGGGCAGCGTGCGGCTCTCCATCAGCGCTTGGGCGGGCTCGCTTACTCCCGGAGTGGCCATAGGATGGTCGGCCAGGAGGCCGGTGAAGTACTCAAAGTAATTGCCGGCGTTGCTCCAAAAATACCTTGGGCGAGGCCCCGGTCGCGGCCGCCAAGACATCGATCAGTGGTGCCATATGACTATCGAGAAGTGTCGCAAAGCGCGAAAGCGCATCGAGTTCGAGCAGCGGCCAGCCAGAGTGACGAAGGTCCAAGCCGATGGTCTGCCCATCGGGAGATTGCATCAGGCGCAGATCTTCCAGGCCTAGGGGCAGGTAGCGTTCGATGGCGGCCGTGTCTTTACAGGTATGTCAGCCCAGCAGACCATGTCAGGGATAACGGTCGAAGCCCACCAGTTCCTGGCAGGTCAGGTTCTCGGCACTGGGCAGGTGCTGAGGCAGGTAGGCGACCTGGCGGGCGAACTCGCGATGGCCCCAGTCGGACAGGGGGCGATCGTCGAAGCGTATTTCTCCCTGGGTGGTCAGCTGCTGCGGTTCCACGATGCTCAATCAGGGGACATTCGTGTCGATGGACAGTCGATCCGTGAGTTGCGCCTGGCCTCGTTGCGTGGCGCCATCGGCCTGGTCAGCCAGGACGTCTATCTGTTCGAGGGCACGGTGCGTGACAACATCGCCTATGGCCGTCCCGAGGCCGACGAAGAAGCGATCATCAAGGCGGCCCAGACGGCGGAGGCCTGGTCGTTCATCCAGGCATTGCCTGACGGGCTGGATACCGCGATCGGTGAGCATGGCCAGCGGGGGAGTGTTACTGGTACTGAACGATGGAATCGGTGTATTTTGGTATTGATAACTGTTTGCATTGGTGGCACGGTTCGCTTTTCGAAATTGCACACGCCGGAGAATGTCCGTGGAAAGGTTTAGCACTCGTGGCCTGTTGGCCCTCGTGACGTGGCTTCTGCTGATGCCTGGCGCCCAGGCTCAGGAGACGCTGATCGACGAGAGCATCGAGGCTCAGCTCCGTCAGGCAGAGCAGCAGGCGGACATCGATGCCGTCGATGACCAGACCCGCAGCATGCTCCAGGAACTGCGCCGCCTGGAAAACGACACCCGCCGTATCGCCGCGTACAACGCCGAACTCGAGCCGATCATCGCCCGTCAAGGGGAGACGCTGTCGCAGCGCCAGGCAGCGCTCGAGTCGGCTCAGGCGACGCGCGAGACGCTGCCTGCCTTGACGCGTGCCATGGTCGAGCGACTGGATCGCTGGATCGCCACCGATATGCCGTTTCTTCAGGATCAGCGGCGTGCTCGGGTCGCTAGCCTGGAGACGATGCTGACCGACCCCGAGCTCAACGATGCCGAGCGGCTGGATCGTACTCTCTCGGCGTGGCGTGCCGAACTGGACTATGGCCGCGAGATGGATGCCTGGCGCGGCATGCTGGACGGTGAGCGCGAGGTGGATTTTCTACGCCTGGGGCGCATCGGCCTCTATTACCTGACCACCGATGGGCGCGAGGGCGGCGTCTGGCGAGTGGCCGAGCAGGCCTGGCAACCGCTGGACGATGGCGCAAGACGTGAGGTACACAAGGGGCTGAACATGGCGCGTGACCGGCGCGCGCCTGAATTGCTGACCCTTCCCGTCTCGCAACCGCTGCGTGACGAGAGCCAGCAGGAGGGCCGTTCATGATCGCTTGCATCCGCCGTAATCGCCGAGGGCAGTGGGTGACCACGCTAGCCGCCTTGTGTCTGCTATGGGGCCCAGCGTCGTCGTCCGCTCAGCAGGATACGGCGATGAGCTCGTTCAGCGCCGAGCGTGACGCCGCCAATCAGCGCGACATGGCCCGTCTCGCCGAGCTGATCGAAGACCGCGAAGCCCTCGAGGCAGCCCTTGCCGAGGCCCGTGAACGCCATGCGGCCGAGCGTGAACGCCGCGAGGCGCTGGAGTCGCGTCAGGCCGAACAGCGCGAACGGCTCGATGCGCTGGCCGAGCGTCGCGGTGAACAGAACGCCGATCTGGATGCCGTGGGTGCTGTAGTGGATCGCTATGTCGGTGACCTGCGCGACGACGTCTCGCAAAGCTGGCTGACGCTCGACGGCGTTTCGCTGCCCGCGCGTCGTGATGCCGGGGAGCTGGTTAAGCCGGCACATCTCGAATCCCTTGCCGATACCTTGCTGGCGCTGACCCAGCAGACCGGTCAGATTGCGCGCTTCACCGCGCCGGTGGCCGGGCTCGATGGCGATGTTCAGCCTCGCGAGATCATTCGCGCAGGCGATCTTGCCGCCTACAGCGGCGGCGCCTTCCTGCGACGCGACGACAACGACATGCCGCCGGCGATGGTCGAGCACTCGCCAGCTCAGGCGATGGCGGAGCTCGATGCCTTTGCCCGCGGCGAGCGCGAGCAGCTGGTCGTCGACCCCACCCAGGGCGAGGTGCTCGAAGCCCTGGCACAGCAGCCCTCGCTGGTCGAGCGCTTCCATCAGGGCGGCGCCGTCGGCTATGTGGTGGTTGCGCTCGGAGCGCTGGGTCTCCTGGTAGCCTTGCTCCAGTACGCTTACCTTTGGCTGGTGTCCCTGCGTATGAAACGGCAACTCAAGGAGCTGAGCGTGCACCGCGCCAACAATCCTCTTGGGCGAGTGCTTGGCAAGTTCCAGTCGCTCGGCCAGGGGCATGCACCCGAGGTGCTGGAGGCCCGTCTCGATGAAGCGCTGCTGGCAGAGTTGCCGAGGCTCGAGCGGGGGCAGGCGCTGGTCAAGCTGCTCGCCGCCGTGGCACCGTTGCTGGGGTTGCTGGGCACGGTGACGGGCATGATCGTGACGTTTCAGGCCATCACCGTTTATGGCACCGGCGACCCACAACTGATGGCCGGTGGCATCAGTCAGGCGCTGGTCACGACAGTGCTGGGCCTGATTACCGCGGTGCCGCTGCTGTTTGCGCATACGGCGCTGGCCAGCCGGAGCCGCCATCTCATCGGGCTGCTGGAAGGGCGCGCCAGTGCCACCCTGGCCGAGCATCTCGAGCGCCAGCCGTCACGTGTCTCACAGCAGGAGCCTCACCATGCGCCTGCCATGGCTTGAGGCGATCGGGCTGGACGCTCGCAGCTGGCTCGAGCCGCTGACGCGACTGACCGAGTCCGGCGGGCCGGTGCTGGTGGCGATCCTCGGAGTGGCAATGCTGCTGTTCACGCTGGCGCTGGAGCGCTGGTGGTATTTCCGCTTCGTGTGGCGGCGCGACCGGCACGGCCTGGTGAGGCGCTGGGCTGCGCGCCACGACCATCTGAGCTGGAGCGCCCGGACGCTGCGCGAAGTCTGGACCCGTGAGCTGATTGCCCGGCTGAGACGCCCCTTGCCCTGGTTGAAACTGCTGGTGAGCCTTTGTCCGTTGCTGGGGCTGCTGGGGACCGTTACCGGCATGATCACGGTCTTCGACGGGCTCTCCGCCAGTGAGACCAGCCAGGCCCGCGCCATGGCCGATGGGGTGGCGCGCGCCACGCTGCCGACTCTCGCCGGCATGGCCGTGGCCGTCGTCGGACTATTGTTCACCACTCGACTCGAATTCATCATCCGGCGCGAGGATCAGCGGCTGCACGACCGCATGGCCTGTGCCGCGGAGGAGGTTAATGCGTAGACGCCGTCTTAGCGCCGACAGCGGCGAGGCCAGTGAGATCAACCTCACGCCGATGTTGGATGTCGTCTTCATCATGCTGATTTTCTTTATTGTCACCACCAGCTTCATCAAGGAGAGCGGCGTGGAGATCAATCGGCCCGAATCCAGCGATGCGACCCCCCGACCCAACGCGCAAGTGATGGTGGCCCTGACCCCGGAGGGGTCGGTGTGGGTCGATGGCGACGTCGTGGATATCCACCGAATCGGCGATGTCGTCGGGGAACTGGTCAGTGAAGACGGTGGCGTGGTCATCCAGGCCGACCGTGATTCGACGACCGGCCTGCTGGTCGATGTCATGGATCGGCTCCGTGAAGCCGGCGTCGAGGACGTCGCTGTCGCGGCCAGGCGAGGCGGTTCATGATCCGACTGCCGTTCTCGTTGGCAGGTGGGGTGGGGCTGGCGTTGTTGCTGTTCTGGTTGCTGGCACTCCTCATTGCGCCGCCACAAGATGAGATCGACGTGCTGGGGATGGCAATGCCGATCGGTATTGTCGAGGCGCCGGAGGCGCAGGAAGCCACGCCGGAGCCAGGCCCTCAGCCTGAGCCGCTTCCCGACCCCCCCGCGGAGCCGCCGCCGACTCCCGAGCCTTCCCCACTGCCTGAAAGCCAGTTGACACTGCCTGAGCCGGAACTCGTCGATGTCGAGCTTCCCGCGGTGGAGCTCGATGAATCGCTGCCGCCATTGACCGAACAACCACCGGCGCCGCAGCCCCAACCCGAGCCTCAGCCCGAACCCGAACCGGCGCTCGAGCCCACTCCTGAGCCAGCCCCCGACGCGACGGCGGACACGGCGGCCGCACCGCCGGCGGGTGACATCTCATCGAGCGATGGCGAAGCGTCCGAGGCAGCGGATGTGCCGGTCGATGTGGGGCGAGTGACGCCGACGAGCCAGGTACCGCCGGAATATCCATCCCGCGCCCAGCGACGGGGCCTGGAGGGTTTCGTCGAGCTGGAATTCGTCATCCGTCGCGACGGGCGCGTTGATCCCGGGTCGATCAGGGTCGTGAGCGCCAACCCCCGCAACGTCTTTGACAAGGCAGCGCTGGCGGCGGTCAGGCAATGGCGCTTCGACACCTCGGAACGCCTTCGCCAGGCACGCCAGCGTCTGGAATTCCAGTTGAGGTAGCACCATGGCCATGACGTTTCACGCTTCACTCGCCGTCCTCTTGCTTGGCCTGCTGTTACCCACGGCCGGGCTGGCCCAACCGGCGCTGCCCGGGAGTTTCATCACCGACCTGGAAGCCTTGCAGGCCCGCCTGGAGAGCGGGGACACGGCCTCCGTGAGCGAGCGTGCCGCGAGGCAGGCCGAGCGCCTGGCCGGTGGCAATCAAGCCGATCGCTGGACTCGTGCCCTCTATCTGCAACTGGCCGCTCGTGCCGCCGCTCGCGACGAACAACCCGCCGAGGCCGCCGATCTGCTGGCCGATGCGCGCGCCATCGAGGTAGCGCCACCGGAATGGCGCCGCCGTCGCTTGCCGGAAGAAATCGACCTGCGTCAGGCCGCGGGGCAGTGGGATCGGGTTCTGACGATGCTGGAGGAGCATCTCGACGCCAAGCCCGATGCCGAGAGCTGGCGCCGCGCGGCATCCATTGCACGCCGTGCGGATGACGTCGGTAGGGCAGCAGCCATCTGGGACGCCGGCTGGCGTCTGGGTGTGTTGAAGGGGAGAGAGGATCTATTGACGCTGATCCGGCTTCACCTGGCAGGCGGCACGCCGGCCAGGGGCGCAGAGCGACTGGAAGAGGCCATCAAGAGCGGTGAGCTTGCCGATGACCTGGCCAATCGCCGCCTGCTCGCCCAGGCATGGCAGGCCGCGCGTGACCGCAGCTCGGCGCTCGAGGCGTGGCAGACGCTTGCGCGGCGCAGCGACGAGGGGCAGGACTGGCTGCATCTCGGACGGCTGGCATTGGCCTGGGGCGAGGCGGAACTCGCCCAACGGGCGCTGCAGGAGGCGAATACTCGCGGTGTCGAGCAGGCCGAACCATTGCTGGCTTCGTTGAAAGAGTGAGCGAAGTGCGACGGCGCTAGATCGCAAGCTCCGTCCATACGGGGGCATGATCCGAGGGCTTTTCCATCCCGCGCAGGTCGTAGTCGATCCCGGCATCACTGACATGGCCTGCCAGCGACGCGCTGACCAGGATATGGTCGATACGCAGGCCGCGCTTGGGGTCGCGCTCGAATCCCCGCGAGCGATAGTCGAACCAGCTGAAACGATCATGGCGCTCGGGATAGCGCAGACGGTAGCTGTCGCTGAGCCCCCACGCCTTGATGCCTTCCAGCCATTCGCGTTCCATCGGCTGGAAGCTTGTCTTGCCCTCGCGCAGCCAGCGGCGGCGGTTGGCCTCGCCGATGCCGATATCGATGTCCTGGGGAGAGATGTTGAAATCGCCCATGATCGCCAGGCGCTCATCGGGTCGGTGATCTTCATCAAGCAGCCGTTGCAGCTGGGCGTAGAAACGGCGCTTGTTGGGAAACTTGGTAGGGTGTTCGACGTTCTCGCCCTGGGGAAAGTAGCCGTTCCATACCATGAGCGGTTCGCCGTCCGCCGTCTTCAGGCGCACGCCGATCATCCGACACTGGGCCTCTGCCTCATCGTCGGGCATGCCGTAACACACCGTCTCTGGCGCGTCGGGGCACAGCGAAGGATGACACAGCAGGGCGACCCCGTAATGCCCCTTCTGGCCATGGAAATAGACGCGATAGCCCATTGCCTCCACGGCGTCGCGTGGAAATTCGCTGTCCTGGACCTTGGTTTCCTGAAGGCCGATCACGGCGGGGCGGTGCACATCGATCAGCGCCTGCAGCTGATGCAGGCGTGCCCGGATACCGTTGATATTGAACGAGACGAGGCGCATCAGCGGTCGGACTCCTCGCCACGGGAAGAGGCGCTCCCGGAGGCGTCGGGATGGATCGCAATCGGCTGACCCTCGGTTTCCTGACGGGCCAGCTTGCGAGCCGCCTGCAACTTGCGCTGCTGGCGTTTCTTCTGGGTGAAGCGGCGCGACGAGGTCACCAGATCGGGATTCTCGTGGCGCCACTTCTTGAAATCCTTGCGCTTGCCGGTGCGGATTGTCACCTTGTCGGCCAGCGAACGAGTTTTCTTGCGGCGTGTCATGACGCATGACTCCTTGCGTGTCTAACGCGCATTCTATCAGGCACGCCCACTGCTTCGACAGTTATCCGTCACCGGACGGGTGTCAGGGGCGCTCTTGACTGGATTGGCTGGTACAATGAGGGTTTATGCCAGACATCCTATCCACTGAAACGGACTAGACAGCAAGCCTATGAGCGAGTCGGAACAGACCACCGCACCGGCCCAGGCCCAGGACCGCAAACCCAAGCGTCGCCGTCGCAAACCGCGCCGTCGCCAGTCCTCCGGCTGGGATCTTCGCCAGTTTCAGGTGCCTGCCGTGGCAGGCAAGTGGCGTTTCCATGACTTCGACCTGCCGCTACCGCTGATGCGGGCCATCCATGCCCTGGGGTTCGAGCACTGTACGCCGATCCAGGCCGAGGCCCTGATCCATACCCTGGTGGGGGGCGATGTGGTCGGCAAGGCCCAGACCGGTACCGGCAAGACGGCCGCCTTTCTGATCTCGATTCTCGCCTACTTTCTCGAGGAGGAGGCACCCAACGCCCAGAAGCCGGGCGCGCCGCGTGCGCTGATCGTGGCGCCGACCCGTGAGCTGGCACTGCAGATCGAGAAGGATGCCAAGTCGCTGGCGCGTTTCACGTCGTTGAACGTGGCCAGTGTGGTGGGCGGCATGGACTACCAGAAGCAGCGCGACAATCTGGGCAAGAACCTCGATATCCTGGTGGCCACGCCGGGTCGGCTGCTCGATTTCCACGAGAAGCGCGATATCGACCTGACACAGGTCGAGGTGCTGGTGCTCGACGAGGCCGATCGGATGCTGTCCATGGGCTTCATTCCCGACGTGAAGCGGATCATCCGCCACACGCCAAAGAAGGAGGAGCGTCAGACCTTCCTGTTCTCGGCGACCTTCACCGAGGACATCCTCGAGCTGGCAAGCCAATGGACCCACAACCCGGCGCATGTCGAGATCGAGGTCACGGTCGAGAATGCCGCCGATATCGACCAGCGCGTTTACCTGGTCGGCGACGAGGACAAGCAGCGGCTGCTGGTCAACCTGCTCAAGCAGGAGAGCTTCGATCGGGTCATGGTCTTCGGCAATCGCCGTGACCTGGTGCGCAAGCTCGACGACCTGCTCAGGAAAGCCGGCGTGAGCGTCGCTATGCTGTCCGGTGACGTTCCGCAGAGCCAGCGCATCAAGACGCTGGAAAGCTTCCGCGAGGGCGAGATTCAGGTGTTGGTGGCCACCGACGTGGCAGGTCGCGGCATTCACATCGAGGATGTCAGCCATGTCGTCAACTACACCCTACCCGAAGATCCGGAAGACTATGTGCATCGCATCGGTCGCACGGGTCGCGCGGGCGCCAAGGGCGTGTCGATCAGCTTCGTCGGCGAGGAAGATGCCTTCTCCTTGCCGGAAATCGAGCGCTACATCAACGACAAGCTGCCCTGCGAGCATCCGCCGGAAGGCTTGCTCTGACGACCCATGCTTGACGAGGCTCTGAGGGGCGAGATCCAGACCGCCTATCGCCAGGTGCTCGAGGGTCTCGACCTGACCCCGCGCTATGGGCAGCGGCTGATGATCGCCGAAATCGCCCGCACTCTCGCGGGGATCGAGGCTGACGACGCCGGGCGGCGCATCAGCGATGAGCATGTCTGCGTGCTCGAGGCCGGCACCGGCACCGGCAAGACGCTCGCCTATCTGCTGGCCGCCTTGCCGGTGGCCAAGGCGCGCGGCAAGCGTCTGGTGATCGCCACCGCCACCGTGGCCTTGCAGGAGCAGGTGCTTCACCAGGACCTGCCTTCTCTGAAGGCGCATAGCGGGCTCGACTTCGACTATGCCCTCGCCAAGGGTCGAGGGCGCTATGTGTGTGTGGCGCGCCTCGACCAGGCCATGGAGGGCGGCGAAGAGAACCCCACGCTGTCGCTGTTCGAGCAGTCCATGGCCAGCGGTGGTGACGACTTCCAGTCGCTCGTGCATTCGCTCGGCGAGGCCTATGGCAACGGTCGCTGGGAGGGCGATCGCGACAGCTGGCCCGATGCCATCGAGGACAGCCATTGGCGCCGCCTTACCGTCGATCACCGTCAGTGCACCAATCGTCGCTGTGGCCACTTCGGTGCCTGTGCCTTCTTCCGTTCGCGCCGTCATCTCGACAGCGCCGATGTGATCGTCGCCAACCATGACCTGGTGCTGGCCGATCTGGCCCTTGGCGGCGGCGTGGTGCTGCCTTCACCCGGCGACTGCATCTATGTCTTCGATGAAGGCCATCATCTGCCCGAGAAGGCTCTGCAGCACTTCACGCATCGCTTCGCCGTAGGCGGGGCGCTGCGCTGGCTGCGCACGCTCAAGAAATCGCTGACGGAGCTCAATACCGCCTTGGCGGTGCAGCCGACCCTGGCGCGCCTGCTGGCCGGCCTGCCGCAGGCCATCGATGCGCTCGAACCAAGGCTTTCTGAAGCCTTTGCCATGGGTCACCAGTTGGCCGGCCGTCCCGACGGCCTCGTCGATGACGAGGCAAGCCGGCACCAGCGCTTCGAGATGGGGCGTATTCCCGAACCGTTGCGGGCGCTTTCCGAGGCGCTGGTCACCATCGTTGCCGAGTTGTCGCGCTCCCTGGAGAGCATGGCCGATATCATGCGCGAGAGCCTCGATCCGGATAAGCACACCGGCCTGCCGCGTGAGCAGGCCGAGGCCTGGCTGCCATTGATCGCCCTGTTGCACGGCAGGGCGGTGGAAGCGCACGCGCTCTGGCGTGCCTACACCGAGGTGGACGACCCGCAAGAGCCGCCCCGTGCACGTTGGCTGACGCTCGAGCGGTTCGGCAGCGAGCCGGAGCTGACCTTCTCGGCGAGCCCCGTCTCGGCGGCGCATACCCTGGCGAAGACCCTATGGGGCAGCTGTTACGGCGCGGTGATCACCTCGGCGACGCTGACCGCGCTGGGTCGCTTCGAACGGCTGCAGGAGCGCGCGGGGCTGGCCAATCGCTATCGCTATCAGCGCCTGCCGAGTCCCTTCGATTATTCCCGGGCGGTGTTGAGCGTGCCGCGCGAGGCCGTCGACCCTGCCGATCGTGAGGGGCATGAACGCGCCATCGTGACCTTCGTGGAGGATCTGGGGGCGCGCGAGGCGGTGCTCATGCTGTTCTCGTCGCGTGCCCAGCTGCGCGGGGTGGAAAAGGCGCTTTCCCCGGCGCGGCGCGAGCGGGTGCTGGCCCAGGATCGCCTGCCCAAGCGCGAGCTGATCACGCGCCATCGCGCACGGATCGATGCC
>Ga0136557_1002074_pt1 | contig 11947 bp, 8 predicted proteins | sample AntRauTorckE6832_FD_104796 | JGI IMG/M metagenome (GOLD analysis project Ga0136557, IMG submission 104796) | Saline lake microbial communities from Rauer Islands, Antarctica - Metagenome Torckler E6 #832 | ecosystem: Environmental > Aquatic > Non-marine Saline and Alkaline > Saline | place...
CGCCGCGCCACGGCATTGCCCGCAACATGGATGAAGCCTTTGCAGCACTGGATATGGTGGGCTTTCCGTGTATTATCCGGCCATCGTTTACCATGGGCGGCAGCGGTGGTGGTATTGCCTACAACAAGGAAGAGTTTGTTGAGATCTGTACCCGTGGCATGGAGTTGTCGCCGACCAATGAGCTGTTGATCGACGAGTCGCTGATCGGCTGGAAAGAGTTTGAAACCGAAGTTGTCCGCGACAAGAATGACAACTGTATCATCGTGTGTACCATCGAGAATTTTGACGCCATGGGGGTGCATACCGGTGACTCCATCACGGTGGCACCTTCGCAGACACTGACCGACAAGGAATACCAGATTCTGCGTAACGCCTCAATTGCGGTACTGCGCGAAATCGGCGTAGAAACCGGCGGCTCCAACGTGCAATTTGGCATGTGTCCCAAGACCGGGCGTATAGTCGTGATTGAAATGAATCCCCGGGTCTCGCGTTCCTCCGCGCTGGCCTCCAAGGCCACCGGCTTCCCGATCGCCCGCGTTGCCGCCAAACTGGCCTGCGGCTTTACCCTGGATGAGCTCAGCAACGAGATTACCGGCGGCGCAACGCCAGCCTCGTTCGAGCCCACCATCGATTACGTGGTCACCAAGATTCCGCGCTTCACGTTTGAAAAATTCCCCGAAACCGATGATCGTATCACCACGCAGATGAAATCGGTGGGCGAGGTGATGGCCATTGGTCGCACCTTCCAGGAATCAGTGCAAAAAGCATTACGTGGCCTGGAAGTTGGCATCAGCGGGTTTGATCCGATTCTGGACACCGGGGTCAGTGATGCCATGGATACGCTGCGCGGCGAACTGATGGACGCCGGCAGCGATCGTATTCGTTATATCGCAGATGCCTTCCGGCAGCAGTGGTCAGTGCAGACCGTGGCCGAAATGACCGGGGTAGATCCCTGGTTCCTGACTCAGATCGAGGACCTGATTCAGGATGAAATGCGCATCAGTGAGGTGGCGCTCAAGGATCTGGACAAGGACACGATGTACGGCCTGAAGCGCAAGGGGTTCTCCGATTCGCGGCTGTCGGCGCTGCTGCACGAGCCTGAGCACAAGGTGCGCGAGCACCGACATGCACTGGGTGTGCGGCCGGTTTACAAGCGGGTGGATACCTGCGCTGCCGAGTTCGAATCGGCCACGGCCTACATGTACTCGACTTATGAAGAAGAGTGCGAGTCAAACCCCAGTGACCGTAAAAAAATCATGGTGCTGGGCGGCGGTCCCAACCGTATCGGGCAGGGAATCGAATTCGATTACTGTTGCGTGCATGCGGCACTCGCCATGCGCGAGGACGGCTACGAGACCATCATGGTCAACTGCAACCCGGAAACAGTGTCGACCGATTACAATATTTCCGATCGCCTGTACTTTGAACCGGTGACGCTGGAAGACGTGTTGGAGATTGTTGCACTGGAAAAGCCCGTTGGCGTGATTGTGCAGTTCGGCGGTCAGACACCCTTGAATCTGGCAGCGGGCCTGGAGCAGGCGGGTGTGCCGGTGATTGGCACCAGCGCAGACGCGATTGACCTGGCCGAAGACCGTGAGCGTTTTCAGAAAATGATTCAGAAGCTGGGCTTGAAGCAGCCGCCCAACTGCATCGTGCGCAGCGTCGAGCAATGCATTACCGAAGCGGAAAAGATTTCCTATCCCCTGGTTGTGCGCCCCTCGTACGTATTGGGCGGTCGTTCCATGGAAATTGTCTATAACAAGGAAGAGTTGAACCGATACATGCGCACCACAGTGAAGGTCGGCAACGACAGTCCTGTGTTGCTGGATTATTTTCTCAATGCGGCGATTGAAATCGATGTCGATCTGGTCAGTGATGGCAAACAGGTTGTGGTCGGCGCCATCATGCAGCATATCGAGCAGGCGGGCGTTCACTCCGGTGACTCGGCCTGTTCTTTGCCGCCCTATAATCTGCCGGCCGACGTGCAGGACCGGATTCGTCAGCAGGTCACCAGTCTTGCCAAAGAGCTCAATGTTGTGGGGCTGATGAATACGCAGTTAGCGTATCAGGATGGCGATCTGTACATTATTGAAGTCAACCCACGCGCCTCCCGGACCGTGCCGTTCGTTTCCAAGTGTATCGGTGTGTCACTGGCGAAAGTGGCGGCGCGCTGCATGGCGGGCACTTCGCTGGCGCAACAGGGTTTCACCAGGGAAATCATTCCGAAGACTTTCGCCGTGAAGGAAGCAGTGTTTCCGTTCAACAAGTTCCCGGGTGTTGACCCGATTCTGGGGCCGGAAATGAAATCCACCGGGGAAGTGATGGGCGTTGGTGAAACATTCGCCGAGGCCTTCTCCAAGTCACAGCTTGGTGCCGGCGAAAAAATCGCCAAAAGCGGTAATGTGTTTATCAGTGTGCGCGATGCTGACAAGCCCAGAGTGGCAGAGATTGCGCAACACTTTCATGAGCTCGGTTTTTCCCTGGTCGCCACCCAGGGCACCGCTGCCATCATCGAGGCGGCTGGCTTGCCGGTGACGCGGGTGAATAAGGTGATGGAAGGTCGTCCGCATATCGTGGACATGATCAAAAACGATGAAATCGCGCTGATCGTGAACACAACAGAAGGCAAACAGGCGATTGCTGACTCGTCGACCATTCGTCGCACGGCGCTGCGCCATGATGTGTTCTGTACCACAACCCTCGCCAGCGCCAGCGCCGTTTGTGAGGCGCTGCAGTTCGGTGATAACCTGTCTGTGTACACCATACAGGAGCTGAATGCGCGTCTGTAGAAGGCGCCAGCTCAGCAGGTCTGGACAAGTCCACCGATAATACGCATGATACGGTTTGTCTAACAGTGCCGGCGGGGTCTCCTGGAGGGAGCCCGCCGGTACTTTTTTTATTCCCTGATTTTGACGATCGCTAAGATCTGTGAGAGTGATATGAGAAAAGTGCCAATGACAATGGGTGGCTCTGCACGACTGCGCGCCGAGCTCAATGAACTGAAGTCAGTGAAACGCCCGGCGATTATCAAAGCTATCGCGGAAGCGCGTGAACACGGTGATCTCAAGGAGAACGCCGAGTATCATGCCGCGCGTGAGCAGCAGGGTTTCTGTGAAGGTCGGATACAGGAAATCGAGGGCAAACTCGCTGATTCCGAGATCATTGATATCACCAGCATTCCCGAGTCTGGCAAAGTCATTTTTGGCGTGACAGCCACACTGGTGAACTTGGATGCCGAGAAAACCATTCGTTATCAGATTGTTGGAGAAGACGAAGCCGACGTCAAAGCTGGCAAGATTTCGGTGGGATCACCGATCGCGCGCGCTATCATGGGCAAGGAAGTTGGTGATGAAGTTGTAGTGAAAGCCCCGTCCGGGGACATTGAATACGAAATCAGCAATATCGAGCACATTTGAGGCGCGAAGAGCCCGGCTGCCCCGCAGCCTGGCTCTGTCTGGGCAGGCTGCTTCAGACCGGTGTATGGCGCAGGATGTTTGACAGCTTGGGGTCAGGTTTATTGGCGGGGCGATAGACTACTGCTATGTTGCCAATGGTCTGCACGCATGATGCCCTGCCAAAGCGACAGATTTCTTCGGCTATCTCTTTTCGGGCATCGCGATCCGCAGCCAGAATTTTCACCTTGATCAGCTCGTGTTGCTCAAGTGCGCGATCGATTTCCTTGCACACTGTTTCTGACAGCCCTTTTTGTGCAATCGTCACGACTGGCTTGAGTTTGTGGGCAATAGCGCGTAGTTTTTTCAGTTCTTGTGAGCTTGGCGTCATAAAATGTCCGGCGGTTGCAGTCAGGGGTGGTCTGCGTCATGTGATTCGGTGTAAACCTGCATTTCTGACGCGTATTGTAGCGCAGCGCGATCTGCGGACAAAGCCCTGCCTTTGAATCGGGCTGCGCAACCCTTGGACAATAACAAGCTTCATCTTGTAATATCGGAATCAGTCCCCACCTATTGAGGGGCATGGGTCAAAATTATCAACCTCCAGGTTCCGGCCCCGTCCGTTCACGACCACGAGCGTTCTGGTAACATCGCGCCTGCAAGATTGGGTTTCCAGGCTGTCAAAATAAGTATGCGGAGTTCAAGGGAATAGCAATCCCGTTTACGGCGGTCTTAGTCTATGAAGACCTGGACCGCTAACGGGTTAAACAGGTTCATTAGAGCATTAACCGGTATAAAGTCGACCGGTTACACAACGAGAAGGGGGGTATTCCCTTGAACGATATGGCAAAGAATTTACTGCTTTGGATGGTTATCGCGGCTGTATTGCTGACGGTGTTTAACAATATCAATCAGGAGCCCGCGACTGCGCAGGTAAATTATTCTGATTTTATTCGTGAGGTTCGCGCCGGACAGGTGGAGTCGGTTAATATCGCCGGCGTCAACGTCAGCGGCGTGCGCTCCGATAACTCCCGCTTTACCAGCACCATCCCCATGATCGGTGACGATCAGCTGATGGATGATCTGTTCAGCAACAGTGTGGAAATCCGTGCTTCTGAGCCTGAGCGCCAGAGCCTGTGGACGCAGCTGCTGGTGGCGAGTTTTCCGATTCTGATCATTATCGCCTTGTTTTTCTTTTTTATGCGGCAAATGCAGGGCGGTGCCGGCGGCGGCAAGGGCGGCCCGATGTCCTTTGGCAAAAGCAAAGCCAAGCTGCTGAGCGAAGATCAGATAAAAATCACTTTTGCTGATGTTGCGGGGGTGGATGAGGCCAAAGAGGACGTCAAGGAGCTGGTAGACTTCCTGCGCGAGCCGGACAAGTTTCAGCGACTCGGTGGCCGCATCCCGCGCGGCATCCTGATGGTGGGTCAGCCTGGTACCGGCAAAACGTTGCTCGCCAAAGCCATAGCGGGTGAGGCCAAGGTGCCGTTTTTCTCGATTTCCGGCTCTGATTTTGTGGAAATGTTTGTGGGCGTGGGTGCTTCCCGTGTTCGCGACATGTTTGATCAGGCCAAAAAACAGGCCCCGTGCATTATCTTTATCGACGAGATTGATGCCGTGGGTCGACACCGTGGCTCCGGTATGGGGGGGGGGCACGACGAGCGTGAGCAGACCCTGAACCAGCTGTTGGTCGAAATGGATGGTTTTGAGGCCAATGACGGCATCATTGTGATTGCAGCAACCAACCGTCCTGACGTACTTGACCCTGCTTTGCTGCGACCAGGTCGATTTGACCGCCAGGTCGTGGTAGGCCTGCCCGATATTCGCGGCCGTGAGCAGATTCTGAAGGTACACATGCGCAAAGTGCCGATCGCCGACAACGTCGACGCGGCCGTTATTGCACGCGGTACGCCGGGTTTCTCCGGTGCTGACCTGGCAAACCTGGTCAACGAGTCAGCGCTGTTTGCTGCACGCAGCGGCCGTCGCCTGGTGACCATGGAAGAGTTCGAGAAGGCCAAGGACAAGATCATGATGGGCGCTGAGCGCAAATCCATGGTCATGTCTGAAAAGGAAAAAACCAATACTGCTTACCACGAGGCCGGTCACGCCATCGTTGGTCGTCTGGTGCCGGAGCATGACCCGGTATACAAGGTCAGTATCATTCCGCGTGGGCGGGCGCTGGGCGTCACCATGTTCCTGCCGGAAGAGGATCGCTACAGCATCAGCAAGCGGGCTATTTTGAGCCAGATCTGCAGCCTGTACGGTGGCCGGATTGCCGAGGAAATGACGCTGGGTGCGGAGGGAGTGACCACAGGTGCGTCCAATGATATCCAGCGCGCTACTGAAATGTCGCGCAATATGGTGACCAAGTGGGGCCTGTCTGAGAAGCTGGGTCCGCAGATGTACGCCGACGACGAAAACGAAGTCTTCCTGGGGCGTTCAACTGGCGGATCACAGAATCAGCGTTCCAGTGAGACTGCAAAGTTGATTGACGAAGAAGTAAAGAGCATCATCGATTATTGCTACAACAAGGCCAGGCAGCTGCTCGACGAGAATCGAGACAAACTGGAGCTGATGAAGGATGCACTGATGGAATACGAGACCATTGATGTGGCGCAGATCAATGACATCATGGCTGGTCACAAGCCACGTCCGCCCGCTGACTGGTCTGATAATGATCACGGCAATGGCACCGGCTCCGCTCGCGCGGACACGCATGAAGAGGCGCGTGACGACAAGTCCGATGATCAGCGTGCTGATAAACCTGTTGGCGGCCCGGTCAGCGAACACTGATTGTCGTTGCGTCCGGTGCGGGCGGCGCGGGAAATATTGATGGTGCAACAACAGTCCGCTTTAGAAAACCTGGCGCCGCGACTATTGTGTGGCGTCAGGTCCCTTGATCTATCCAGTCCCCGCGTCATGGGGATTTTGAATGTAACCCCGGATTCTTTCTCTGACGGTGGTGCCCTGGGTGCCGGCGCAGGCTCTGGATCGTCGGGGTTTTCTGTGTCTGTGGATAAAGCCCTGCGGCGCGCCGAGCGCATGTGTGAAGACGGCGCTGCCATCATTGATGTGGGTGGCGAGTCAACCCGCCCCGGCGCCGATGCCGTGCCGGAGCAGCAAGAGCTGGATCGTGTCATTCCGGTAATTGAAGCGATCACCCGCCACCTTGACGTTATCGTCTCTGTCGATACCAGCGCCCCGGCCGTGATGCGCGAAGCGGGTCTGGCGGGAGCGGGTCTGGTCAATGATATCAGGGCGCTGCGCCGCGATGGCGCGTTGGAGGCCGTCGCTGCAACATCAATGGGTGTTTGTCTGATGCATATGCAGGGTGAGCCCGGTAGCATGCAGCGGGCGCCGGTGTATGATGACTTGATTGCTGAGATACTCGCGTTTCTTGTCCACAGGGTTGCTGATTGCGAGCGTGCAGGCATTGCGCGTGCGCGTATCTGTCTGGACCCCGGCTTTGGCTTTGGCAAGACGCTGACGCATAATTACCGACTGTTACACGATATGCCACAGCTTTTGTCGGCTGGTTTGCCATTGCTGGCGGGCCTGTCCCGAAAGTCGATGATCGGCAACATTGTTGATCGTCAGCTCGATGACCGGCTGGCGGGCAGTCTCGCCGCAGCGGTGCTGGCGGCCATGCTTGGTGCGAGGATTATCCGTGTCCACGATGTCGCTGAAACCGTGGACGCGCTGAAGGTTTTTCAGGCGATGCAGAGCATGAGCTGAACCAACAACAGTTTAAGGGAAAAGAGGGCATTATGGCATTACCGAAAAAAAAACAAAAACAATACTTCGGCACGGACGGCATCCGGGGTCATGTCGGTGAATATCCGATTACACCTGATTTCATGCTGAAACTGGGCTGGGCGGCAGGCAAGGTTTTTGCCCGCTCCGGTGGCTTGCGCAGCAAAATACTCATTGGCAAGGATACCCGTATATCGGGGTACATGTTTGAGTCCGCGCTCGAGGCGGGCCTGGCATCGGCGGGCGTTGACATCAATATGCTGGGCCCGATGCCAACGCCCGCAGTTGCCTATCTGACGCGAACATTCCGGGCGCAGGCGGGTATTGTGATCAGCGCGTCACATAATGCGTTCCAGGACAACGGCATCAAGTTTTTTGCCGGCGACGGCACCAAGTTACCCGATGAGACTGAGCTGGCCATCGAAGCATTTTTGGGGCGAGACATCACCACCGTCGCTTCTGCCGAAATAGGCAAAGCCACCCGCATCACCGATGCTGCCGGGCGCTATATCGAGTACTGCAAGCGCACAGTGCCGGGTAACGCGGTCCTGCAGGGTTTGAAAATTGTGGTGGATTGCGCACACGGCTCCACCTATCACATTGCTGCCAATGTCTTCTCCGAGCTGGGCGCTTCGGTAAAGGCTATCGGTGTGTCACCCAATGGGTTAAATATCAATCAGGATTGCGGCTCGACGTCACCCCAGCGGCTGGTCACGGAAGTGTTGGCAGAGCAGGCTGACATTGGTATCGCCTTTGACGGTGATGGCGATCGGGTAATAATGGTTGACCACCTTGGTAACGTGGTTGATGGTGATGAGCTGCTGTATATCATTGCCCACGACAGGCGTCGGCGACAGGATGACTTCGGTGGTGTGGTCGGCACCTTGATGAGCAATCTGGGTCTGGAGCTGGGTCTTGAAGCGCTGGATGTGCCTTTCGTTCGTACCGACGTTGGTGACCGCTATGTCATGGAGATGTTGAAACAAAAGAGCTGGCAGCTCGGTGGCGAATCTTCCGGGCATATCGTCTGTCTTGATGTCACCACCACGGGTGACGGTATCGTTTCCGCTTTGCAGGTGCTTGCGGCGATGATGCAGGCGGATGCCACGTTGCATGAGTTGCGCAGTAAAATGACAAAAATGCCTCAGCATATGGTCAATGTTCGGGTGGGTAACAAAGCCGCTGTCATGTCACATCCGGACGTGCTGGCGGCAGTAGCCGGGCTCGAGCGCAGACTGGGTAACCGCGGGCGTGTCTTGCTAAGGCCCTCGGGCACTGAACCCCTGGTCAGGGTCATGGTTGAAGGTGAGGATGAGGTCGGGGTAACGATCCACGCCAATGAGCTGGCTGAGGTTGTCGCGGCGTCGCGCGAGTCCGGCGTTCAGTGTTCAGCCTGATCTTGCAAGGTCCTGGTAAACTGGTTATAGTGGCGCCCCGTTTTAGCAATGTCGGGCGCCGGCATCTCACAAGGTAGTCGAAATGCGTCGTGCTTTAATTGTCGGAAACTGGAAGATGAACGGAACGCGCGCCAGTATCACTGAGCTGTTGCGCAGTCTGGTGCCGGCCTTTTCGCGTGGGATTAATGGCGTTGATATTGTAGTTTGTCCGCCTTTCCCGTATTTGACCGTTGTAGCTGAGGCAATCCGGGGTTGCGAAATTGTGCTCGGTGCCCAGGACGTCTGGTGTGAGGGTGAAGGTGCCTTCACCGGGGAAGTATCCCCCGGTATGCTCGCCGACTGCCGTGCCCGCTACGTAATTCTGGGGCATTCCGAACGTCGCCAGCACCTGGCAGAGTCTGACGAATTGACAGCGCGAAAGTTTGTTGCGGCCCAGCACGCCGGCTTGATACCTGTTTTATGTGTCGGCGAAACGCTGGCGCAGCGTGATGATGGCAGCGCCCGGGAGACGGTCGCAAGGCAGATCAACGCGGTGCTTGCGGTCACGGGTGTTGCCGGGTTTGAACGTGCAGTCATCGCCTATGAACCGGTCTGGGCAATCGGCACGGGTTGTTCTGCCTCTGCGCAAGAAGCCCAGCAGATGCATGCCTGTATTCGTGAGCTGATAGCCGGCCACGACGCAGAAGTAGCCGATGTGGTGCAGTTGCTATATGGCGGCAGTGTGAGTCCAGCCAGTGCAGCTGAGCTCTTTGAGCAAGCTGACATTGATGGTGGGCTTGTGGGTGGGGCCTCGCTTGATGCGTCGGCATTTATCGAAATTTGTAATAGTGTGAGCTGAATTATGGAAACTCTTGTGGTCGTTGTGCATGTGATTGTCGCTATCGCGATCATCGGCCTGGTTCTTTTGCAGCAGGGCAAAGGCGCCGATGCCGGCGCGGCCTTTGGCAGCGGTGCCTCGCAGACGGTTTTTGGTAGTTCGGGTTCGGGCAACTTCCTGACTCGCCTGACCACGGTGGCTGCAGTGATATTTTTTGCTACCAGTCTGGTGCTGGCGATTTACGCTCAGCAGTACAGCATGGGTGGAGCTAATGATACGTCTCCTATCGTTAACCCGGACGTGGTGCGCGAAATAGAAGAGTCGGATGTGCCGCAGCTGACAGCGCCGGCGGGTTCTACTGACGTTCCTGACGTGTCTGAGCAGGCGCCACAGGGTGATCAGCAGCCGTAAAAGTTTGGCCGAAGTGGTGGAATTGGTAGACACGCTATCTTGAGGGGGTAGTGGCCTTATGGTCGTGCGAGTTCAAGTCTCGCCTTCGGCACCAATTGTGGGAAGATGTTTGTGAAAGAGTGCCGGATTATGGAGCCTTGGCCCAAAAGTCACTTGACTTGGGGGCCCGCAAGCAACTAGAATGCCTGCCCTCAGATAGAGGCTTTGCCAGAAGCCATCTGGGCCAACAAGTTATGTTGTTGGGGATTTTGAAGTTTTGTTGCGGGGTGGAGCAGTCTGGCAGCTCGTCGGGCTCATAACCCGAAGGTCGTAGGTTCAAATCCTGCCCCCGCTACCATTATTGAAGTGAAGTGTAGTAGTCAGGCAGCCCGACGATCGGGCTCGGCTTTCAAAAGGGCGCAGCCGCTGAAGGTCGTAGGTTCAAATCCTGCCCCCGCTACCATTATTCGCAGCAGCTGCGCTGAATGGCTCAGCTCTGTACAGAGCCCCTTAATGGGGCTTTTTATTAGGTGCAGATTTATGTTGAGTGCATATAGCCTGGTCTGCATGTAAAGCAAGGTGTGAAAGATGTATGCGCCGGTCATTCCGACGTGTGCAGGTTCCGCCACTGATGGGCTGCGGTTGGTCGCGCCCTCGGTAAGACAAATATTTTGTTTTTGAGGTGGGCCGTAGGCCCACTTTTTGTTTGTATCGTAAAAAAGGTAGAAAGCAAGGTGGTAGCATCAGTCGACATGATCTCTGATTTGCTCCGCCCGACCGTCGAGGCCCTGGGGCTCGATCTGTGGGGCCTGGAGCATATCGCCCGTGGCCGTTCGAGTCTGTTGCGTATCTATATCGACAGCCCGGAAGGCATCACGATTGACGATTGTGAACGCGCCAGCCGTCAGATCAGTGGTGTGCTTGACGTGGAAGATCCGTTGTCAGGCGAATATACCCTGGAAGTATCTTCTCCCGGGACGGATCGACCCTTGTTTCGATTCGAGCAGTATGTTCAGTTTATTGGTGACGTGGTGAGTTTACGCCTTCGAACACCAATTGATGGACGCCGCAAGTTCAAGGGCGTTCTGGAGAAGGCGGAAGCAGATCAGATTGTAATGACTGTTGACGGCGAATTAGTTGAAATTCCATTCCAGCAGGTAGACAAGGCCAACATTGCATTTTGACAGGCATGTTTGTCCGGGGCGCAGCTGGAAAGATGAATCCGTGTGTAAGGTGACACTACTATGATGAGTAAAGAAATTCTGATGGTTGCAGACGCGGTCTCGAATGAGAAGGGAGTGTCACGCGACGTTATTTTTGAAGCCATCGAAATTGCGCTGGCAACAGCCACAAAAAAGCACTTCGACGAAGAAGAAGTCCAGTGCCGTGTGCATGTCGATCGCAAAACCGGTTTGTATGAGTCCTTCCGCGTCTGGGACGTGGTAGCCGATGAGGATGTGGAAGAGTCAGCTGCACAAATCACATTGAGCGCGGCCAAAGAAAAGAATCCCGAGCTCAATGTCGGCGACGTGTATGAAGAAATGATTGAAAATACTGAATTCGGCCGCATCGCGGCACAGACCGCCAAGCAGGTCATTGTGCAGAAAGTGCGAGAAGCCGAACGGGATCTGGTGATTGCGGAGTATCGCGACAAAGTCGGCGAGCTGGTGTCCGGCACCGTCAAGAAAGTGACCCGGGAGAGTGTGCTGGTGGACCTGGGTGGCAATGCCGAAGCCTTGTTGACCCGTGATCAGATGATTCCGCGGGAAATGTACCGCACCGGTGACCGCATGCGCGCCTTGTTGCTTGACGTGCGTCAGGAAGTCCGCGGTCCACAATTGTTCCTCAGTCGAACTGCGCCAGGCATGTTGATCGAGTTGTTTAAAATCGAAGTGCCCGAGATTGCCGAGGAAATCATCGAGATCCGTGCGGCAGCCCGTGATCCGGGGTCACGCGCCAAAATCGTGGTCAGCACCAACGATGGGCGTATCGATCCGGTGGGTGCCTGTGTTGGCATGCGTGGTTCGCGCGTCCAGGTTGTGTCCAACGAATTGGCAAATGAACGAATTGACATTATTTTGTGGGATGATAACCCGGCGCAACTGGTTATCAATGCCATGGCGCCGGCAGAAGTGGCATCTATTGTAATGGACGAAGACAGTCACACCATGGACGTCGCTGTCGAAGAAGACAACCTC
>Ga0136557_1002076_pt1 | contig 11944 bp, 9 predicted proteins | sample AntRauTorckE6832_FD_104796 | JGI IMG/M metagenome (GOLD analysis project Ga0136557, IMG submission 104796) | Saline lake microbial communities from Rauer Islands, Antarctica - Metagenome Torckler E6 #832 | ecosystem: Environmental > Aquatic > Non-marine Saline and Alkaline > Saline | place...
GCCAATGCGGGCAAGTTTGTAGGCTTTATCGAGTCGCGCCTGTTTTTGATTAAGGCGAATGCGAGATTTAATTCGAGCAGATTTTGAACCAATATTTGACAGGATAATCTTGACCAGATCAATTTCTTCGCCAGAAAGCTCTCGCTTATTTTTAGTATAAACATCAATTGAGAGTGCCAGATCTCCTTGTTTTTCTTCGAACGTATTTTCTAAGCTAACATCTTTAAGTTGATGGTCACCTTGATATTTACTGCCGTTATAATGAATGATAAATGCAGTCTCGCTTTCATAAATCCAGTGGCTATTTAATAATTCCACACAATTACTTAGAAAGGCCTCTAAAGGGATTGAATTAACATCTAAATTTAAAAATTTTTTAAAAAGTGTAGATTGTCTTTTGACTAATGACGTGTAGTGTTTAGAAGCGTTTTTACTATCGCTGCCCATCAATAATGAATATATTTAATAAGTTAAAAAAGAAAATCAAGCACTCGAATATGCCAAAACTTCAGAATTAATACTAAAACAAATGGAGCAAATTACATTTAGATCTAAATTAAACTATCTGCCAACACTAAAACTTCATCATATAACATTACCGGATTTTGTTGTGGAGAAAGTTGGTGGAATAGGAACGCGTTTGCTCTGTTCAATAAACGGGGAAGATGAATTCCATGCCGGTTTAGTGGCTTTGGGAGGTGGAGAGGCTTACATAACAGTGAACAAAAAAAGAATGAAAGAATATGGGATTAACCGGGGAGTGGAAGTTGAGGTTAGCCTCAGACTGGATACCAGTAAATACGGCATGGAAGTGCCAGTAGAGCTGGAGGCATTATTGGAGCAGGATGATGAGGGGCGGAGTAGATTTGATGATATCACACCGGGGCAACAACGCTATATTATTTATTACGTATCGCAGGTGAAAAGTAGCCAAAAGAGAATTGACCGTGCTATCATGCTCATTAATAATCTAAAAAACTTGCCTGAGGATAAGTTTGATTTCAGGAAATTATTGGGATTGCCTCCGAGAGAAGGGGAATAAAAAAAGCCGGAATGAATTAACATCCCGGCTTTATAGAAAGATAATGGAAAGTTTATTTAGTTAGTGGTTCCACCACTGATAGTGTGTCCAAAAAACACGGCGTTCGCAAATAGTTTATTGGTGCCATACCAAAACGCACGGAAATTTGGATTGTCGGTCATGGTAATTACACGTCCGCGCCCATAACCACTTACAATTATAGCAGCTGTTCCTTTAATTTCCTCGAGATTTTCATCTGAAATATAGCCGCTGGCAAGCGGGTCATCGGTATAGTAAAGCGGTGTTGAGTAAGGGTTATCCCCTTTTTCAAGAAACATGGTTGAACTTCGGAAAACCGTTACATCGTCGTCATTAAAACCATACCCGATCGGGTGGGTCAGATCCAGCTTTGTATTAAAGATGGAGCCGCCAATTCCACGAGCTCCGCGGTCATTACCAGCCATAATATATGGGCGAACTTTGGTTTCTTCTTCGGCTTCATCTTCTTCATCACTGTGAGCATACTCAATGTCTGCAAGCCCTTGCGACATTGCCCATCGAACGGCGCTTTGGTAGGCGATCAATGTTCCGCCTTGACGAACCCAGTTTTTGATATTCTCAGTTCCTCCCTCAGATAGGCCATAGCCGCTGGTAACGATCACGTTGTAGCGATCAAGGTCGGCTCCATCCATATCATCAGCCTCTACAATAGTAGCCGGCATGTGGTAGCGTTGGTCAAACAGATGCCAGGCTTCGCCCACTTCGTACGAACTGGTTCCTGGGCCGCCAATAATAGCTACTTTAGGATCTTTGAGATTTTGAAAATTATTACTTCCCAAATCCATGCCGGAAGGAGTTAAACCGGTTGTCAATTCATACACTGTGATGCCATCTTCTTCTGTGATGGTTCGGATAAGGGCATGGGTTTTTTCAGGATCATCCTGAACGCCCATTGGCACTACAATGGTACCGTAGTCAAAGTCCTTGGCACCGTTAGATATCACAGATTTAAATGTTTGAGAAGCTACCTTGGCACGTACTCCATTTGCCAAAAGGCGATGTAGTGCACGTGGAGCATAGTATTCATCCCACTCAAATGCGTAGGCATACTCAGCACGATTGCCAACTAATCTTCCCTCAAGATTGAAGCCTTCCAAAGTAAAAGCGTTACCCAACATATCGTTATTGAAATCTCTGGAAAGCTCTGCAAAAGGCAAGTTAAAAGCATAAGGCATCGTCCAGGTAGAAACGTCGTAAAACAGGCTATCAGTAAATTCAGTACGTCGTTCAAACATGGCCGTGATCAACTTATACTGCTTTTGATTGGTTGGTACTACGAAGGCTTTTCCTGATTTGAAATCCTCATAATCCTGTGCCAATTTATATACGTTAATTTGATTGCGTTTCAGCATCTCGGCTAAATGCTTGGTTCGGGCTTGGTCAGCTTCTTCCCCAAAAACATAGGCAGAGATCGGCGCGTTTGCTGCTTCTTCAGCTGCTTCTTGGTAAAACTCCCGGGTGTTGGCAAGTAGCTCTTCCCGCAATTCATAGACAGCTTTTAGTGTAGAAAGTGAGGTCGTGAACTGGTTGCGAATGGTGAATGGGAATTCCAGGATTCCATAAACACTCTCCTGGGCATGGCCACGAGAACTGGCTTGTTCAAACAAAATACCGATAGAGCCATTCACATCAGGATAGGTAGAACCTTTGCCATAGTAGAAATCATCAAAGCTCTCTTCGGAATAGTAAAGTGATTGGATTTCATCAAGTGCATCGGCGTGAAACTCTGCAATAGCACCGGTTAGATCCTGGTTGCGTTGTGGTGTAAGTGGGTGTGTTCTGGAGGGAATACCTGGCTGGAAGAAGAAGGTAGAATTTGTTCCCATCTCATGGTGATCGGTCAAAACCTGTGGCAGCCATTCGTGGAATTTGGCTACTCGTCCCTGACTTTCAGGGTGTATCATTGGCATCCAGTCGCGGTTGAGGTCAAACCAATAATGGTTGGTTCGGCCACCGGGCCAGTTTTCATCAAACTCACGGCTCTGGGGGTCGGTTACAAGCACATTTTTACTTTTGTGGATGTTAGCCCAATGCGCGAAGCGGCTAAGTCCGTCCGGATTAATACTTGGGTCGATCAATATAATGGTGTTCTCGAGCATCCGGTTAATTTCAGCGCCCTGTGCTGCAGCAAGATAGTAGACAACGGCCAGTGCGGCATTAGTACCGCTGGGTTCATTACCGTGAACGCTATAACTCATAGTTACTACAGCCGGCATCGAGGAAAGGTCAAGGTCGTCAGAGGTAGATGCGTCGGTAAGTTTAAGATGCTCTTCCTTAATATCATCGATATTGCGATGGTTTTGGGGAGAGGTAACGGTAAGCATCAAGAGCGGCCGGTTTTCATACGTCCGCGCATACTCGGCGATGGAAATTCTGTCAGAAGCCTCTGCCACAGCGTACATGTAATTAACGAGCTGATCGTGACGAACATGCCACTCACCAACCTGCATATTTAACACATCGTGGGGTGTTGGGATGTTAGGGTTGTAACTGATGCCATCGGGCAGGTAATAATCTAAGGTGACGGGTTCGGGTTGCAGAATCTGTGCCTGAACCATCACCCCGAAAAAAAGAGTGAAAAGAGCCGTAAAAAATGCTTTCATAACGTGAGTTAGTTTGTTGTTGGTTACACTAAAATAATAAAGAGCTGAATGGTACCAGTTCAAAATGAAAAAAGTTTTAAAATCATTCTGAGAAGGTATTGGATGATAACTAAAGAGCAGGTAAAAATTCAGTATAATCCGTGAAATTAATTCATGGTGTAGCAGCTAAACTTGGAAGACCTGTGATACATTCAATGTGAATTCGAGATAAGCCTTCTGAAATTGTCATCCTTGTAAAGGTTAAATAACTTTAGAAAAAAGTTAATGAAGCCGAGACCAAAAAATTAAATCCCAACTTTAGCTTTGTCTTTTCGACCGGAGTGAATGAGCCCCGATAGGGTGAATGAACGTAGCGGAGAAATCTAAAGGTCTATAATTAAGTAACTTAGGCTTTTCCTAACATCGTAGATTTCTCAGTTTCGTTTCGTTCGTCCCGGTTTTTTTCGGGACTCACTACACTACATTCGAAATGACAAACAAGGGAATGGGAGCTAAATCCAAAGAACCAATAACCAAAACATGGAGTCTGAAAAAGTAAAATCGACCTTTAAATACGCATTTGGGCCGGGACTCATTTTAGCGGCCGCCGCTATTGGGGTTTCTCATTTGGTGCAATCAACCCGAGCAGGAGCCGATTATGGTTTTACATTGGTTTGGGCGGTTGTTTTGGCAAGTCTGATGAAATATCCCTTCCTCGAATTTGGTCCAAGGTATGCCGCGGGAATGGGAGAAAGCCTGATCGCAGGGTATAAAAAACTCGGAAGTTGGGCACTCTGGATCTACATCATATTTACTGTAGGCACCATGTTCGCCATACAGGCGGCGGTGACTATTGTAACCGCCAGCCTTGCAGTAGAGTTAACGGGAATTGATTTGCCCCTGCTTGTTTGGAGCATCATCATTTTAGCTATTTGTGTAGCCATTCTATTTAGAGGGCAATACTCCGCCCTCGACTCCCTCATTAAAGTGGTGATGGTTGTGCTTTCGCTTTCAACGGTGGCAGCTTTGATCACGGCTTTTATGAATGCTTCAGCCCCTGTGATAGCTGAAGCTGCCTCGGTTTGGGATGTGGCCGGCATCACTTTTCTAATTGCTTTGATGGGATGGATGCCCATTCCCATTGATGCCGCAGCCTGGCATTCGCTTTGGAGCCTGGAGCGCAACAAACAAACCAAACACACGGCAGCATTGAAAGAAAGCCTGCTCGATTTCAATATTGGTTATATAGGAGCCACTATATTGGCGCTAATGTTTTTGGTGCTTGGCGCTTTGGTGATGTTTGGTTCCGGGGTGAGTTTCTCATCGGCGGGTGCGACCTTTGCCCAGCAGCTTATCGATCTGTATACCCTGACATTGGGAGAGTGGGCGCATTGGATCATCGTAATTTGCGCTTTCACTACTATGTTCAGCACTACGCTTACCGTTACCGATTCCTATCCAAGGGTGTGTCGGGAAATTCTCGTGGTAATGAAAAGCAAAACAGGGGAAGGCAACTCGCTGCTTTCGTATAAAGGATTACTCATCGGGATCTCTATGATTTCTATGCTGGTGTTATACCTGATGGGCAGCCAGTTTACTTATATAATCGACTTGGCGACATCTCTTTCCTTCTTAACAGCCCCGGCGCTGGCGTTCATCAATTATAAACTGATAACGGCTACTTTCTTCCCCGATTCACACCAACCGCCTAAGTGGTTGCGAATTCTTAGCTGGCTTGGGATGGCCTTTCTTACGGTCTTTGCACTGCTGTTTTTCTATTGGCGGTTTTTTTAGGTGGAGAATATTGAACATCGAACACCTAACATCGAGGAACGAACGTTTAACGGAATTAAGGACTTGGTAAGTTTTAAAAATGCTAAGCACTCCTGCCACCATATCTCTGAAGGCTATGTCTTCAAGGGTCAAGCTCTTGGAGGCTTAGCCTCACGAAAGAGCAACCTCAAAAAATAATCTGTGATCATCCGCCCAATCAGTGTCATCCGTGTTGAATATCGGGATAGAAATTGTTCCCATCTTAAATTTTTTTCCAAAGAAACCCTATATTTCCATTTAACCAACCCAAAATTTACATTCCCATTGAAGACTTTATATCCACCAAGAGAGGCTTTTAATACCTGGTCACATTTATTAGGCGCATTAATAGCCACAGTGTGGCTATTCTTTTTGATGAAGGCCTCATGGCATGCTCCGGTAAGTTATATTTCAGCCTTAGCCATCTATGGTGTTTCCGTCATTTTGATGTTCCTGTCGAGCGCCTTCTATCACGCTATCAATGTCGAAAATAGAACCGAAGAACTATTCCGTCTCTTCGATCATATCCTGATCTATGTGCTGATAGCGGGCACTTATACACCCCTTTGCGTGATCACTTTACAAGGCGGATGGCAATTTGGGATGTTACTGGGTGTCTGGCTGTTTGCCTTGGCAGGAGTTTTGAAAAAAACCTTTTGGCTGAACGCACCCCGCTGGCTTTCAACAGCTATCTATTTATTTATGGGCTGGGTTTGCGTAATTATTTTACCCATCATCTGGAAGATACTGCCCGCCGTTTTTATTTACTGGATTGCCCTCGGCGGACTTTCCTATACCATTGGCGCGGTTATTTATGCCATGGGGAAACCGAATCCGATCCCCGGCGCTTTCGCATCTCACGAAATTTGGCATTTGTTTGTAATGGGTGGAGCTTTTTCTCATTATTGGGCGATCTATAAATATCTACCTGATTTCAATCTTGCTGCTATATGAAGTTCACTAAATCCACGCTGATCTTCCTTTTTATACTGCTTCCCGTTACGGTGATGGGGCAATATTATAATTCAACCGTCATAAATCGGCCGGCAGGTTTAAATTGGCAACAGCTTCAAACCGATCATTTCAGGATTATTTTCCCCAACGGACAGGATTCAGTTGCCTACCGGTCGGCCGCTATTCTTGAAGCTCATTATATGCAAACTTCAGCACTCACCGGAGGCACACTCAGTAACTTCCCGGTTGTGTTGAACAGCTACAACGATCTCTCCAATGGCTTTGTAACCTCCTACAATTTTCGCTCCGAAATTGATATAGCACCTCAGAAAGGGAAAGGGATGAATCCTTTAAGCGGTGATTGGCTCGAGCATGTATTATCCCATGAGCTGGTTCATGCTACCCACTTTAATATTCAGCAGCCGGCAAAGGGTAAAAAAGTAAGCATTCCTAATGTCGTCAGCATTTTATCCCGTGACTTTGCACGTTCATTTCATGGCTTTCCGCCGGTAGGTTTGCATGAAGGTCTGGCCGTTTATTATGAGACTGAATCAGTAGCGCCTATGGGCGGGCGTGGAAATTATCCGTTTTTCACCAACCGGTTCAACTCTAATTTTGGGAGTTCAGGCCGCTGGAATATGGGGCAAACGTTTATGACAGCTGATTACACCCAGCCCTACAACAGGCATTATATCTCGGGCTACACATTTATAGATTGGCTGCATAATGAATACGGAGACGATATTTCGCGGGAGGCCATTCGTTTTCACTATCATAATTTCTTTTTGGGATATGGATTTGCGCTGCGCAAAAAAACCGGGAAATGGCCGGGTCAATTATATACCCTCTATGAAGAAGATCTGGCAAAGGAAGAAGACGCCCGGCTTGCATCCATCTCAAGTAATACTACAGAGAAGTCACAGGTTTTGGACACCCGTTTTAAGGGAGAAGAATTACATGCTCCTAAGTGGATCTCCGATAATGAACTGGTATTCACCGGCGCCTTTTATAATGCGCGGATTGGTTTGTACTCATACCGGCTAGATGAAGGCTCTACCAAGTTGATAAAGGAAACCTTTGTAACCTCAGATTACAATTATGAAATTGAAAATGGGAATGAACTTTACTTTAGCAGTCACTTCAGAAATCCAAAATACCCCGGGATATATGGTACCCGCATTCAAAAGCTGAATTTTGAGACAGGGCGAACTGAAGAGCTCATTACCAATGAAAGTACTTTTGCGGCCACAACAAATGGCAATAGAACACTTGCCATTCAGCAGGTAAATTCTAAAGGTAGTATAGTTGAAGTTTTAGAAAATGGAGAGTTATCCGTTTTGAAATCATTTGAGAGTACCACGCCCATAGCTCTCAGGTTCAATCCGCAAAACCCGAATCAGCTGGCTGTGGTTATGAATCGAAGAGGTGTTCAGGGGCTTTGGATAACTTCCCTCCAAGCTCTTGATGAAAATCTTGATACCCCCCCCGTGCTGGCTTTCCGTGATGCTTCCATTCACGACCCCGAATGGCATCCCGGTGGAGAAAAACTCATGTTTACGATGGATGCCGCTCCTGCCATGAATGTATATGAGTATGATCTTGAAAGCGGAGAAATCCACCAGCTGACTAGTTCGCTTTATAACGCTTTCGAAGCCTCCTATTCGCCAAGCGGTGATCGTATTGCTTACGTGCTTCAGCAAGGTGATGAAAGGAAATTGGCTATTTTACATCGTGATGATTTTGTAAACCAACAAGTTGCCCCTTCCCAGTTATTAACAGGTGAAAGCCTGAATCAAAAAATCAGCCAGCCCCTAACCGGTTCGGTAGTACCCGACAGTATTCGGGATATTGAAAAATCAGCTTACAGGGGAGATGTTTCATGGCTTAAACCGCGTACTATATTCCCGGTTTACCGAGAAAAAGCCGGCGTGTCACAAATTGGATTAGGATTTACCAGTGTGGATGCTCTATCCCGTCAGGCTTATTCACTTGAGTTTACGGGAATCCAAGAGCGCCTTTGGTATGATTTCTCCTACATCAACAAAACGTTCTATCCAGGCTTTAAATTTTCCGGCTACAGTGACCCCGAGTTTTTTACCGTGTCAAATCCAAATACGGGAAACACTTTTTCATTAATGCGTCAGGATCGGGGGTTTAGCCTCTCACTTCCATTGGAATACACCTTTCGGGGCGATACCCGCTATAGCTCTATCTATTTTGAACCAAAAATTACGGCCGAACAGTTTAAGTATTATAACCTGATTCCCAGCGAACTGTCTGATTTTACCACACGCTTTAAAGCCGGCTTCTTTTCGCAGCTAAGCTTGGGGATTTTAAATCTTCGTCGTGATGTACAGCCCTCCAGCGGCCTCTCCTTTTTTGGGTTGGTCGAAAAGACGTTGAATGAACCTACCGCCATTATTCAATTCCCCGGTGGTGATGTGAGCACCAGTTTTTCAGATCAATGGACAGCCTATTACGGGGTATTTGGCTTTGTATCTCCTCTGCGAAGATGGAATCAGTCGTTGAGGTTAGACCTTCAATTTTTGCAGCAAAGTGCCAGCCCAATTTATTCAAATGGCACAATTTTGCCATTTGGATTTGAGAGCAGCGACTTCCCAAATTACAGTGCTTCAGATGGTTCTGGTTTTCAAAACCTTGGGCGATTTAGCACTCGATATACTATCCCGCTGTTTTATCCGGATAATGGTGGGCTAACAGTTCCTCTTTATTTGAGTAGCATCTATTTAACAACTTTTACACACACCCTAACCGATTTGAATTCTAATGACTTAGTGGCTTCGAGCCGAAGTATTTTCGGAGCTGGTTTCCATGTTCAGTTCAAACTGTCTAACTTGATGTTCGATTTGGGTGTAGGGTTTGCGTACGAACCAACACGCGATAAAACTCAATTTTTATTTGGTCAGTTTTGATTGCACAATCATTCCGTTTATTTACATTTTCACTAATTCTTGTTATTGGCTCAGCCGCTTTTTTGGGATGCTCAGATCAAGACAATGCTTCCCAACATTCCGATGAAATTGGGAATCGTAAAAGTCCCATAGCTATTGCCTCTGTAAAAGCGAATGGCACATATGTTAAAGTGGTCTATGGCCAACCCTATCGCCAAGGCCGCACGATTTTCGGAGAATTGTTACCCTGGGGTGAAATTTGGAGAACGGGTGCAAACGAGGCAACTGAGATTACAATTACAGAATCGGTGCTTATTGGCACAGAATCTGTACGTGCAGGAACCTATTCCCTGTTTACCATCCCAGAGCCCGATTCGATGACACTCATTTTAAACTATGATCTTGGCATGTGGGGCGCAGAGGATTACAACCCGGACAGAGATTATAAACGCATTTCATTTCCGATTCAGCAATTGGAAAACCCGGTAGAAGCTTTTTCCATTGAATTCTCGGAACCTGATTACAATTCTACAAATATGACCCTGACATGGGGTTTGGTACAAGTAGACGTCCCAATACGGTTTTTCGGAGAGTAGCTTATCCAAGAGCGTATATCGTCTCGCCCGAGGCGATAGTGGAATGTTCAGAGGAATATATTTTAAGCCTACATTCAAAAAAGGAATAGAACGCAGATCACACGGATTTGGCAGATCATCGCGGAAGAAGAATAGGGCAAGAATTCGTCCGACCGCTTCGGCAAGGTTGAGGTGGTTTAGCGGTCCGACGATTGAAAAGGGCAACAAAAAGAAGCCTGCCTCACATCCTGCCCAAACCCATTTATCGGACGACTCTTTGCAGGATTAAATGACCTGACACTTAATTCAGTCGTCAGATGAAGCACGGAACTCGTCCGACCACTGAAGTAAGGCATATTAATGTGAATTCAATTTAGAAGTGGTCCGACGAATGGAAGCTGACCCAGAATCCAGAGCTTCAAAAACGACACAAAAAAGCTGAGAGCTGAAGCCTCAAAGCTGATAGCTACTAAACCAGCTTCAAAAGATCTTCCGGCACGTCAATATCCATTCTTAAAACTTGAGAGGCGTGGGTTTTACCTTGGGCATCTAATTTCAGCGAAACCGTTCCGCCACCACCCAAGCTTTCATTCAGAATAAAATTCAGCGCTCCGATATTTGGAAGTTCATAACGCTCTACATCTCCCTTGCAAACATGTTTCATGTGTTCTTTTACGCGTTCGGAAGTTAGTTCTTCTTCAAGAAAGGGATAGATATCCGGGTGGCGTGCAATAATTCCCACATTACTACCATTTCCTTTATCGCCGCTTCGGCCATGGGCAAGTTTCAATAATTTTACGGTTGGCATGATGAATATATTTAAGCTGAATTTTTGCCAAAGATAATGGGATTTGTGTTTACATCACAATGGTTACTTGTACATCGTCTCGCCAGAGGCGATAGTGAATTGTTAAAGGGATCATGTTGAGTAAGGCTAAAGCCTACATTCACCAAAGGAATGGAACGCAAATGATGCGGATTGGGCGGATGATCGCGGAGTAAGAAAAAAGCAAGAATTCGTCCGACCGCTTTGGCAAGATGTTGTATAGGAAAGAGATGTTTTGGCGGTCTGACGATTGAACATGGCAACGACCGTAGGTTTTAAGCTATCTTCTTAGTTTGGCTCACGGCTCAGGCGAGCTGTGGCACGAGTGTATATCATCTCGCCAGAGGCGATAGTGAAATATTTAGAGGATCAGAATTGAAAAGTAAAAAAGACTAAATTTTCTTCATCTTAGGCAACGAAAACCCCCATTTCATCGAAGCTGTACGAATGGTAATGATCACCGCGATTGTGATGAGGTAGTTAAGGTTCGTGGGGAGGTTCAATTCCAATCCTACGTAAAAGATGATTGCACCTAAAAGACAAGCTGTAGCATAGATCTCTTTTCTGAAAATAAGTGGGATCTCACTACAAAGTACATCTCTGGTTATACCTCCAAACACAGCTGAAATCATACCCATCATACCGGCCATGAACGGGTTCAACCCAAATGAAAGTGCTTTTTCCATCCCGATGATGGTGAATAAGGCAATTCCGATGGTATCAAAAATAAAGAGGGTTTTGCTGAAGTTATTGAGTTTTTTTCCCATCAAAAACGTAAATGGAACAGCTGCCAAAATTATCAAGGGATAGGTCATGTCAGCCATCCAGGTTATAGGATGGCTATCCAGTAGTAAATCACGAACCGTACCTCCACCAATAGCCGTCACAAATCCAACCACGGAAGCCCCGAAAATATCCATATCCGTTCGTGCCGCTAGCCGAATGCCACTTATGGCAAAGACAAAGGTGCCGATGAGGTCGAGAAGGTAGATTGGGTCCATTTAATATGCTTTATGTAAAGAAAGAGTGTCATCCCGAGTTTATGAAAAAGTACAAAAGGTAATGCCGTTTAACACGAGGGATCTCAAAGTTTGAACTACTTCCCATATAAGAGTTTGAAATCCTTCGCGGCATACCTCCTAAACCTTCATTCAAACTTATTTCGCTCAGGATGACAAAATAGAATTTAATTGTCATCCCTA
>Ga0136557_1002079_pt1 | contig 11942 bp, 13 predicted proteins | sample AntRauTorckE6832_FD_104796 | JGI IMG/M metagenome (GOLD analysis project Ga0136557, IMG submission 104796) | Saline lake microbial communities from Rauer Islands, Antarctica - Metagenome Torckler E6 #832 | ecosystem: Environmental > Aquatic > Non-marine Saline and Alkaline > Saline | place...
CGAACTGGCCAGCCTGTGGGATGCCGTGCGCCTGGCCAGGCTCACCGTAGAGAGCGCAAAGTCGCGACGCGAGTCGCGCGGGTTGCATTTCAATCCGGACTACCCGACCCATGGCGTCGCCACGCCACTGCCATCTCGCATCAGGCTGGACACTGACACCACGGCTCTTAACAGAACGGCTTTCGAGGGAACCGTTTTCAAGAGAACTGCTTTCAGGGAAGAGTAACCAGCTCGCGGCGCAGAGAGCGGCGCGATGGCGCATCGCAACTATCGGGCCATAACCAGTGCCGCTGACCATCCAGTTTGAGGCCGATCAACCAGGGGCCCAGATAGTCGCATTGCAGCGTCACCTCCTGCCAGGACGACGCCCGATCGTCGCGCCAGCTCCACCGCGTTCCGCCTATGGCCTGAGGGGTAGCACGCAACTCTCCTCGTGGACGACCCGCAGCCCATTGCACGAGCACGGGACCCAGAATCACCAAGGCAAGCAGTACAAGCCATGGCGGAGACCACCACGCCATCAGGCCAACCAACGCGGCACAAAGGCCGAGATGCACGGCAAGCGCAAGACTAGACGGGACGATGCACAGCGTTGTCGGCGTCTTCAGCATATTCGACGATCATCTTGACGATACGGCGGATGGCCGGCGCCTCAGGCCACTCACGGCGCATCAGCCAGGCGAAAAGATCCTGATCCTCTTCATCGATCAGGGTTCGAAAAGCCGCCTGATCGGTCTCATCGAGTGCATCGTAGCGATGCTCGAGAAAGGGGATCAACAGCAGGTCCAGCTCCCACATTCCGCGACGGGAATGCCAGTAGAGCCGTTTGCGCTGGGCCGTATCCCGGGATGGTTGTTCGCTCAACGTCGACCTCGAATGCCAGTATAAATGAGGAGGCAGTATACCCGAGCCCCTGCTGATGGGGCAGCAAGGCATTGCGATCTTACCGGTATTTATCCGAGTGCAGCCGTAGTTCGTTGTTTTGTCGAGAGTTGCACAGTATGATTTGGTAAAACAACAATGCCGGGATCGACAAGCCCCCAGGCACGACTGCATGGAGAGAGGCGATGACCAAGTCCGAGTTGATCGAGCAGATCGCAATGCGACAGCCGGAGCTGTCGATCAAGGAAGTCGAGTCGGCAGTCAGGCTGATTCTCGACGATATCACCGACACCCTGGCTGACGGCGGTCGCGTCGAGATACGCGGCTTTGGCAGTTTTTCGCTGCACTACCGGGAACCCCGGGTGGGCCGTAACCCCAAGACCGGCGAACCGGTCGCGCTGGACGGCAAGTTCGTGCCACACTTCAAACCCGGCAAGGAGCTGCGCGAACAGGTGGATGCCAGTCGCGCCCTCGGCTACTGATCGCTTTTCTGGACCTTCGATGTTCCGGTTTTCATCGTCATTTCGACATCCACAAGAGGGAACACGCTCATGCGTTGGCTCAAAGGCCTGATCCTGGCCATCATCCTGCTGGCGGTACTGCTGATCGGCATCCTGTTCGCTGTCAATAATCAGCAGGCGCTGCCGCTCAATCTGATCTGGCTCGAGTTGCCCGAAGCGTCACTGTCCGTCTGGTTACTGGCATCGCTGACGGCGGGCGTCCTGCTGGGCATGCTAGCCATGAGCGGCGTCTATCTGCGCCTGCGGGCATTGCTCACGCGCGCCCAACGCCACAACCAGCAACAGCGCAAGGAACTCGACCGCCTGCGCGTCCAGGAGATGAAGGAACTCCCCTGAATGTCCGATCTTCTGCTGCTGACCCTGTTGTTGGCAGCGGTCGCCATCGGTTGGTGGCTCGGCCGCCGCGAACGCAGCGGCCCCTCCGCGACCCCCGGCTCCTCCTCACTGGCCAAGGATTACTTCACTGGCTTGAACTACCTGCTCAATGACCAGCAGGACCGCGCCATCGAAACCTTCGTGGCCGCGCTTGAGGTAAACAGCGAAACCATCGAGACCCACATTACCCTGGGCAACCTTTTCCGCACCCGCGGTGAAGCGGACAGGGCCGTGAAAATCCACCAGAACCTGCTCGCCCGCCCCGCCCTGACCGGGCCCCAGAGCGACCGAGTGCAAGTCGAACTCTCACGCGACTTTCTCAAGCTGGGGCTGCTCGACCGCGCCGAACGCATCCTCAAGCACCTCGTTCGCGACACCTCGGATGAGGAGATCCGCCAGTCGGCCAGACAGCTGCTCACCGACTTGTTCGAGCGCGAGGGGGAGTGGCAGGAAGCGCTCGATGCCGCCCAGCCACTGCTGCATCGCGACGAGGACCTGCGCCGTGCCGCCGCTCACTGGCTCTGCGAGTTGGCCGACCGGGAACGCCACACCGCCAGCCCCGGCCTGGCACGCAAGCACCTGCGTCAGGCTCTCACCACGGATGAGCATTGTGTACGGGGCAATCTGTTGCTGGCCGGGCTGGAACACGATACCGGCCATTACAAGAAGGAGATTCGGCTGCTCAAGCGGATCCCCGAGCAAGACCCCGCTTTCACACCGACGATTCTCGCTTCCCTCGGACAAGCGTACCGCCTGATCGACGATGAAGACGGGCTGATCGCCTACCTGCAGCAGCTACTGGATCAAACCCCCTACACCAGCGTGGTCATCATGCTCGCCGAAGCCCTGCGCCTGCGCGACGGCCTGCCGGCGGCAATCGAACTGGTGAGCGCTCAGCTCAATCGGCAACCCAACCTGGGAGGGGTGGACTACCTGATGGATCTCTACGGTCATCAGGGACACGGTGAAGCCGACGAGCGACTCGTGCTGCTCAAGCAACACACGCACACGCTACTGCAGGCGCTACCGCGACATCGCTGCCGGCGCTGCGGCTTCACCGGGGAACATCTGCACTGGCAGTGCCCGCGCTGCCGAAGCTGGGGGACCACCAAGCCGATCACCGGTATCGAGGGCGAATAGAAGCGCTAACCCGGAGAGGTCAGTTCGCGCTCGATCGCCGCCAGCGCCGCCATGGGCTCTTCCGCTTGCGTGACGGGACGCCCCACCACCAGATGGCTACTGCCGGCCGCCACTGCCGCTGCGGGAGTCATCACGCGCCGCTGGTCACCGGCGACGGCGAAACCAGGACGGATGCCCGGCGTCACCTTCAGGAACGACTCACCACAAAGGTCTCGCAACCGGGCGGCTTCCCGGGCGGAACAGACCACGCCATCCATCCCGCTATCTTGCGCGAGCAGCGCCAGGCGCTCCACCTGCTCGGCCGGTGAGGCCGTGATGCCCAACTCGACCAGATCCTCGGCTTCCATGCTGGTCAGCACGGTGACGGCGATCAGGCGCGTGGAGAGCCCGTGGCGCTCGAGCCGCTCCCTGGCGGCCATCATCATCCGCCTGCCGCCTCCAGCATGCACATTGACCATCCAGACACCCTGCTCGGCCGCCGCCTGAACCGCGCCGGCCACGGTGTTGGGGATGTCGTGAAACTTCAGGTCGAGGAATATCTCGAAGCCACGGCCATGCAGGGCATCGAGCACCTCGGGGCCGCTGCGGGTAAACAGCTCCTTGCCTACCTTGAGTCGGCAACGCGCCGGATCGAGACGATCCGCCATGCACAGAGCGGCATCGAGAGAGGCATAATCCAGCGCGATGATCAGCGGCGAGACAGTTGACACAGCACAGACTCCTGACGGAAACGAAGATACGCCAAGTATATCAGCCGTGAACTGCCTTCTGTCCGCAAAGACTTACAAAATATATTCGATAAATATGATGTTTACATCAGAGATCGACGATGGAAAGTTGTTCACAGACCTTTATCGTGGGAAGGGACACCGACTGGTGTCGCTTAATCGACCCTACGCTGGAGGTTGAACATGCAATCACGCATCAAGGGAACTCTCGCGGCCTCGTTCTTCGCTTTTTTGCTGGCCCTGACACCGCTGACCGTTCTCGCTCAGGAAGTGGCGCCCATCGACGTCAACACCGCCAATGCCGAACTGCTGACCGAGCTTCCCGGTATCGGCCAGGTCAAGGCAGCGGCCATTGTCGAGAACCGCGAAGCCAATGGCGCCTTCGAGAACGCAGACGACCTGTCGCGGGTCGATGGCATCGGCGAGGCCACCGTGGATGGACTGCGTGATCAGGTCGAGTTCTGACGACGTGCTCGAGAAGCATTACGCCACAAGTGAAGAGCAGAAACAGACACGCCGGCCCTCTTATGGGCCGGCGTGCTGGTTTGTAGCAAGATGGCTAGATCAGAGGCGTAGCCCCCCATCGCACTCGATGACCCGTCCGGTAAAGTAGTCATTGTCGAAAATGAACGCCACACTCTGCGCGATATCGTCGGGCTGCCCGAGCCGGCGCTGCGGGATACTGGTAGTCAGCTTATCGAGTACGTCATCGCGCATTGAAGCGGTCATCTCGGTTTCGATGAAGCCCGGTGCCACCGCTCCCACACGAATGTCCTGCCGCGCGAGCTCCTTGGCCCAGGTAACGGTCAGGGCCGCGACCCCCGCCTTGGCCGCCGCATAGTTGCTCTGCCCCATGTTCCCGGCTCGCGAGATGCTCGAGATATTGACGATGACGCCGCCATGACCGGCTTCGATCATCTGTGCTGCCGCCTCGCGACCGCAGAGGAACACGCCGGTCAGGTTGACATCGATGACCTGCTGCCACTGCTCGAGACTCATTGTTTTCTCGACCCGGCCGTCCCGAGCCTTGACCAGCAGGCCATCACGAACGATGCCGGCATTGTTGACCAGGCCCTTGACCGGTCCGAGTGACGCGGCAATATCGGCGAAAACCAGTTTCACTGACCCCTCGTCTGCGACGTTGACGATGAAGCCGCGCGAGGTGATGCCCGCCTCATGAAGACTGCCCAATGCCTTGTCCAGGCTGTCGCCATCCATGTCGAGCAGGGCCAGGGTCGCGCCGCGGCTGCCCAGAAAATGGGCCATGGCCAGTCCAAGCCCCCGGCCACCGCCGGTAATCGCAATCACGCTGTTGTCGAGGTTCATAGTCGCTTCTCCAGTGCATGAGAACTCGTCGCTCCGCACGTTACATACCGGAGCTTTTCGAGTGATGGCGTCACACAAGGCCACGCCAATAGTTACATCGCCCTCAATGTTGCACTGCATCATTCGTGATTGCAAATGTAAACCTGGTTTCCATTGCCCTCAAGCGCACCGCTTCGGTTGTTTTTTTCGTCATCGCCCCCATTCACAGCACAACTGTCATCCCAGGAGCCAACATGCCTTTTCTCCTAGCGTTCACGATTTTTGCCCTGCTCGATTTTGTGATTCTGTTTTCAGTGGGTAGCCAGATCGGGCTGCTCACCACCCTCGGGTTGGTGCTGGCCACCGGCTTCATCGGCCTGCATCTGATCCGTCGCGAGGGCGTCGCCACCTTTGCCCGCGCGCAGGAACGGCTGGCCAGAGGAGAGGTTCCCTCCTCGGAATTGCTCACCGGAGCCGCGCTGATCTTTGGTGGCGCCCTGTTGATGGCGCCGGGCTTCCTGTCCGATACGCTGGGGTTCATTTGTCTGATACCCAACGCCCGCCGGTTACTGGGCAAGGGCCTCGCGCGATTGGGTCTGCGCATGAAGAGGGTGCATGTGCGTACGGGAAGCTTTGGCACCGCGCCGGGTGATGATGGCGACCCGCGCGGGGGCTCGACCGGCAGCGCGGAACGGCCATCGGATTGGAATTCCGGCCCCGACGCCAGCAGCCGCAATGCCGGCGACCGCAATGGCCAGACCCTGGAAGGCGACTTCATCGAACACGATGAACCGCGTCGCTGAACCGACGCGCCCGAGTGAAAATTTTTCGGCTCGGCCCTTGAAAGGATTTCTCCAGCCCCCACTTCTCGGACAGCATCAGGATTCGGCGCGAGGCACGCCCTCACGCCTTCGACACGGAAGGTGACCAACGCCTTCACCTCGGGGTTCGCCACGAGGATAGTGATGAACCGTCGTGGCGGTACTGCCATGGCAAAGCAAACCATCAGGAGAATGTGAGCAATGAACATCCGTCCCTTGCACGATCGCGTCGTCATTCGTCGCGTTGAAGAAGAGCAGAAGACCTCAGGCGGCATCGTGCTCCCGGGTAATGCCCAGGAAAAGCCGACACGTGGCGAAATCCTCGCCATCGGTAATGGCCGGATTCTCGAAAACGGCGATGTACGCCCTCTGGACGTGAAAGTCGGCGATACCGTGATCTTCAAGGAAGGCTTCGGCGTCGAGAAGCAGAAAATCGACGGTGAAGAAGTCCTGATCATGAGCGAATCAGACGTCCTGGCCGTCGTTGAAGGCTGAACGGTCGCAGAGACTTCATCGCTTACCGCTAATATTCTGACGTTCACGAACTCACAGGAAGCATAAGACAATGGCAGCGAAACAGATCAAGTTTTCCGATGATGCCCGCAAGCGCATGGCCCGTGGTGTCGACACCCTGTCCAACGCCGTCAAGGCAACCCTGGGCCCGAAGGGCCGCAACGTGGTCATCGAGAAATCCTTTGGTGCCCCTACCGTCACCAAGGACGGCGTCTCCGTCGCCAAGGAGATCGAGCTCAAGGACCGCTTCGAGAACATGGGCGCGCAGATGGTCAAGGAAGTCGCTTCCAAGACCTCCGATGTCGCCGGTGACGGCACCACCACCGCCACGGTTCTGGCACAGTCCATCGTCAACGAGGGCATGAAGGGCGTCACGTCCGGCATGAACCCGATGGATCTCAAGCGCGGCATCGACAAGGCGATCTCCGCCGCCGTCGAGGAAGTGCGTGCGCTGGCCGTGCCGTGTACCGACTCCAAGGCGATTGCCCAGGTCGGCACGATCTCCGCCAATGGCGACGCCCGCATCGGCGAGATCATTGCCGACGCCATGCAGAAAGTCGGCAAGGAAGGCGTCATCACCGTCGATGAAGGTCGCGGCTTCGAAGACGAACTGGACGTTGTCGAAGGCATGCAGTTCGATCGTGGCTACCTGTCGCCCTACTTCGTCACCAACCAGGACACCATGGCGGTCGAGCTCGAAGACCCCTACATCCTGCTGGTCGACAAGAAGATCTCCAACATTCGCGAACTGCTGCCGACCCTGGAAGCCGTCGCCAAGGCTGGCAAGCCGCTGGTGATCATCTCCGAGGACATCGAAGGCGAAGCGCTGGCGACGCTGGTGGTCAACACCATGCGTGGCATCGTCAAGGTCGCTGCCGCCAAGGCGCCCGGCTTCGGCGATCGTCGCAAGGCCATGCTGCAGGACATCGCCATCCTGTCCGGTGGTACCGTGATTTCCGAAGAAGTCGGCCTGACCCTCGAGCAGGCGACGCTGGATCACCTGGGCACCGCCAAGCGCGTGACCATGTCCAAGGAAAACACCACCATCATCGATGGCGCCGGCAATGACGGCGATATCGAGGCACGTGTCGGCCAGATCCGCGCCCAGATCGAGGAATCTTCCTCCGACTACGACCGCGAGAAGCTGCAGGAGCGCGTCGCCAAGCTGGCAGGCGGTGTGGCCGTGATCCGCGTCGGTGCCGCCACCGAAATCGAGATGAAGGAGAAGAAGGCCCGCGTCGAGGACGCCCTTCACTCCACTCGTGCCGCCGTCGAGGAAGGCGTCGTGCCTGGTGGTGGTACCGCCCTGGTGCGCGTGCTGACCAAGCTCGCCGGCCTCAAGGGTGACAACGAGGACCAGAACCACGGCATCGCCCTGGCACTGCGCGCCATGGAAACTCCGCTGCGTCAGATCGTCACCAACGCCGGCCAGGAAGCCTCCGTCATCCTTAACCAGGTGAAGGCGGCTGAAGGCAACTACGGCTACAACGCCCAGACCGGTGAGTTCGGCGACCTGTTCGACATGGGCGTGCTCGACCCGGCCAAGGTCACGCGCTCTGCCCTGCAGTCGGCCGGCTCCGTGGCGGGTCTGATGATCACCACCGAAGCCATGATCGCCGACGACCCGGACGAGAAAGAGTCCGGCGGTGGCGACATGGGTGGCATGGGCGGAATGGGTGGCATGGGCGGCATGATGTAAGCCAGCCCTACCCTCCCAGGTACTGCCTGAGATCGACCCCGTCGGGAAACCGGCGGGGTTTTTTTATTTAGCAGGAAGAGATAAGGAGGAAGAAGGAAGAAGGAAAACCAAGCAGTGTAGAATACCTCCTTCCAGGCGCGGAGCACCGAGCCGCACTCTTCCATCTTCCATCTTCCATCTTCCCTCTTGTCTCCTGAACATATGCTCTCGAATATTCGCATCGTCCTCATCCAGACCTTCCATCCCGGCAACATCGGTGCCTCGGCCCGGGCCATGAAGACCATGGGCCTCGCCGATCTGGTACTGGTCAATCCGCGATGCTTTCCCGATCCCGAGGCCTCACGCCTGGCCGCCGGCGCCGAGGACCTGGTCGACAACGCCCGCGTGGTCGAGTCGCTTGCCGATGCTGTCAGCGACTGCGTACAGGTAGTGGGTGCCAGTGCCCGGCTGCGCAGCCTGCCCTTGCCCCATTTCGACGAACCGGACGCCATGGCCTGCGACCTAGTCTCGCATGCCACAAGCGACCCCGTGGCGCTGGTGTTCGGTCGCGAACGCTTCGGGCTAACCAACGACGAGATTCGCTGCTGTAGCCACCAAGTCAGCATTCCCGCCAATCCCGACTACGGCATTCTCAATCTCGCGCAAGCCGTGCAGGTGCTGGCCCATGAGGTCTTCACGGCCTGGCGACGTCAACCGCACAATGACTACCTGCCGCTCAAACCCGCTGAGGACCGCCCACCGAGTCGTGAACAGCTCGATCATTTTCACGACCATCTGAGTCGCGTCATGCAGGCCAGCGGCTTTCTGACCCAGCCCCACGCCCGTACCGAGGCGCAGTTGCAGGCGTTGTTTGCGCGTGCCCAGCCCTCACGCCGCGAGCTCTCACTGTTGAGGGGCCTGCTCGCCGCCCTGGAGCGCGACACCCGTTGAGGAACGCCTGACAGGGCGCTTGGCACCCGACTTGGCGATAGCTCGGCGTCAGTTGTCACCCCATCGTCATGCAGCCGTTATTCACCTGTCATGGCAGGCCGCTAAAAAGAACCCAGGCAAGGGAGACTGCCGACACCACGCCATGGACGCGACGGGGCAGGAAGCCTCACAGGGACGAGTCGCATCAGGACGATGCCCAGGGAGGAACCAGATATCGCCACGACGCGTTGCGCCGTGGCGTTTTGCTGTTCACACACCACGGAGGTCCCATTACTCCACTGACGTCAGCCACCCCGCGAAGGGCGCAAGGTCATCCCCCAGTTCGCCGCGGCTCACCCGGCGATAGAGTCGCTGTAGACGCGCCGTGACCGAGTCGCTCCCGATCGGCTGGTCGGGAGCCGGTGCGCCGGCCCGGGCCCCGATATGGCGGCCATCGAGCTCACGCAGCGGCAACAGCTCCGCCGCGGTACCGGTCACGAAGGCCTCGTCGGCCGTATAGAGCTCGTCGCGGGTGATGCGCCGCTCGCGCACTTCCAGCCCCATGACCTCCTGTGCCAGGTGGATCACACTGTCGCGGGTGATGCCCTGCAGGCAGGAGGTCACCTCCGGCGTATGCAGCACACCGTCGCGAAGCAGGAAGACATTGGCCGCCGAGGCCTCGGCCACGTAGCCCTCCGGGTCGAGCATGATCGTCTCGTCGAAGCCCGCCTTGATGGCGGTATTCAGTGCCAGCATCGAGTTGACGTAGTGGCCGTTGGTCTTGGCCCGGCACAGGCTTATGTTGACGTGGTGGCGTGCCCAGGAGGAAGTCAAGGCCCGCAGGCCGATGGAGGCGGCCTGGGGCGAGATATAGTCGCCCAGGTCCCAGGCGGCAATCATCACGTGGGTGGTCAGCCCTTTCGCCCTGAGCCCCAAGCCCTCGGCGCCGAAATACACCGTCGGCTTGAGATAGGCATTGGTCAGGCCGTTGCGGGGCAGGCACTGGCACTGGGCCTTGATCAACGTCTCGGCATCGAAGGCCAGCGGCATGTCTAGGGCATGGGCGCTGTCCAGCAGGCGCCGGGTATGCTCGGCGACGCGAAACAGATGCGTGCCGCCGGCTCCCGCGTAGGCGCGCACGCCCTCGAAGCAGCCCATGCCGTAGTGCAGGGTATGGGTAAGCATGTGGGTACGCGCGTCTCGCCAGGGCAGCCAGTCGCCGTCATGCCACAACCAGCCGTCGCGGTCGTATAGCGGGGTCATCTTGCGTTCCTTGTGAAGTCGTTGCGCCAGCCGTCGATCAACTCGCGCTGGTGAGGCTGCAATGCCTGATAGGCCCAGGCGGCGATCTCGTCGTTCTGCGGATCCGCCACCCGGATCCGGCTGTCTGCCAATGCCTCGATCACCGCGTGGCCACACAGCGGCGCATAGCCTTCCGAATAGCCGCCCTCATGGACCAGTACCAGGCGGCCATTGCAGAGTCGCGCGGCGAGGGCCTTGACCTCGGCGGTCATGCGGGCAAAGGCCTGACTGTTGAGCAGCATCTTGCCCAGCGGGTCCTTGGCGCCGGCATCATAGCCGCAGGCCACCACGATCATTTGCGGTGCGAAGGCCTCGAGGGCGGGCAGCACTACCTCGGCCATGGCGTAGTCGTAAGCGCCGATGCCGCAGCCCGGCGGCAAGGGCAGGTTGAGATTGGCGCCTCGTCCCGCGCCCTCGCCCTGTTCCTCGAAGAAGCCGGTATCGAGCGGATAGTTGCCGGCTTGATGGATCGACACCGTGAACACCTCAGGGTCGGCGTAGAAGGCCGCCTGCTGGCCGTTGCCGTGATGGACGTCCCAGTCGAGGATCGCCACGCGTCCCACCTGGCCCAAGGCGCGAGCGCGCATCACCGCCACCGGAATGTTTCCCAGCAGACAGAAACCGCGCCCCCGATCGGCTTCGGCATGATGGCCCGGCGGTCGACAAAGCGCGTAGGCGTTGTCCAGTTCGCCGGTGGCGACGGCTTCCACGGCGGCAGTCGCCAGGCCCGTCGACTGGCGCGCCGCGGCCAGGCTCCCCGGGGTATAGGGTGCGCAATCGCCACCATCGCCGCCCCTTGCCCGATCCCCGGCCTCGAGGCGGTCGAGATAGCACGACGTATGGAAACGCACCAGATCCTCATAAGCAGCGGGTAACGGCTTGCGCACCTCGAGCTCGTCGATCAGCCCTGATACCTCGAGCAGGTTCTTCAGCCGCCGCTTGCTCTCCGGGCTTTCCGACGCGGGTTGCGGCTGGAGAAATTCGCCAGGCGCCGAGAACACCCCGATGGCGCCCGGATCATGCCAGAAACAGCGCTCGTGCCAGAAAAGGCCGCTGCGCTTTCCCGAGCTTTTTCCCGCGCCCTTTCCCACATTCATCCACGCGCCTCCCGCTGCTCCCAGACCTCGACGGCCGCCGCCAGATCCTCGAGCGATGCCCCCACCGACTTGAAGAGGGTGATCGCCTCGGGCGACGTGCGTCCCGGCTTCTCGCCTCTCAGCAGCTCGGCCAGATCGGCGCGGATAGCCTCGAAGGCGAAGCCTCCCTCCTCGATCGCCTGGAGGATATCGCCGGCCTCGCCCTTGGCGCCGGCATAGGTGTCGACGAACACCTCGCTGCGGGCCAGGCACTCGGCATCGGTCTCACGCATGGTCGGTCGAAAGGCGCCGATCAGGTCCAGATGCGCCCCCGGCGTCAGCCAGAGGCCATGGATCAGCGGCTGGCTGGAGAGCGTCACGCAGCTGATCAGGTCCGCCTCGCGGGTGGCCGCCTCGAGGTCGGTGACCGCCGCGCTGTCGAAGCGATCGGCATAGTCGGCCGCCAGCTTCTCGGCCTTTTCCGGGTGGCGCCCCCAGATCCGCACCCGCTTGATGGGCCGCACGGCGGCATGGGCCTCGATGACCATGGGCGCGAGCTTGCCGGTGCCCACCACCAGCAAGGTCGAGGCATCGTCGCGGGCCAGCTCCCGTGCCGCCAGCGCCGAGGCCGCCGCGGTACGCCGCCGCGTCAGCTCACTGCCGTCGATACA
>Ga0136557_1002081_pt1 | contig 11941 bp, 11 predicted proteins | sample AntRauTorckE6832_FD_104796 | JGI IMG/M metagenome (GOLD analysis project Ga0136557, IMG submission 104796) | Saline lake microbial communities from Rauer Islands, Antarctica - Metagenome Torckler E6 #832 | ecosystem: Environmental > Aquatic > Non-marine Saline and Alkaline > Saline | place...
GATTCCTGGCTGCAGCCCCAACGGCAAAGTTTTTGTCGGCCAGCGCAAGGAAGCCTTTGCGGTCAACCTGGGCGCGATTTTCGACCTGGTCAACACCAACCCGCTGGGCGCCCGCGATGCGGAAGGCCCTGGTGATCTTGCTGACAAGAACGTGACCTCTTTTGCCCTGGAAGTACCCACCCAATGCCTGACCGGCACGGCCAACACCGCCATGGACGGATCCGGTGACCCGGTGATCGGCGGCTGGACAACCGCTAGCGTTCGCCAGGCACGGGTTATGAACCCAACCCCGACCGCAGACGGCAAAGGTGCCACGGTGGAAGGCGGCGCCTGGACTCAGGTATCCCGTCTCGGTATGCCCCTGGTGAACGAGGTTGTGATCGGTCTGAAAGACAAAGACCTGTTCAACGCCAGTGAGCCAAAAGACGACGGCCAGTTCGCCACCTATGTGACGCATCCGACCCTGCCGGAACTGCTGGAGCTGCTGTTCAGCGGCGCCGGTGCTGAAGCACCCAACAACTTCCCCCGGACGGATCTGGTCACCGCCTTCCTGCAAGGTGTGCCTGACCTGAACCAGCCAAGCGGCGTCACCGTTTCCGAAATGCTGCGCCTGAACCCGGCTGTAGCGGCAACCGCAGCGGCCAGCCAGGACGACCTGGGTGTGCTGGAGGGTGACAACGCGGGCTTCCCGAACGGTCGCCGCCCGGTGGATGACGTAGTGGATTCCGCCCTGAGAGTGGTCATGGGTGCCTTGACGGCAGACGCTCCCAATAAAGACACACCGTTTACCGACGGCGTCCAGCTGGACCCGACAGAGCTCCAGACTGTGTTCCCGTATCTGGCCACGCCGATCGCCGGTTCTCCCAACTCGTAAAGGAGGTCAGACATGAAACGGATTCTGAGCTATGCCGCGCTACTGGCGCTAACAACCCTGCTGGCGGGCTGCTTTGACGGCTCCAGCAGCTTTGACCCTGACTCCAGCAGCGCAAACCCTAACAACAGGCCGGACCCGGCTGTGGACTTCACGACCTTTGTGAAAGCCCAGATCGACAACACGGACGACACCCGTGAACCGGTCCAGATCAACAACCAGGAGTTCAGCTTCAATGACCAGAACAACGAACAGGCGTTCGATGATCTGTTCATTCAATAGGACCCCTCGCCGGCTTTCAGCAAGCGTGAAGCCGGCGAACACATTCCCTGCCCTTCGGGGCAGGGCTTTTTTGGGACGGCTAACAGCTTCTTGTGCCGGACTGACGGCGCTGCTGGTCTTATCTGCCAGCGCGACCGCCGCACCAAAACCTATTGAGACAGATTTCGACGACAACCGAATCTTTATTGAGCTGCCGGAACCGGCCCTTTCGGTTACGGCACTCCCCGATTCCCCGCAACAGCTGGCCGACATTGTTCAGAGCCAGATTGTGCAATCCAGAAACACCGGCGACCCCCGTTTTCTGGGCTACGCCGAGGGCCTTCTGCAACAGTGGCCCGGTGAAATGACCGCCCGGCTGCGGGTACTTCGCGCGACGCTCAAACAGAGCCTTCATCAGTTCCGCGAAGCACGCCAGGAGCTGACGACCGTCATTGCCGAAACCGATAACCCACAACAGCGAATCCAGGCAAGACTGTTGCTGGCCAACCTGGAGCTGGTTCAGGGCAACTACACTGATGCCCGGGAACACTGCGCCCGCCTGCAGGAAGCTTTCCCGGGGCTGGTGTCCGCCAGCTGTATGGCCCAGGTAGCGGCCCGTACGGGCAATGCCCAGAGTGCTTATGACCTTCTGAAAAAACAGGTGGGGTCGGCCACCAGACAGGATATCACCGGCAGGCTCTGGGCCGAGGGCACGCTCGGCGATATCGCGGCCCAGCTTGGCAAGAACGAGGCCACCGAACACTGGTTGGCGGTACTCGGCGTCACCCCGGAGGATCTCTACACCCGCGGCCAGCTGGCAGACTGGACTCTCGAGCGTGGCAACCATGCCAGAGTGCTGGCACTGACCGATGGCTACGAGGACGTCGATTCCCTCGCGGTTATCCGGGCAATAGCCATGAAGCGAGCCGATCATCCCCGGGCCGATAGCCTTATCAGCAATCTGAGGGAGCGATTCGCCGAAGCCCGCTGGCGCGGCACCCTGCTGCATCAACGGGACATTGCCCGCTTCCAGCTGGATGTAGAAGAAAGCCCATCCGACGCGCTGGAAAACGCAGTCGGTAACTGGGCCGATCAGCGCGAGCCGCTGGATACCCGTCTGCTGCTCCGTGCCGCTGATGCGGCCAAGGACACGCAACAGCAGCGGGCAGTCCGGCAATGGCTTGAAACCCAGGAACAGACAGATGCCCGCTATCCGGAGACAAGTTCATGAATCGGTTATCTCAAGACCCGGTAGCGGCGCTTCTGATCATTCTTATCACGCTATTCTGTCAGAGTGCGCTGGCCCACAAGGCGAGTGACAGCTTTATCTACGCCGACCTGAACCAGTCGGAAATCCGCATTGATGTGGCCCTTCGGGACCTTGCGCTGGTGCTGCCACTGGACCGCAATGGCGATCAGCAGCTCAGCGGTGCCGAAATCCGAGCCGGTCGCGACAGCATTACCCAATGGGTTGAACAGGGCATTACCCTGGCCAACCACAGTGGCACCTGCGCTCTGGTCGGCCAACAATGGGGGCTGTCCAGCCACAGTGACGGCCCCTACGCCGCTGGCCGCTACGCCATCAGCTGTCCCGACGGCGGCGCTCCGGAAACCCTGGAATACCACCTGCTGTTCGAACAGGACCCGCTGCATCGCGGTCTGGTCAGCCTGGAAACCGGTGATATCAGCACACTTGGCGTGCTGGGCCCCGACAGCCGCTCACTTTCTCTGGCGCCATCGTCTGCTTCAGGCGGCCTGCAGCTGTTCGCAACCTTTCTGTATGAAGGGGTTATCCATCTGTTGATTGGGCTGGATCACATTCTTTTTCTGCTGGTGTTAATGCTGCCTGCAACGCTCAGGAAACAGACAGAAAACCAGCAGCCACGGGCACTGAAAAGCCGGTTACTTGAACTGACGGGTATTGTGACGGCCTTCACCCTGGCCCACTCCATCACTCTTGCGCTGGCGGCTCTGAATATCGTGCGCCTGCCCATTGCCTGGGTGGAAATGGTGATTGCGCTGTCTATTGCCGTTGCGGCTCTGAATGTGGTTTGGCCGATACTGGGCAGAAAGACCTGGAAGCTGGCGTTCGGGTTCGGGCTGATTCACGGGTTTGGCTTTGCCAGCGTACTGGGGGACCTGACCAGCGGCGTCTCCAACCTGGTTCTGGCGCTATCGGGCTTCAATATCGGGGTCGAACTGGGGCAGCTTGCCCTGCTGGTGCTGGTATTCCCGGTGCTTTACCTCTGGGGCAGGTTCCCCATTTACGGCAAAGCCGTCGTGCCAGTGATGCTGGTCGGCGTGGGTGCGATCAGTCTGTACTGGGTGGTTGAGAGGTCAATGGCCATCTGACCAGATCCGGCCCTGGCTCATGGAAGCCAGGGCCGGATGCTAGTGGTCAATCAACTACGGGATCAATGCAACGCACGAAGCTGACGCGGATACAGCGCTGCGCTGACTTCCGGCTCCTCCAGCATATCCGCCAGCTCCCGGTCTATCTCGGTTTCCTCACCTTCATCAGGCAGCGGCTCGAACAGGGTGTCGAGCCATGAGGTTACAGACGGCGCTTCTTCCCGGCCGTAATCCGTAGACAACGCCTTGATCCGGCGAAACCCGATGATCCTCTGGTGCTTGGGGTCACGAATCTGCTCGAATCCGCGCCAGTAGATCCGATCACGGGTGTGGAGCTGGACAAATAGCGTATCGATTGGCTCTGCAGGATCTTCACCACCGATGGATTCATCGATTTCAGATTCAGACTCCTGTGCTTTCAGACCATCGGATTCTTCAATTTCCACAGCGGCCTTTACCGGTTTCTTGTTGCGAATAGTGGTCCAGGCCGGATACAGAACCGCAACTGCATCAGCCTCCACATGCTCACGGGCGGCGCGAAGAATCAGTCCCCAGCGCGCCTTGTCGGCATCGGTCTCAAGAGAGTTAATGGGCAGATCGTAGCTCTGCTCACTGGACAGTACGATCGCCATCATCGGGGCGTCGAGCTCCCCCATGGCTTCGGCCTGCGCTACAGATACCAGTTCGTCGATTGCCATCGGTTGGTTCATACGTCACTCGCCTCCTCGATGCCATCAGGATCTAACAGGAGGAAAGGGTCCCCCTGTCTCACAGCATAGACTGTTCCTGCCCTAAAGATAAACGTGAAACTGACACGCATGGATCACACCAGTGATTCCAGCCTCTCATACTGGTTAAACCAGGGGCTGGCTTCTTCGAGCTGTGCCGCCAGTTGCAGCAATAGATCTTCGGCCCCGTGGCGGGCACCAAACTGGACACCGACCGGCAGGCCATCGTTACTCCAGTTGAGTGGTACCGACATAGCGGGTGTGCCTGTCAGGTTTGCTAGTTGAGTAAATGGGGTTCTTGCCAGACTTTCCAAGGCCATCTGGTCAACCTGACCACTACGATGGACCATTTTTCCCGCATTAAGTTTCAGCATCAGCTTTGCCGCCAGCTGCAGATGGGCTGGGGTGTCGAGCTCTCCGATTCTGGCCGGCATCTGGCCAGCCGTTGGACATAAGTACATGTCATAACTTTCAAAATAGGCCCCCAGCGCCCTGGAAAAGTCGTTCCACTGCTGTCGCCGTTTGACGTATTCCGGCAGTGGCATGGTACGACCGAGCATCCCGATCAATCGAGTATCCAGTTCAAAATCGCTGTCACGGGCACCCAGTTCGGCCCTGGCATAATCCATCAGGGTGGACACCTCACCGAAATAAAGCCCCAGGTAACAGCGCGCCAGGGCCATACCATCGAAATCCGGGCGAGCGTATTCCACCGAATGACCTAGGCTTTCCAACATACGCGCCGCGTCCTCAACGGCATCGACGCACTCCTGCGCCACCTCAGTGTTATAGGGTGAAGAGGTAAAAAGGCCGATACGCAGGGGCCTGGGAGACCGATGCATCAGTTCACTGAACGGCGCAGCCGGTGGCGGAATCACAAAGGGGTCGCCGGTGGCGGGTCCTGCCAGCACGTCCAGCATGGCGGCACTGTCACGCACAGTCCGGGTTACAACATGCTCGGTCGATGCTCCGGTCCAGGCCTCGCCGACAAATGGGCCTGAGGAAATTCTTCCACGGGAAGGTTTCAAGCCAAACAACCCGTTATAGGCCGCGGGAATACGAATAGAACCACCGCCGTCATTGGCACCCGCCATGGGCACAATGCCCGCGGCAACCGCTGCGCCGGAACCACCGCTGGAGCCACCGGGCGTGCGTTCCAGGCTCCAGGGATTGCGGGTCGGACCCCAGAGCCTGGATTCAGTGACGCCCTTGAGGCCGAATTCCGGTGTCGCCGTACGGCCCAGAAAAACCAGCCCGCCTTCACGTGCACGGCGCACAAACTCGGAGTCCTGGCTGGCGATATTGTTCTTCAGGCCCCGGCTACCGTAGGTGCAGGGGTGGCCCTGTTGTTGCTGCGATAAATCTTTGAGCAGCATTGGCACCCCACAGAAGGTACTATCGGGGTTAAAGGATTGTTCTTGTGCATCCGTAAACTGGGGATAACAGATGGCATTAAGCCGGTCGTTCACCGCCGCTGCCCGCTCAATGGCCGCGTCACATACCTCGCGAGCAGTGACTTCCTTGCGACGAATAAGGTCGGCAAGGGCAACGGCATCAAATCGAAGGTATTCGGATTGCTTCATGGGAATCCCCGTTTTCTGTTTTGCTTTGGTAAGTGCACTGGCCGTCATTATTGCACCAATCGCCCAGGCCAGCGAACCTCCGGAACCCGGGAAAAACTGGGTATCCATCGTTCGAGACTCTCCCTATTGGGTCAGTCAGGGAGTCTACGAAAACATAACGACCATTCGGCGCTGGGTATTGAAAGAGCGCGGATTCTGCTCGATCCAGGACCGCCACATCCTGTTCGATCGCCGTGGAAAATTTCTGGCCTATATTGACGACGGTGACACCCGCGAAGCCACCCAGATTCTGCTCAACGAGGCAAGAGCCTCACTTTCGGCAAAAGGCAAAGTCGACGACTGGGCGCCCGGCAGCCTTAGTAACACCGGATACCCGTTTGCCCTGTCCTGCCTGCAACCCCATGTTGATCTGTCCGCAGCGGTCGATCGCTATCTTGGCCGGGTCGAATCGGATCGCCTTTGGGGCACCTGGGACGATCTGAGCTTTGCCACCCGTGAACAACCTCTGTCACTTCACGAGGCAATGCTGTACGTCTATCAGACCCGTATCGGCCAGCAACGCCTCAACCTGCCCACAACCTTGCCCCGCTATCTTGGCGGCCAGGTGTTGATCGAAAGCAGCGGCCAGACTCGTGCGCACTCCACTGCCAACGCCAAAGGCATTCTGCAGTTATCGCCTTCTGCCCTGAATGACTGTCGAATCAAGCCTGCAAACCACTGGCACCGCCTGGCCCAGGTGGATTGCGCTCTGAAACTGATGCAGCAGAACGCACGGAATCTTGAGCCGGCATTCAAAGAGCGATTCGGCCATCTGCCCGTCGAAAAACAGGACCAGCTCTTTACTCTACTGCTGGTTCAGGCTTATCACGGCGGCGTGGGACGGGTCATTTCTCTGTTAAATGATGCGCAGCTTTCGAAACCTGCCGCCTATTTTGCCCGCGAGCATGAAAACTTCAGCGCGGGCGACATTTTGTTCGGCATGATTTTCCACAATCTGGGCAGGGATCGTCTCGGTCTCGCCTCACTTTACTATGTGGCTGACGTGCAACTGGCTACAGAAGCCATCTGCGCCACTGACCTGCTATCAAACGATGCCTTCTGCGACGGAGCCTGAGTGGACATTGCCATCCTGCCTGACAGCCTGAGCCCGGCCCTGGCCATCGGGCTGATGCTGGCCTCAGTCATCACCTCCATGATCACTGCCAGCCTGGGGGCCGGTGGTGGTCTTTTGCTGCTGGTGCTGATGGCCCTGTGGATTCCACCGGCGGCCATCATTCCGGTACACGGCATGGTTCAGCTGGGGTCCAATCTGGGCCGTGCAACCCTGACCTGGCGGCACACCGACTGGCCCGCCATGGCGGCTTTTGCACCGGGCGTGCTGGTAGGTGCCGGCATCGGCGCCTGGTTGCTGGTGGACCTTCCCGAACATCTCTGGCAACTGACCATTGCCGGCTTCGTGCTTTACCTTTGCTGGGGGCCGGCCTTGCCCAAAGGCGCATTTGGCCGCTCCGGCATTTTTGTCGCCTCTGCGGTAACCAGTTTCGCCAGCCTGTTCGTGGGCGCAACCGGGCCGTTGGTAGCAGCCTTCATCAAACAGATGCACGAAGACCGCTTCAAAACCGTCGCCACCTTCGCCACGGCCATGAGCCTGCAGCATGCCCCCAAGGCCCTGGTGTTTGGCCTGGCGGGTTTTGTATTCCGCGAGTGGGTGTTGTTTATTCTGGGAATGATTGTGTTCGGGTTTGCCGGCACCTGGATCGGCCTGCACCTGCTGAAAAAAGTGAATAACCGACACTTCCATGTTGTTTTCAATCTGGTGCTGACACTGCTGGCACTTCGGCTGCTTTGGCAGGCCGGGCAATCACTGATCTGACGACAGTGGCATGACCACAACCTGATTCCGGCCCCGGGCTTTGGCGGCGTATGCGCCCTCGTCGGCCCGGGCGAGGACTTCACGGATACCGGAATCTGCAGCGGTCAGCGCCGTGATGCCGATACTGGCAGTAACCCCGAACTGGCGTCCGTCTTTTTCGAGTTTTAATGCCTCAATGGCGCTGCGCAGGTTTTCGGCCAGGGCCTGGGCCCGCTCCATGCCGCAGGTTGGCAGAATGATGCCGAACTCATCGCCACCCAGCCGGGCTACCGTATCCGACTGGCGAACCGTGTTTACTAATAGTTCGGAAAGCTGCATCAGCAGGTCATCACCCAGCAGGTGCCCACCTTCGTCGTTCACCGGTTTGAAGTAATCCAGGTCAATCAGCATCAGCACGCTTTCATTGGTACGGGACGACATTTCAGTCAGGCACCGGATCAGCGAACTGTTGAAGGCGCGCCGGTTAAGCAGGCCCGTCAGGCTGTCGTGGGTGGCTTCCCAGGACAGTCGCTCTTCCTCGCGACGACGCTCGCTGTCATCCCGGATAACAAAAACCACCCGTGGTCGGTCAGCGATGGACCGCAGATGAAGCACGGCCAGGTCAACATCAAAGCTTTCGCCAAGGGTGTTTTGCAGCGTTATGTACAGATTGTCCCGATCCTCACCCTGCAGGAGATCGTCTGCGGTCCAGGTCCGCTCATCGTCGGAAAGGGTGATCTGATCAAACAGGTTGCCGCCCTTTTCGATCCCGGCCACCCCGATAAAGGTTCCCGCGGTCTGATTGGCAAAACGAATGACGCCTGTGGCATCGGTCATCAGCACGCCTTCCTGAAGCACCCCCAGAATACTTTCAGCACGGGCCTGCTCTTCCGCCAACTGGCCTTCTACCTCCAGTTCCCGGGTGATATCACGGACCACGGTTATGGTACCCAGGGTCTTTTCTTCGGTGTCGATCACCGCTGTCATCACATCTGCCCATACCAGGCCGCTCTTCAGGCCACTCTTTAGGTCACTCTTCAGGCTTTTCAACCTGAACCGGGCCCGGAATACCGTGCGGCTGCGAAGCGCCTTATGCCAGGCGTCCATGGCCATGGGTCGGTCTTCCTCGTAGACGCCTTCAATCAGAATGCTCTGCTGCAGGTCATTTGAGGCGACCCCGACAATCTGCTCGAAAGCCGGGTTGGCAAACTCGATACGGCCCAGAACGTCCGTCTGGACGATACCGATGGGCGCGCTTTTGGTCAGCGAACGGAAAAACGCTTCGCGCTCGGCAAGCGACGTCATCACCTCGTCCCGCTCTTCCATGACCGTATTGAAGGTCTCTGCGACCTGACGTATTTCCGTACCACCCGCCTCATCGACTGGCAGAGTCCGAACCCCCAGGTGACGATCGCTGATCTGCACACCCAGGATTTTCAGGGGCGCCATCAGGCGCCTGAACACGATTAATGCCAGTGGCACTGCAATCAGCAGGACACCCAGCAACATCAGAATAAAACTGTCAGTCAGCTGGCGGACCGGGGCGTAAGCTTCCTTCGCCGGCCAGACCGCCGCCACGTACCAGGGCACCTGCGACAGCTGCCGTACCGCCATAATGCTGTCCTCGCCCATGGAGTTGCGGGTCAGGGTTGTTCCCTCGAACCCCTCCATGGCGTTTTTCACTTCGTAGCTTTCAACCCGAACCCTCTCCATAGACTTGCCGGTTTTGCCATGTATCAGCCCCATGCCGCTACGGGTCGCCACAACGATGTAACCGGTTTCGCCAATCTCAATACCGCTGGATTCCGTCATAAAGTTGCGTCCCTCCAGCAGAATCCCGCCGGCGATCACGCCGATATACCGCAGACGGTGATCAAACACCGGAGCGGTCATCATGATTGCTGGCTTGTCTTGATACACCGACAGGAAGGGTTCGCTGATGATAGGGGTCAGCTGGTTGGAGGTTTCGATAAAGTAAGGCCGCTCGGCCACGTTCAGTTGATCTGGAACGTATTTTTCCGGATAACCGGCAATCATCTCGCCATGGGTGTCAAACAGGAACACGGCGTCAAACAGGTGCTGCAATGCGACGTCTCTGCGAAGAAATACCTCGCCCCGACTGTTGAGCACCTCTTCAGCAACAGTGAGATTTTCAGCAACGTGGGCCAGAGTGTCACGGCGCTGGGCAAGACGGTCATCAAGGTCGCCCGCGACCAGCTCTGCAATGGTTGTTACCTGCTTCCGGGCCTGGGATTCAAGCTCAGCGCGCGAGACCCAGGAGCCAAAAACGACCACTGCCAGTATCGACAAAACAATCCCCGCCACCATGAAAGCAACGGCGCGGTTTACCAGGCTGGCCAACCAGCGTTTGATCAATATGCGCATTCAACCCATCCGGGCGGAGCCCCCACAGCCATTCCCTGTAAGCAGAACGGCAAGAGCCTCATAATTATTGGAAATCCACCATCAGTTTAACAGAGTCTGAGCGCACCGGAGGTGACAGAGCTTGCTCCTGGTATTGATAATTATTATCATTGCGTTTTATATTACATCGGAGCAGTTATGCTGCAAATCCTGCTGCCGGAAAACCTGCTCTCATCCGGCCCCCTTGGCCAACTCATCGACATGGGTGGCCCGGTCATGATCGTGCTGATCGTCATGGCTCTGGCGGGGATGATCACCTTTGTCTACCTGATGCTTTACGGCGCGCTGTTCGCGCCCCGCTACAGCCGAAGTCTGCGGCTTGCGCTGAAGGACTGGAAACACAAGCCAGACCAGTCTGTCGCTGATCACTTCCGCCGTCGCCTGAAAGGCCCCGGCGGCCTGAACCCTCTGCATCGACTATCGCTGATGACCATGGACGGCAAACTCCGGAACCAACCCGCCGAGCAGATACGGGAAACTGTGTCCCGGAAAGCACAACAGGTGCTGACGCCCTTTGAGGCCCCCCTGAAAATCATTGAAGTGATTGCCGCCCTGGCCCCCCTGCTGGGCCTTCTCGGTACCGTCCTGGGCATGATGGAGGCCTTTGGCACCATGGCCGCCGCCGAGGGCCAGGCCAGTGCATCCCAACTCAGCGGCGGCATCTACCAGGCCCTGACCACCACCGCAGCAGGCCTGATCGTGGCGATTCCATTTGCCGCCCTGGCAGCCTGGATCGAATTCCGGCTGCGCCGGTTGCAGGGCACAATGAATTCGGTGCTGGCCGACGCCTTTGCAGTCAACCCGACGGCCACCGCTAATGATGTTCGTTGAACCCCGGCCGGCACGGCCACTGGCGATAAGAATGACACCGCTGATTGATGTGGTGTTTATTCTGCTGGTGTTTTTTATGCTGACCACCCGACTGCTTCCGGTGAACCTTCTGGAAGTCAGCGCTGAAGCCCAGTCTGAATCCGGAGCGGTGCAGGGCGACCCGGTGCCGGAGATAAGAATCCTGCCAGACCGGAAACTTGAGTGGGACCAGGAAACCTACCTCCTGAATGAGCTGGTTAGCAAGCTGACCGTCGCTGATATCCGCCGCGTAAATATGACATCAGCACCCGAGGCGACCGTCCATGACTTTACTCTGGCCCTCAGTACCCTGAGCGACAGCGGAATAGAGCCAAACTGGAGGCGCAACGTGGGAAAGGAATCTGACCGATGAAAGAGTTCGTTCCTGCGCCATTCACCAGCCGTAAATCCCTGATGGACCGGGTCGAAGACGCCCTTCTGCCGCTGATCAATCTGGTGTTTCTGCTGCTGATGTTTTTTATTGTTGCCGGCCAGATGCAGAACCGGGCATTGCCGGAATTGCCAGGTACAACCATGACAGAAACCAGCGAAAGAACCCGGGCAGATCTGGTCGTGCTGGCCTCCGGCGACTGGCAGGTCGATGGCCGGAAAGTCGATGCTGGCAGCCTGGCCCGGAGCCTGCCGGGCTCTGACGAATCGCCGTCTCTAACCGTCGCCGCTGCGGCGGGCACCTCCATGGCGGACCTTGAATCGCTGTTTGAACGGCTTTCAGACGAGGGGTATCAGGACATAGTGCTGCTGACGGAGCCATCCGGGATATGAGGCGGGGTTCGCTGATTCGGGGGCTGTTGTTGGTAGTGTCGGTTATTGTCACCTTCAGCGCGCTGGTGCTGGCATTACCGTCTGAGGCACCGAAAATCACGCTTCAGGGAGAGGCCAGCGTCAATCAGGCGCCTGCCATTAAAATCAAACTCGCCAGCCGCAAAAAAGAGGCGGTGCAACCGGACGTCACGCCTCCCGAACCCGCGCCAGAGCCAACGCCTGAGCCTGAGCCTGAGCC
>Ga0136557_1002083_pt1 | contig 11938 bp, 6 predicted proteins | sample AntRauTorckE6832_FD_104796 | JGI IMG/M metagenome (GOLD analysis project Ga0136557, IMG submission 104796) | Saline lake microbial communities from Rauer Islands, Antarctica - Metagenome Torckler E6 #832 | ecosystem: Environmental > Aquatic > Non-marine Saline and Alkaline > Saline | place...
AAAACAGTGGAGATATCTAAGTTAATACCCCTCTGAAGGCCACGACTGATATAGGCTGTAGAGGTTTATGTCTTTTTAGGACGGATAATCCCCAGAACCCCAATCGCCTTCGGCTCCGTATCGGCGCAGCCGATCATCATCGACAACTTAATAGCGACTTTGGAGTTTACTGTAAACGTAGACGTTGAGGATGGTGGTACCTATCAGCTGTCTTTTGAAATTTCAGGTGGCGGGCAGGAAGTGGCGATCGTCAGCTTAAATCGGACACTGCAGACGGGCGTGAACAACGTAACATTCCAGATTAGCGCGTCCGAGGTTCAGAATATCGATGGTCCCTATGAACTGACTTCAGGACTTGTGATTGGGCGATCTGGAGCGCTGCAGCGCTCCAATCTCGGTTTGTCAGACTTCTACTCACGTTGGCAGTTCACCCCGGACCGCGAAGGTGACCTCGATGCCGATGGAGATGTTGATCGGGACGACCGCGATCTATTGGCCTCATTCCGCAATGAAGCGGTGTTTTCTCCGGGTGACAGACGCGATCTCAACGATGATGGGGCGATTGATGTCCGCGACTTGCGCGTGATATTGCGACTGCGCTAATTTCAAGGCCGAGGTCGAGGCCGCCTGCCCACCTACAGCATTATTCGGCAGGCGGCCATCCAAAGGCTAGGATAAACTCACTGTCCTTAACTGAAGGGTACTGGGCTCGAATGTTTGGTTGGGGTATCGGGCCGAACTATAGCGTGAGTTACAAAAATGGTCATACGTGTCTTGCTTTGGATCTTGGCAGCCTACTTCTTGCTATCTTTAGCGATGTTAGCGGTATTAGCAGTGTTAGTGGTGTCAAACGTTGATCTGCCACTGTTTTTGTATCCTCTTTCCATATTGGTCCTCCCTCTTGTGTGGCTGGGACGTTTACTGGAGCCAGTTCTATCTATGCTCGGGCTGTGGTCCAACCCAGGACCGAGCGGGTGGTTCAACTACGAAGGTGCGAGCCTCGGCGGGTTGTTGCTTCTCGCCGTAGTGGGGTTGATCCTAACTGCACTACTTCTGGTGTACTTTTACCACAAAAGTAATTGATGACCTCACGTCACCGCACCCAAACCAACCGGCGTTTTGCACGTCAGCAAGAGCCTGAGCCCAGTGCAGTTCTGACCTGCCCCCAATCACCAAATCACTCACTCCTCAATAATGTCGTTTGATCTCGACCTTCCCTGGTAGTCCGATAGCCAGCGGCAAATTCTAATCAGCGGTGCAACTAAAATAGGGAGGTTTACAGTTTGGCTTTGGTTTGTCGGATTTCCGAGCGCTTAGGCGGTAATTCCCCAATTTTTTGCCCTATTGAGCAGAAGATTGAGCTGTCTTTCTTAACCGCACTAGAGGTAATTTTGGTTGTGAAAAAGGTCCGCTTTGTGGTCATAGCGACTAAGTTGGACCTGACACGGGCCAAACTATGGTGTGGAACGGCGACCGAAGTCTGGTGAGCCAATCAAGAAGGTAGGTTTAGAAAAAGAATGGTGCCAGAACTCTCCCTGACCAGGCACACCAATTGGCGGGTGTCGCTCTCGCCAAGCATCCTTGCCGGCGCTGAGTCCCGATAGTCATGATCAAACGACTCGCGGGTATTTTCTGGTTTTCGGCCTTGACGACTTTGGGGAACTCAAGGTTTAAGAGCCGATCCCCCAAACTCACGCGAATGGCGGGTTTAGCGGTTTTTCAGACCTTTGCGTTCCTGATGCCGAGACCAGACGCACCAAGCGGTTAATAGGCCTCCACCTACGATGCCGATAACCATAGCTGTCAGAATACCGGTTTCCAGATCCATATCTGCCCCATGCATGCGCGGTGTGTTTAAGGTTTGGATTATACTGCATTCAAAAGATCTACTAAAGGTAACTAAACGCTGGTGCCGACAGCATTAGAGGGTGGTTTCATGAATCAGAATCAGGCTCACCAGACTGCTAACAGGGTTTTTGGCTGCATTCCCGAGTCACTATTCGCTGATCCAGTGGCCTTCATGACCGCGGTCCGTGCCGGCGTGCCGGGACAATGGCTGGCCAGTGTCATCCAGTCTTCCGGGTTAGATGAGGGTATTGCGAAGGCCCTTGGCGTGCCTCAAAAAAAGCTTGAAGCCATGTGCCAAATGGAAAATTTGGACGCCAGAACATCGGAAGCGGTGCTGGAAATTGCCAGAGTGCTGTGGTCGTGCTTTGCGGTATGGGAGTCCCCATCTTTAGCAAAGGAATGGTTGAAACGTGACATTCCGGCCTTGGGGGATGAGAGCCCCGTCAGTTTGCTGGATACCCAAGAGGGCCGGCGTTGGGTCATGGCCGTGCTTCGAAAAATCGAGGGTGGTCAGTTCAGCTAGGTCCCCAGTTCCAAAGGCGCAGTGGTGGGGTAAATGTCGCCGGATAAGTATGACCGACTTGACGGATTTCACTGGGTAGGAGGCACATATCCAAATAAAGGAAGAGCTCGCAGCCATTGCACTGAAGTTATCCGAGCTTGAGAGGGAAAAGGCTGAGCTTCTTTCCCGGAGGAACGAGCTTCATGCCACCGTGCAGCGATCCGCAGCAACGCAGCTGACACCGGATCAAAAGGCCGGATTGTTCCGGAATCTCTTTCGCGGCAGACAGGATATTTATGCGGTTCGGTGGCAGGGATCCAGTGGCCGTTCCGGCTATGCTGTCGCCTGTGAAAACGAGTGGGTGCCGGGGATCTGTCAGAAACCCCGGATCAAGTGTGGGGAGTGCCCGCACAAGAAATTCAAGCCTCTGGATTTCAACGCGGTGTATGACCACCTGTCCGGCAAGCATGTGGCAGGATTATATCCACTATTACCGAACAGTTCCTGTTACCTGCTGGCTGTAGATTTTGATAAGGAGAACTGGAGGGCAGACGTTTGTGCACTAGCCCAGGCTTGTCGTGATCAAGGTATCCCTTATCTTGTCGAGGTCTCCCGCTCCGGTGCTGGTGCTCATCTATGGGTCTTTTTTTCGGACGCCATTCCGGCCAGGTCAGCTAGGACTTTGGGGTTCAAATTGCTGGATAAAGCCATGGAACGCCATCCGGGCTTGTCCTTCGACTCTTACGACCGGTTATTTCCCAACCAGGATACGATGCCCGATGGTGGGTTTGGCAATTTGATTGCCCTCCCGCTCCAGCATGAGGCGCGAATCCGTGGATGTACTGTATTCGTCGACGATGAACTGAACCCGTATCCGGATCAGTGGGCGCTGCTCAGTCGGCAAGAGACCGTGTCGCCGGACCAGCTTCGGGAGATCGTTGGTAAAGAGCCTGAGTCGAATGCGACAGCAGACGTTGCGTTGCCGTGGGAGCAATCCTTGCCGGTCGAGACTGGGATGATTGCAGGATGTCCAGAGAGCATAACGCTCACTCTGGCCAATCACATCTATATAAAGTTGTCGGACATACCCGGGACACTGGCGGCACGAATAAAGCGCATGGCGAGCTTTGCCAATCCGGTGTTTTTCAAAACCCAGGCACTTCGTTTCTCAACTCACGGCATCCCTCGTTACATATCCTCTGCCCGGATTGAGCAAGGTTATCTTTCGGTACCGAGAGGCTGCTTTGATGAGCTTGAGGCATTGTTGCTGGAGCAGGGAATAACCGTGGAAATCGACGACCACAGAATTCCAGGTCAATTGCTGCGCGGACTCAGACTGAAAGCTACGTTGCGTAGTGATCAGAAAAAGGCGGTGAAGGCGCTTGCCACCCACGATACCGGAATACTTCATGCTCCAACCGCTTTCGGCAAAACGGTAACCGCCATTGGCATTGTGGCCAGGCGACAGGTCAACACGCTGATCCTTACTCACAGTCGTCATTTACTGGATCAATGGAAGGAGCGCCTGGAAACTTTCATTGAGGGTGCATCCATAGGGGTGGTTGGCGGTGGCAAAAAGAAACCGACCGGTCAGATTGACGTTGCCACCTATCAGAGCCTGATCAATAAAAAGGATAATACGGTCTCAAGCCTGGTCCGGGAATATGGCCAGGTCATCATCGACGAATGCCACCACATCTCAGCGCCCCGGTACGAGATGCTGCTCAACGAGGTCAGAGCCCGATATGTTTTAGGCCTTACCGCAACGCCTGATCGACAGGATGGTCACCAAAGAATCATGTTTATGGTTGCGGGGCCCGTTCGTCACAAAGTACGGGCTGAACATGGGGCCAAGTTTGTCCAGCGCGTCATCGTCAGGGAGCGTCACGAAACGCCACCCACTGAACTCTATCAGGGCGATGAACGGCCTCACATAGCATCAGTTTACCGTTGGCTTGCCGAGAGTAACGCCCGGAATCAGGACATTGTTGAGGATGTCATACGCTGTGCGCAAAGCCACGCAAACTGCCTTCTGCTCACGGAACGACGAGAGCATGCTGAGACGCTGGCAACGCTGCTGGAAGCTGAACAAATATCGCCGGTGGTGTTGAGGGGAGGGATGCGGATCAAAGAACGCCGGGCGGCGGAAGAACAGTTACATGAAGCCCAGGTTATCGTTGCAACCGGGAAATACATCGGAGAAGGTTTTGACTTGCCTCGACTGGACACCTTGTTTCTAGCCTTGCCCATCGCCTGGAAGGGAACGTTGGCGCAATACGCTGGCAGGATCCACCGGGATGCCGATGGCAAGCAGGAGGTCACGGTCTATGACTACCTGGACACAGGCCTACCCATGCTTGAGCGCATGTTCCGAAAACGGGAGAAAGGCTACAGGGCGATGGGGTATCGGTTTGTCTCATCGGGGCAAGAAAAATTGCTGTAGATTTTAATTCAACATTCTACCTTGCCTGATAGCCGATTCCAGAGAGCGGCTACTTTCTGTATTGAAACGCCATGTCTGGCGCTCAGTTCAGCTAATTAGCGTTACTCAGTCAGTACATTTGGCTTACCTCTAAACTATCTCAAATTACCGGAAATAGTTTCAGCCTCGTCTAGTCAATAGCGGCCACGAGCGTAGTAAGGTAAGGCTCACAAGTGTTTATGTAATCATCTCCCCGCGGACCTCCAAACTTGATATTGCCCTACCTGATTTGCCAGCTCTGAAATAACGAGCGTGCTTTGGCTCCGCTGCCTCTTCATCCGCAACAAAGTAACCAAAAAGCGCATTCGTTTGGCACCAAAGTCTTGACGTCGTCGGTCATGCTGAATAGATCGCTGCAGAGGTGAAGCAGATTCGTGAACTCCAGCGAGTCAACAAATAATTGTGAGGTAGTAATCAATGGAAAATGTAAAAAACATCTCGCGGTTAACGAAAGAGGAGCTTTTAGAATTCCAGTCGGCCGTAGCGATTTTCCGACCGTTAGTACCACCAAATATCGTTACGTTGGGTAATTTCCTTCAAGTCCAGCAGGCGGACATCCTAAAATCAGACCAGCAAGATTTTGAGGCGTTTGTCAGCAACACACTTAATGAATTTGCCGCGCGCCTCGCCGGCGGCGATATGGACATTTTGGCTGTGACAAGGGTATTTTACCTCGACCCGCAAAAATTAACCGGATTTCCGGCGTTCACGATATGTAGGCTTACTGGGGCGGCAGTAAATGAGGAACAGATAGCGCGGTTCCGAGCAGCTGTCACTGTTTTGGTCAGTGAGCTAGTTGCGCAAGAGTCTTTATTCCATGAGGGAGACACACAGCTTTTATTAGAAGACGATCAAAAACATTTGCTTGCAGAGTGCGAAAAATTTCTCGTAAAGCATTCAGGCCAAAAAATTACGAATGGCTTCAGTGTTCACACCGGTATTGACGACATTGTGGGTTTGTCAGTGAATGGCCAATTACGGTATGCCGCTGATAGCGAGTCGGTGACGGAAATTATCGAGGGTACAGCTTGGACGAATGGTTATTGCGAAACAACGAATGCCGTGTTTTTGATCACCGAAGATGTTGAGACTGGAAAGGCAGTTAGCCTTAGATTTCAGTGCAAGCACGCCGAGGCGTACGACCTTTTGGCCCGAGCAAAACTGAATCGTCAGAGAGTGGTGTATCGTGGGTATAGAATTAAAAGCGCAACCGGACGGAAGGAGCAGCTCTGTTTAGATGTTCTCGAACTGGAAACTGAAGCCGATGAGGAGAAGATTTTTCAGCTTGAGCCCTGAATAACTCGAAACGATTCTAAGAGATCGTGAGAGTAATTGTACAGATGTGTCCTGGCAGCTTAAGCTTACTGCCTGCAGTAGACCGCCGCAGTAATCAGAAATGCCAGTACCAGTTCATACCGATTACGAATACAACCGACCGACGCGGGTTGTAAAACCAACCCTCCGTATTTCGCTTTCGGGGAATCAGGATCGACCATTTTTGACTGGAACGTGTCTAGCTGTCGAACCGTGCCTTTGTCTGAACTCAGTCTGACTAGAAATTCATGCTCCGTTAGAAGGCTAGCGATCATCTTATCGTCGTCGTGAGCGATGACCTGGTATTGCTCTGGGGGAATCCGGAACAGCCAGAGTGTCATCCTGACTAGCTCGCAGTGCCGCGATTTGTTCATTAAAAGATGTCCGCTCCTACCGATCAGGTGGTGTACTTCTCTAATAGCCGGCAGCTCGCCATCAAATCTGAGCTCGCTCGGCGTGGGCAGCTCTGCAGTCTGCTCAATGAGTCGAGACCATGCCCCCTCATTGATTTTCCGCAATAACAGTCGGGGTTTGTCGTAGCCGTAAACCCAAATGGAGCTGTGGGACTCAGCATCGAGCATTTTGAAACGCAGTTTTGAGTTTATCGCGTCCATAAGTCGCTCTGACTGAGCAACGGATCCTGGTTCCAGTTGCATAACTGTCTCAGTTCGCTCAACACCGTATCCCATTCCCATGAGACGCAATGCCCGCGCGATGATGCCGGCGTTATGGGGGCGCCGCGTGATCAAAAGTGATTTGCAATTAATGGATGTGGACCCTGTGATAATTTTCCAGTCTTCAGTGTGAGTCGCGTTAGCTAACCGGTGAACACGGGAACTAGAGACAGGTGTTAGAAAATCTGCCCAATCGGTCATCAGATGGTCATAGGACGTAAGTCCAGTGTGTGGCCTGCTATGCCCCATCGTTCTGGCCAGAGCCATAGTGCTGCGTCGCGATACTTGGCTAAATGGGCCTAGGAGGACCCTGCGAACACTTTCAGCATCCACCCCATTGTTTAAGCACTTAGTCGTTGAGGTTTCGTACCCTTCCAGGACTGGAGCTAATCTGTTGTAAAAAGTGTGTCTGGCATGATGCAAAGACATTCTTGGATTGCCCGTCACGTCTTTGATCACCTGATTGATCGCTGGTGCTATGGATTTTCGAACTTGTGTGATCGAAATTACACCATCAACTAGGTCGCAGAGAATTGGTCCACGACTGTTATACCCTGCCAGTTCGTCATAGCGACTGAATATAACATCCACTAAAAGCCTTTCCTGATCAGTCAGATTAAATAGGAGTGGTACTGCGCGCCGACCGCTTTGGCTTTTAAGTTCACGGTAAGGGTTGTTACGAACCAAAATCCAGACAAGGTTGCCTGATTCGCACCAATCATTTCGTTTCAATCCAATGGCCTCTTGAGCTCGCAGCCCGAAACGATAGGCAATAAGCAGAACAAAACCCATCATCAAAGCGTGGTCTCTATGTTCCGCTGGTCGGCTCTGGATTTGCTCCAGGCATTGAAAATACTCCGCCTCGGAAAAAATTCCAGGCCGAACGGACCTCAGCGAAATTCCCAGATCTAATTCGCTCCAATCCGGTTCTGCCACACCTCGTTCCCCCGCCCAATGGAAGAATTCACTCAGCCGTGCTCCGAAGTATGTAAGGTCTCCCCGGTCGCCTCTTTTTAAAGTAAGCATTTGCACACAGAGTTCGGTAACGTCTTCCTCATCCAGATCGCAGAGATCGAGATTGTAGGTCAGTCCCTGGAATGGGCCAGAGAGCTCAGTCAGATATCGGTGAGCGGAGCTGGCAGCATAGGGTTGATGGCGTTTGTGCTTGCGCCCCTTGCCAGCCCGTATTCGATCGGCCAACCAATAGCCAACCAAAAGAACCGCGGGGCTCACTCGGGTTTCGTTCTCCTTGCAAAATTTGTCTACCGCCTTGGCAATTTCTTTCGCTTTAGCCTTTTTGTAGTCCTCAAGGATTTTATGGATCTCTTGAAAGAAGGATTTTGCATTTAGGTAAAGCTGTTCCGTATTGATGGAGTTTTGTCGCCAAAAAGTAGGGATGTGTGGCTGGTTCCAAGGGACTGACTCGAGGCTCGTCGTAGCATTTGGAAGTTGGTAGCGGACACCTTCCCTCAATCGCAAATAGTCGTAAATGCACAGGCTCGTCGGTGGTCTGCGCTCGCTGAGCGAGGCAGCGACAACGCCGGGTAATTGAGTAAGATTGGCTTGTGATATTACACGACAAAGTTTCGCTAACAGTTCGCCCACCGAAATTTCTGCGACATCTACCTTCCGATCTTCAGGCTCGGAGAAAAGTAGATTTATTATAGGATGCATGCGCCTGGGACAACCCGGCCGATCCAGGTCAATGCTGCTTTTAATGCCAAAGCCGTGGCTCAACAGGCTGGCTGTGTTGTAGCTAATCTGGTGGCGCTGAACGGGCGCAAAGAGATTGTCTTGATCCAAATGTTCGTTGTATTCAATGTAGACGATTTTTTTATGCTGAATAAGACGGTAGTTCTGTCCGCGGACGACATCCTCGACTAGCCGCCTATAGGTAAGTCTCTTATCGATTATTAGGCAAGCGGTGGCAATGGTGAGTGCTTCCGCTTTGGATATCTTGGCTTTATTAATCGTTCTCTTAATCCGACTTGTCCAAGTCTGGAGTTCTGGCACTAACATAAGTGCTTTTGGACAATCCTCTGCGATAAGCGATCGTTCACTTTCAATCAGTTTAAGGCGCTTACGAATTTTACCCTTTTGGAGGTTTTCGGATGCCTCCAGCTTTTTAGTCATGACCGCAAACCGGATTGGGGCTTGAGGATGAGGTAAGCCGTTCTCCCGATGCAGCATCAGTTGACTCATTTCGGAAATTTCTTCCGCGTCGAGTTCGTTAATGGACTTGTTTGCAAGAAAAAATTCAAGATCTTCTTTAGCAGCCTTGATCGCTTGCCCGACAGAGCGGCGACGTTTTTGGGAGCGTAAACTTTGGCCAAATCTTTTTGGCTCGCGATAATCTTCTTCTGCAGATGATGACAATTGAATTGGTGGGAGGCGTGTAGGTAATTTAGGTATCTCAAAACCTAGCCGGTCAAAGCAACTATTCAAAGCCTCTCGGTGGGTATTGAAGTCATCCAACCAACAACGCGGCGAGGCGTCGCTGTAGCTGGCGTTGCCTCGCTCAGCATGACCCATCCAACCGTCAATAATTTCTGGAGGTAGGCCGTTACGAGCAAGTTGCTGTGCGTAGCGGTGCCGAAACAGGTTGGGTGGTAAAGGCCATGTAAACAGGTTTGAACCATTGAGTTTACGATTAGTAACTGGGTGCCATCGTAAATTTGAGTCGAGCAAGAAAAAAAGAGGTAATTTTGTTGATCGGCCTACAGTAAGTTGCCGAATGGACTGCGCCAAGTCCGAGCGAAGATTGTCAACACAATCAGCGAGGTGTGTTAAATGTTCCTTAAAGGTAATAACCACTGATAACGCCCGGTCCGGCAAAGGGACCAGGCGACCGTTGTGAAGCCCGCCATCGGCCTTGTCATTGATAAAAACTGCAGGTGGCGAGCTGCAAAAAAAGGCCGCAGACTCGAAAGGTTCGGATAGGTGACGACATCCCGTCGCCGCATACAATGCCATAACCACATAGTGAGTTAGCAAATTGTGATATTCGATACCATCGACGAACCGTGAAGCATTTGCAATTTGGTCATTTGCAGTCTGGATGTGGTCAACAAGCAGAGATTCGAGTGGGGCCAGAAGGCTTCCGAGCATATTTAATCTTGGTTCGGTGTGAGTTGAGCCGGGGTCTAGAGGCACGTTAAACCCTTTCTCAACACTGCTAATATCCCAGTTTGAATAACCACATGCTGCGGGAAGGGCTGACCGGGGGTGCGCCGAAATCAGGCGTGCTAGGGAAGGGTCTGCCGTCAAGTCAAAGGCTTTCTGAGATTGTATGTTTGCCAGTTTTGCACCCGTCAGCCTTGGAAACCGTTTTTTAGTTCGGGCATTGAACCAAGTTTCAGGTTGGTCATTGATGAGGGCAAACCAGAGGTCGTGTAGGTGGGTTGGTTCATGGGCAGCCCTGATGTTTGCGGTTTGGAGGATCTTTTGAATTGAGGTCGGGATCGCAAGTGTGATCTCGTCTGCGAAGGTTTCTATCCAGGATCTCAGGGCAACGTCAGTGGGGAACCAAGCACTATGGCGCCGGGGAGGTTTTCGCTGAACGCTGCAAAAATCCGGTGTTAGGCTCCACTCTTCAATGGGTGACTGCCGTATTTCAATATTTAAGATAAAGGCCAACGATCGGGACAATCTGACCGCAAGCCAAATGATGGTCGCGCCAAGCTGTTCGGGTAGTTCATCGGACATGAGAAGGCGTTTTATCCATGCTTCCAGTTCTTCAACTTCTGGGGGAAGGGCCTTTTCCCAACTCCAAGGCAAGAAGTGGGATTGCTCGGCTGACTGGAGGAGGATGCTTTGACCTGAGAGACGTTTTCGCTCTGGCGTGTCTGTTGGCTCTACGTTAAAGAGCAGTGCCAACTGTCCGTCGTCGTCAGTAGTTTCAGTTTGGTCAGCGGAAATCTCAAAGGATCGATAAGTCACATCATCATGTTCTGTGAGGGATATCTCTCCTATGACATTTGAGCGCAGAAGGTGAGGGCGCCTCTCCACTGATACTGAATTATTCGTCAGTGGTGAGCAGTGGCCCTGTGCGATTTCGACAACTGCATTCAAGAACCTGGTTGGACTTGGCTTGGAATGGGCCTGCTTAAGTTCGATTGCTGCCCGTTCGATCGCAAATGAGAAATGTCGATATGGAGCTGGATGATGAGGCAGTAATTGGCGTGTGCGCTTGAGTAATTCGTCGATGATCTCCCAGTTTTTGTCATGGATGCTCTTCGTCGTGAAGCCCGCTGCTCGTTGAATAAATGCGTCGTTTGGGCACCCGTGATCCAGCGTTCGATAAAGAGCTTGGGTTACCAGCCACAACCGAAATTCACGCCGCGCAAGGTACTCGGTCTCAGAACACCCGCCGGCAAGAGGTGTAATGAGGAGGTAAATAAGAAAGTGTTTTTGTCCGATGTCCGCGCCAAGCCCCCTCAGCATCGCAGCCGTTTGCTCGATATTTCCGCGATGGGAAAGGGGAGGAAAACTGGAGCGTATTTCTGGACTGCTTTGGTATGCAATGTGGAGCTTAACTAGTAGACGAACAATTGGGTTGTCTTGCCAGTGGCTTAAAACCGCAGAGGACTCGGGATGGGAAAATTCCTGGCTGAGATTCCCCACAATGGTAAAGGCTTTTGTGTAGCCGAAAGTCTGGGCTGTTACTGAGAATTCTTCGGCTAGACCTTGTTGGCTTGCCCATTCAACCAAATCGTCAAATTTGCTGGGCAAATGCCTTACGGTCGTTTTTGGGTGTTTGCTGGGAGTTTTTCTGTGCCTATTTTCTTTGTTTTTAAATTCCATTAATTGCCTTTTCGTCCAGCATCCAAATGTGGATTGATCTTGCCTAACATGTGGATTAATAGCAAATAATGCAGCATGAGAACAAATTTTGGGTTCTGGGTGGGTAACACTCATAACCGTCGTTGGTTCGAATCCAGCCCCCGCTACCATATAAAAGGAAGGCAGATCAGTTAGTTACTGGTCTGCCTTTTTTGCGTTAGGGTCGGTAGAAAATCCCTGTGACGTATATGTGACAAATATGTGCCAAGGCTTGTGACGGTTCGACTTGGCGCTAGGTGAAAAATGACCGTCAGTCTTTTTGGTCTTTCGGTGAGT
>Ga0136557_1002084_pt1 | contig 11937 bp, 10 predicted proteins | sample AntRauTorckE6832_FD_104796 | JGI IMG/M metagenome (GOLD analysis project Ga0136557, IMG submission 104796) | Saline lake microbial communities from Rauer Islands, Antarctica - Metagenome Torckler E6 #832 | ecosystem: Environmental > Aquatic > Non-marine Saline and Alkaline > Saline | place...
ACTCATCCCTCAAACTCCAGCAAATCTCCCGGTTGACATTCCAGCGCCTCACAAATTGATTCGAGGGTGGAAAATCGGATCGCCTTTGCTTTTCCGGTTTTCAGGATAGAAAGATTAGAGATGGTAAGATCAACTTTTTCAGAAAGCTCGGTGAGAGACATCTTTCGCTTGGCGAGCATCACATCTAAATTCACAATAATGGGCATGATAAATCCTGTTTAAACGGTGAGTTTTTGGTCTTCCTGAAGTTCATGGCCCCGCTTTAAAATCTGCGTGATGGTCAAAATCACAAGTCCGATAGCCAGATAATTGATATCAACATTGCTGACCATGTGGTAGCTACTTCCCTCAAACAGATCTGATAACATGAGATGTTTGATTCCCGAATAAACCCAGTGAATAGGATCCATCGCCATTATGAGCAACGCCGCAATTTTGATGCGGTCAAAATTCTCTTCTGTGAATATATCTCCATGCTTAGCTGAAAACAGAAAATCGCGCAACTGACCAACGCCCCAAAGCATCAGTGCCAGAAATATGATGTAGAGTATTGGAAATAATATGGAAGCTGTAATATGGGTTAGTGCCAGATCAGACATGGAGATAGATCCGCGTAGGTCGATAATTTCCATTTTTACAGATTTGTTTTCGCCAATAAATTGTCTTTCTGTTTGAAGAGGCTCAAGATCGGTTGCGAGATTAAAGCTAAACTCAACCGGCTCTTCAGCAACATGCGTCCATATCGCGGAAATGGAGACAATAATGAGTCCGGCAAGAATAAACCACCAGGCAATTTGAGCAATTTTGTATGCAAGAGGAATGGGATTAAAAGCAGATTGAGATTTCATGACACAAATGTTGTAGGGTTATCGATTATTTCTAATTTCAACAATTATTTATTGAATATTAATAAATATTTATCGTTTTAAGAAATAAAAAGTTTCAAATAGAGCAAAAAAAATCCCTGCCTGATTTCAGGAAGGGATTAGAAAATGCGTTAAAATACCTCTGTTCGTTAATCTATCTCAATAGTCTGACTATAAGTTTCAGAATTAAAATTACCATCGAGGGTATAGGTGATAGAATAATTGATCGTCAAATCAACTCTACCATTGCCATCTATGGTTACGATGTAAAAATTTCCGATTCTGATTTCATCTTCTGTATCACAATTAAAACACCAGTAGTTATCCATGCGCTGCTGGCTGAAAGCAGAAATGAATTCTATTTGGGCTGGGTCAGTGGTGTACTCAGACACATAGCTTGAAGGAGATACCGACGATATTTGTACAGATACATTCGAAATTGTTGAGCTATTGGTATTTTGCACGTAGAAATCAAAACCGACAATTTCGTTCCATTCGGCCGACCCATCATCGCGATTTAAAAAATCATTAATGTCGGCGTCGTACACTAACTGAGGTGAGTAATTAAGATCTGTATCACTACCACCACCTCCACCTCCACCTGAGCCATCATCAATAAACATAGCGTTGGTGATATTTTCTTTCTGATCGTTACAGGATGTTATCAGTCCCAGGGAAATGAACAGAACCGGCAAATAAATAAAAAGCTTTTTCATATCTAAATCGAGAACTTAAAATGCGATGATTAAACTGAGGTTAGTCTGCGAAAACTCTGTGTATTCTTCAGAAATTCCTATATCGTAACTCTGATCGTATGTCACACCAAAACCAACACCCCAATTTTCCGGCATAAGAACCACACCGCCTCTGAAGTAAAAATCAGTTGTGTAGTAGTAACTGTAGGTGTCAATTTCATCCATATACTGCGTAATGGACAATCCCGCTCCGCCGCTGATTAAAAAAGGCCCTAATGGAAGCGTGGGGGTAAAGGTCAATCCGGCACTGAATGCGTCAATGGTTGAAATGGGGTCTTCACCGTCAAACCCATCGTAGTCTTTCATGGTTATACTCGCATAAGAAAAATCGTAAGCCAACGTGTACCATGTATCGAACGTATTGACGGCAAATCCCAGCTTTAATACAGACTTTACATTATCTTTAAAAGAGGATGTATTGAGGGCAAAGTCACTGTAATGAAAATTAAACGAGGTATAAGCAGGATATTTAAATATCTGCATGCGTTCCTGCTTTTTGCGCTCGGCTTCACGTTGCTCCTGTAACTCCCGCAGCTGTCTGAGTGTCTCAGCTTCCTCTTGTTGTTTTCGTTCCTCTGCTTTAGCCCGCTGCTCTGCCAGCAGATTCTCTAAACGTTCTTCTTCTTTCCGTTTCTCCAATTCAATATCGCTCAGGCTTTTCATCGTGTAATCTTCCATCACCGATTTATCCTTCTCAATCTTAAGTTGTCCCGATAGTGGCTCATATTCAGGATGCCGGGCATTAAACTGATACAAGCCAACCGGCAGATCACGCAATTTTTGTAATCCCGTCCACTGCTTTACCATTTGTCCGCTTTCGTTAAATAGTGTGACCTCCGCGCTCGATGGCGTGATGCCAAACAGCAGTTCTCCGGTCAGCTGCTCGAGTTCCACTGTTTTTGTGAGCGCCTGATTTTCTTGCAGCACAAACTGATCCTGATACGACTCATATCCCTCTTTCGAAACTTCCAGTAAATGGCGTCCGGGGGCAAGCTGTACAGAGGTTTGTCGAGAATAATTTTGTTTGTCTATGAGAACCTGAGCATCAAACGGGGTGATATTCAGCGTCAATTGACCAATGAAAGGCTGAAGCTGATAGGTAAAAGTATTATCTCCGCCTTCAGTGACGGTAATCTGAGTTTCCAGAGTTTTATAATTCTGTTTTGAAAGACGAATAATGTAATCTCCCGGATAGAGAAAAAATTGATTTCTGTTTTGTTCAATATCATCAATAGCGATGGTTAAATCGTCCGGATTGGTGTTGATGCTCACAATTTCCTGCTCAATCTCTTCCATCTCAAAAGAGTAAAAATTATTTTGAGGATCGACCTTGATTTCATCGTCAAGGGTTCTCATTCCGTCACGCTCAATTCGTATTTGTTTAGTTCCGGATTCAAGTGGTACGGATTCTGAATAATCGATCTCCTGATTATTTACATAAAGAGTGGCATCGTCCGGGTTAACAATAAATCGTACATACACCAAATCGCTGTTTTCGGTCTCAACAGGGTTTACGGTGTAGTAAAGAGCTTCTCTGGCTTCTGATTGAGGAACAGAAAAACGAGCTTGCTTGTAGCCTTGGGCACTTACGGTGATAGTTTGGCGCCAGGTTTGAATAATAAGTCGATATATCCCGTCCTGCGGGTTACTTTTATCTTCCACAATTCCAACAGTGGAGTCGAAATTCAAATTAGTCAGATTCGATTCTATGATTAACACAGCGTGATCAGGAAAGTCTCTGAAAACGGGGATCGGTCCTGATGGTGCAGCTTCTTCAACACTCAACTCGCTGAGCTGTTGGGCGTTGGCTGCCTGAGGAACTACAAACAGAAATGAAAGAATGAACAGAACGTAAAAATGCTTCATATTATAATGTGATTAAAAAATTTCCATATCTCCGAGAGAAAAAGCCATTTCAGCACTTGTGACAGCATCGGTGGGCTGCCAGGTGCGAACGTGAATCTTGGGTTTGTCACGGTTTTTGAAATCGATGAGGAGAAACAAATATCCTTCATCAGAATAGTTGGTAGAATTGTAATACTGAGTGAGAGAAACGCCATAAATTTCAGGATGCTTGGGATGACGTAAAATCTCAATTTCACTGAATCCGACATCTATCCAGTTGTTTTGAGCAAAAATACGTCCAAGGCGGTCAACATATTCGGTTTTGGAGTATTTGAGATATTCCACCTGCTTTTCGAAAGCCGATTCTTCGCCGGTATTTTCAATCACACGCCCCACAATAATCAATGCCTGATCGCTGAATACATTAGTGATGTAATCCAGATCTTTGCGATTATAAGCGGTTCTGAAATTTTCAACGAACGTGAGTATGTGATGGCGGTTTTCTGCGTCAATCTCATCCTGACCCTGCTGAAGCAATTTTACAAAGCGATGTTTGGGCAATCCGATGCGAAATTCCAGTAATTTTCCATCAGAATCAAAACTTACAACTCCCTCTTCATAATGTTCTTTGCCAGCTTTGTCCACCAGATAGATAGGAATATTTCTCATCTCAAACGTTCCGTCACTTCTGCGTGAGATAGATTCTATTATGCGTTCGTCGGGGATATAAAAAAACTGTGCCTGCCAAAGTTCAATGATGGTAGAAGAAAAAGTTGTGCTGGCAATATCTGAATTGAATGCAGGATCTTTTTTTTCGGAAAAAGTTGAGTTTATAGTCGTTAATGCCGAACTGATATGCTCTTCGGCTGTTGAACGAAATTCTCCTTTATTCATATCGGTGATGGAAACCGAAACTTGTTCAGGAACTTGTGCTGAAACAGGAATTGCCGCAATAAAAAGCGAAAACAGGGCTAATAAGGAAATAGCAGTCCTTAGCCGTGAATGTGTATTTGAGTATCTCATAGAGATGTTAGATGATAAATGACCCGGTTGCGTTAGGCGCTAATTTACTGAAAAAGTTGACAAATGAAACGTATTGCTCCCCACTCACAGTTTTTGGCGTAATTGAGGGGTGTTTTTTTTCGGTAATCTATTGAAGCTTACATACTAAGGGAACAGACATTAGTACATTCACGGGCTTACCTCGTTGCGTGCCGGCTTCAAATTGTACTTTTTTTATCGCGTTTAATGCTGCTTCATCACAACCGCCACCAATCCCGCGTAATACTGTGGTTTTTTTTACATCTCTATTTATGTCAACAATAAACTGAAGCATTACTCTTCCTTCTATGGCGGCTTTTGGAAACCGTGAGCATATGTTGTCCCGGACTAAAATAATCTCTTCGGCATTTCGGTATGTTCGGTTATTTACGCGAATTTGTGCTTCAGATGGTGATACATCTAATGAAAAACTATCTCCCGAAATGATAAAAAACGACCCCGAAATATGATTTAAAGAAAATTGCTGGTTGATTAATTGAATTCAATCCAAATGGATCCCTGGCCTTTGAATTCAGCCGCTACATCCTGAACTGGATTTTTTTGAGTAAAATTCATTCTTCCATCTTTTTGCTCCGGTCCCAAAATAGCGGAAATGGTTTTATCGGTTGGATTTATAATGGCGATATAACTTTTTGCTGTTGAGGTAACGGCTGATTTGTTCCCGAAGCGAAGTACTTTTAACCGCGAGAGGCGCTGAAGTTCCCTCACCAATTCCTGAGCGTCGCTATACGAAAGCCAGTTGTTTATGCGTGACGCATGCGGAGATGTGATGGTGGTTTTGTCAGATAAACTGTTTTCTTCGTCAGAGTTTTTCTCCGATCGATTGTTAAGAATTTCTGAATCACGCGAATCGGCTTCTTTGGCAATTTGTTTACGCCTGAGTGTTCCGTCTTTTTCAAGCTCCATCACCTGTGTCAGCTCGTCAGATTGATTGATCATGAATGAGATGGTTTTTGGAAAATCATCTGATTGAAATGTATATCGGGGACTGGTTTCATCAGTGGAATATTCGCCGTCTAAATCCCACGAAGTAGAAAACACGCTTAAATTTTTGATGGTGGGTTTAAAACGGTAGCTGTTATCAGCCAGACGGTTAGCGGTAAAAGTGATGGAGATAATAGGACTGTGATCGACTGCAATGGCCCGGCGAAGCGTAGGGGACGAGCCCTCTGAAATGGCCGCAATAGTTTCATCAGTTTGGGGCGGAAGTGTGGGGCGAAGAAGGACTGAAATGCGCTCAGTGCGATTTTCAGGCGCCAGATCGGTGTAAATTTCCGCTTTCCCATTCTGAACCAAATGTGGCGGCATACCATTTTTATCAATTTGAACCACCATGTTTTCCACAGGCTCATTGTTGTAGGTCACGCTGAGCGGAATATAGATCTCGGTGTAGGTTTGATTGGGCAGACTCCGCGGTTTAAGCGTTTTGATGGAAATATCGTTTAACCAGGAATCAATTCGTTGATTGAGAAATCGGCGTAATTCAGCTTCGGTCCCGTGCCGTGTGCTGTCGGTATAAACTTTTTCGGGGAGGAAATAGGTATTGAGATAGGTTTCGTGATAAACAAGCATCGCCCGGTTGATATCACCCTGATTTTCCAGTTTCAGAGCCTGATCGAGAGAAGACAGCAGTGCTTTTTTCTGTTCATCCACAGAACGTTTTAAATCTTCCTTACTGATGTAAGCCACCACTTCCCAGCTTTTGTCACGTCGCTGCTCAGCCAGATAATCGAGTCCGCGGAGCTGCATTCGGCTGAAGGTTTGGGTTTGCATCTGCATAAGCATTTCTCCGCTCAACTGCCGGCTGTTGCCTTCTTCCGAGGAGTTTGTAACAGAGCTCTGTTCTCTTCTGTCCATCGAAGTTTCTGAAGAAACGGTAACCACGAGTCGCTCGATGAGATCTTTCTTGGCCATATCGATCGCTTCCTGACGATCGGCAGAAAATCCCTCCCCCCAATGATACTTTCCGGAGAGTTTAACCGATTCTTCTGTAATAATTTGCGCGCGCAGATCACCCGTTCCGAGGAGATAACAAACGCTAATAGCCGTACATAAAAAAAGTTTTCTGATCATGCACTAATATACAAAGTGAAATGAAATTGAAAATTTCAGATTAAAAATGTAAGATTGATCCACCCTGAGCTCAGTCGAAGGGTGGCCGGACGGACTAACCAAGGCTCGTGTTCTGTTGAATGAAAGCAGGGAAATATTTGGTATGCCTGAAATGAGTTACTCCCCATAATGCTTCGACAGGCTTAGCAAGGATTTCCCGACACGGGGAGATTCTTCCTGATCTTAAATCCAATTCAATAAATTATAAAATAATCCTTCAGCTGTCGGTGGAGTGTGCTTACGATTTCATTTACAACCACAATAGTTGGCACAGCGAAGAGCATCCCCGCAAATCCAAACAAAATTGAGCCGCCGGCCACGCCTACAATTACAATGAGCGGATGCAGATTCACCGCTTTTCCAAGTACAACAGGATTGTAGATGGCGTTATCGAGCAATTGAACTATGCCAACTAAAATCACCACCATTAAAATAGCGGCATCACCACTGACAAACGGAATAATCGGATCGATAGACTCAACAACCATGGCATAAGTTACGCCCACAATCAAGCCGATGGCAGGACCTAAAAACGGGATTGCGTTCGCGATTCCGGCAACTATGCCGATAAATAAGGCCGCCTGAATATCAAAACCGATGATGAGTAGTCCGATGAGAAATGAAACTCCCACCAATGTACACTCCATCAGAGTTCCGCGTAGGTATTGACCGATAGCGGCGTCCACATTGTCAAAGGTTGTCAGTGTCATTTCGAAGTAGCGGTTGGGAACCAGATCTATGAGAAACCGCTTGATCTGTCCATCATCAAACAATAAAAACAAAAAGATAAACGGCGTGACGAGCCAGTTGGAAATGGCAGAAAGGAGCCCGGCGATACGTGAGTTTTCGGGTTGGAAGCCCAGATTTCCAATCAGGTTGCCACGATCCACATCTTCTTCAATTGCTTCGGGTTTTTCATTTGCCAGTGCTTTTGGCAGAGTTTGAGCCTGTAAATAATATCCTTTTGTTACAGTGCTGATCTTGCCCTTATCGACGTAGGATTGGTACAGAGAATCTTCTTGCGCATCGAGATGTAAAAATGCGTTGATATTTTCAATCACAGGATGTAGTTCATCCTCAAACAGAGTACTAACCACATTTCCTTCATCATCAAAAGACGATTTTCCCAAAAATCCCAGATACGATTCATTAAGCTTGTGTTGAACGTTGATGCGTAGCTCTATTTTTTCGCGTTCATCAGGCATTAAACTCACAACCTGCTCACCGATCACAAAAACAACAAAAATAAATCCCCCGAACAATATTAGTACACCCACGGCTTTGGGAACACCCCTTTTACGTAATAAATTCAGCAGAGGCATGGCGATATAGGCTGAGATCATCCCGATCAAAATGGGAAGAATGAGCGATTGTAGGGCTATAAAGAGCAGTAAAAAGAGCGTCCCCAGGAAGAGAAAAAGAACACCGTAAAAAACGCGTGATCGTTTAAGTCGCTCATCCGGTTTTTCCATGTTCTACCTCCTCTTCTAAAGATAAAAGCAGATCGTTGGTGGCTTTCAGACGCATACCAATAATGACAGCGAGTTTTTTCATCACATGCATCCCAAGCTGACTGTGTTGTTCCAGCAGGTGATCCAGGTCGGAGCGAAAAATGGCAAGAGCTTTGGTTTTTTGACTTACAAAAGCGGATGCAGAACGCGGGGAGTTATCCAAAAGCGCCAATTCTCCCACAAATTCTCCGTCGCCCAGCGTGGCCAGTTCAACTTCCTCCCCACTCGACTTTTTTCGGTTTATTATCAATTCTCCCGCCTTGATAATAAACATAGCCGCTCCGGGCTGTCCGGTTTCAAACATGTATTCACCCTGTTCGTAGGTGCGTTCGTAGAGAATGCCCGAAATGGTTTTGAGTTCTTTTCTCTTCAGATCTTTAAAAATGGGAATACGACGCAAAAGTTCGATCTCATCCTTTTCATTCTGACTGGAGAAAGAGTGAAAAATATTTCCCCAAAATGTGTTTATATAATCTATAGCCACAATTTCCTCTGTTATTTCCTGATTTGACCCATCTGCATGTAATACTGAACTTTAGCTTCAGTTGCTAAAATATAACAGAAAAGAAACTGCTATAGAACAGAAAATGAGTGAGGAATTTTATGGGCTTATTGGTGGAGAACTTTTATCCGAAGTATTCCCAAAGAATTGTATTGAACCATATTGAAGGGTGGCGTGAGCAGGCTAATCAGGGCTCAATTTCCTTTTTCTGACACAAAAATCTTAAGATAGTTTTTAGGAAATTGAGTTTTTTAGATCGCTGATCATTTACTCCTCATCATTTTTCCCATTCTTATACAATGGCCAGCCAACGGCAATAAGGAAGAGATTAAACATGCCCATCACAATTCCATAGCGTTCGGTGATGATGTTTGTGCCGAAGAGTTCGTTCATCTCTGTTGCTTCGGGCGTTCCGGCGATGGAGTATAAGCTCAGAGAGAAAACCAGTCCGATAGTAGCTGCTGTGAGTAGAATCAAGCCCACGTAGTATTGCCACCAGACAAACCCCAGCATGCGATTTCCGAAGTAGGCAAACGCTCCGGCAAACAAGAGTGAAAATAGCGTGGACAGAAGAATCTCGATAGAAAAACCTGTCAGTGAGGAAAATGAGGTGACCGCATTCAGGAAACTGTAGCCCGAAAGCACAAAGCTGAGAATCACCAGCACCTTCTTGCCCCCGGTAATCTTACTCAGCGGAGAATCTCCGGCAGAAGAAGAATCTGATAACCCCGTTAAAAAATCAAACGGTTTTATGCGGTTTGAATCGCCACTGGCATCAGAATCAGGTGATGCATCAGAATCCTGTTTCTGCTGCTTTTCTTCCGATTCTTCCAGCTTAGCTTGCATGCGCTGTTGCATGAACACGGAGATCACAAACGCGTAGAGCAAAATGGTAAACGGCGCTAAGACCAGCGATTGCGTTAACAGAAGCGAGAGCAAAGGAAAAACCGGGAGTCCCCACAAAAGAAGTCGTTTTACCCACCCGGCACGCTGATACAATCCCCACCATGCCGCAACGCTGAATAATCCTCCCGCAATGGTAAACATGAAATGAAGCTGCGGATCGACGGGGAATTCGGCCATCACTACCTGATACATCTCGGAAAAACGGAGGATCGGAAACAAAAGGAGGTCAGTTACAGCGTCTATTAGAAAGAGTAAGAGCAGAATTTTATAAGAAAAACGAGATTGAAACATGAAAATCAGTGAATGTAAAAAAGAAATTTGCCGGCAAATCAGTAGGTGATTTTTAAAATGATCTCATAACTGTTTGTGCCTCTTTTGGTTGCTGTGTGAGGTGAATGATAGCCTGAAATCCTGAAAATATAATCACTAAAAAAAATCCCAAAATGAGAATGATAGCGGTTATGGGTGTGTTCCAAAATACACGAAATCACACTAATGAGAACAATCCGAAAAATGGATTCCATCCAAAAAGAAAAAGAGTCTGTGTGGGATTATCCTCGACCACCAGTCATAAAACCATGTAAAGCAACCATTGAGGTTATATTTAACGGTGTGTTAATTGCTCAAACCACCAGCGCAAAACGTGTGTTAGAAACAAGTCATCCGCCGGTTTATTTTATTCCGCCAGAAGATGTTACAACCGATTGCCTGTTCAGGCGTGTGCGCGATAACTACTGTCCGTATAAAGGATGCGCCAAGTTTTACGATATCGTTGTGAAAGGTATAAAAAAAGAATATGCCGCGTACACCTATCCCAATCCATGGGACGGCTACAGTAAAATTAAAGAACACTTTGTGTTTTACGCCCATAAAATGGACGAATGTAAAGTGAATGGTGAGCGTGTAACTCCCCAGCCCGGAGAGTTTTTCGGCGGGTGGATCACTTCGAATATTATGGGTCCGTATAAGGGATTACCCGGAACGCAAAATTGGTGATCGCCGATGCGATTAAGGTTGAAGCTGAGAATAAGTTATTGCAATATGAATCTACACTGAGCCTGTCGAAGTGTCGATTGAGTAGCCCTCCCGAAGAATAAAAGGCAGAAATTAACCCATTGGGCTGAAATCCACCCTTCGACAAGCTCACGACGGATTAACCAAGGCTCACATTCTTAAAAAAAGAAACAGATTAAATGGTTTGGTTGCCCATATTAAGTTATTCACTGTGATTCTTCGACGAACGCTGCGCAGTTCAGGATTGATTTCAAGGCAGTCATGACTCTTTCTTCTCTCATCAATACTCATACCTCCATTCAAGATCCACGCCGGTTTTATCGTCGGTTGATTGGGTGAAAATGAGCTCCAGGTTTCGGCGAATCAGATATTCAACCACAACCTGACTCACCGGGTCGCCGTCTAACTGCTGAACAAGGGCTAAAAAGAAGCGATCGCTGATATATTTCCCCGCTCTGATAGATGTCCCCGACCCATCGGAAGCGGACGTATTATTTTCAATCTCAATTACATCAATGCCGAAATTTTCGGTAGCGTACGACTCCACCCGGTTCATCAACACATTTAACGCGGCGCTTGAGATAGCATCACTGGACTCATTGTCTGCCACGCCCTGCTGCCAGCCCATCAACGCTGCAAATGGTTTTCCAAAAAGCGTATAGCTGATGATGTCGTTGATCTCCATTTCGGGTTCGCTTTCGAAGGTGAATTCCGGCTGTTGCGCGGTTCCCTCAACCACATACCAGATTTTAATATCATCAGGCTGGCGCAAACGATATAAGGTGCGGATATTTAACTGAGGATTGGTCGGGTCGCCACTGAATGTAAATCCGCCCTCTTCCATCTCAAACCGTTTCGAGAGTGGTTTGGCATACCCTCTTCGGGTGTCGATGGAGCCAAATAACGCAAAATCCTGATTCTGTTTTTTTACAAGATCGAGCTCACCCTCCAGCTCCACGGATAATTCAGGGTAATCCCGGTTGCGTACCCAGAAATTCCGGGGAATTGTCAAATTGATCTGAGCTGATAATCCGTCAATTATCTCTTGTGAGTTAAACATCGGTTCGGAGGATGAGTTTTTTTCATCTTCTAACTGCACATATTCTACATTTTTGTTACCGAAATTATTCAGGAAGATGGTTCCTTCATTTACAGTAATACTTCCGACCGCCCTAAGCGACTCCAATTCTCCATTTATAGTCACATCGGCTGATGACCGGAGGGTCATGTCGCGTTTGTTTAGAAGCTGGAAATTATTGGCTTTCAACGTGGCTTTGACGCCTGTTATGTTTTGCCCTTCAAGTGTTGCTTTGAATGTGGCGTTAGCCTGACCCGTGTTGCTCTTCAGTGACAGATTTTTCAGA
>Ga0136557_1002086_pt1 | contig 11931 bp, 14 predicted proteins | sample AntRauTorckE6832_FD_104796 | JGI IMG/M metagenome (GOLD analysis project Ga0136557, IMG submission 104796) | Saline lake microbial communities from Rauer Islands, Antarctica - Metagenome Torckler E6 #832 | ecosystem: Environmental > Aquatic > Non-marine Saline and Alkaline > Saline | place...
AACATCAGAACGAGCCGCAACAGCGCCACAGCCGACCCCGGGCACAACGGGAAAGGACTCAGCCGCTAACGCAACGAAAACAGGACAAGCTTCTACTCAGGCCGCTCAGCAAAACCAGGCGACGTCAAATCCGGCGGCAGCTTCAGGAGCTTCATCGGCCAATCAGATGGCGGGCTCGACTGAAACGGTGAACCAGAGTCAGCATGTGAACCGATCATCAGAATCTGCGCCCAAAGAAGCTCAGCAACAGCGCGGTAGTGCAACTGATAAGGCGATATTGAATGAGTCGGGTCAGGTGAAAGAATCTCCCAAAGAAAACGCGAAAGCTGAAAAACAGCAGAAACCATCGCTCTCTTCAGCATTCACCGATACAAAGAAAACCGCAGGATCAGAACCGGTAAAAACAGCAACCGGACAAACTAATCCGACAGCCCCTGTAACTTCGGGATCAACAGTGGAAGATGGACAGGTTCAGCCATCTGAGAACGCCCAGAACCAGGCTCAAATCAGCGAGCAGCGCATGCAGGAGGCACTAAAGGCGCAGTGGATCAGGAAAGATTTTCCACAGAAAATTATTCAACTTGCCCAAACAGCTACCCAGAATACTCAAAAACAAGGGGCGGAATTTTGGCACAAACATCGCTTTGTATTTGACCAGGGGAAAGCTCTGACGGTTGCCGTGAACAAACAGGACGGACGCCTTCAGGTGCAAATAACCGGAGGATCTCAGGAAGTGTCTCGAATGCTTCAGCAGTACAGTCAGGAGATTCGTCAGCAATTGCAGGAAAAATTTGATCTGCAGGTGGATATTCAGTTTAATGAGGATCAGCAACAGCAACAAGAGCAAGGTCAGAAAAACAGTGCCGGCGGACAATCGGGTTCGGGCGGAATTGACAGCCGAAATTTAACGGGATTGAATGAAGTTCAGTCATCTGAACGTTCCGTAACAGAAGAAACACAACAGAGCGGCAGGTCAACAGCATCTGACTCTGATGAGAACGAATGGACAGGATAAGTATAAGGACAGGCATATTTTATGGATGCAATTACACAGATTAATTCAAATACAGCAAGCAAGCTGAAAGAAAACCCCGCAATTAATGGCGAATTGGGTAAAGATCAGTTTTTGCAATTGCTGGTATCGCAGCTCCGAAATCAGGATCCGATGAATCCGATGGAGGGAGCGGAATTTGCATCACAGCTTGCCCAGTTTAATCAGGTTGAGCAGCTTATGAATGTAAATGAAGGCATTGAAAGTCTTGCCCAACTGCAGGGGAACTCAATGGCCGGATTGAACAACACGCTGGCTACCACTCTTACCGGGAAATATGTTAAAGCGCTGGGTAACGGCGTGGCACTTGGTGAAAGTGGCGAAGCGGATGTGGCGTTTAAACTCAATAATGCCGCTTCTGATGTCACCGTTACCATCAGGGATGAAAACGGTAATGTGGTGCGCGAGCAGAGCTTGCAAAATCTGCCTGAAGGCGAGAACAGCTGGACCTGGGATGGAGCAAATAATCAAGGTTCGAATATGCCGGAAGGAAATTATACGTTTGAGGTTTCAGCCAAAAATGGAAGTGAAACCGTTAATGCCCTCACATACGTGCAGGGGACAGTAGATCGGATCAAGTTTGGATCCGATGGCGTTCAGCTTTACGTCGATGGTATGTACGTATCGCTGGGCGATGTAGAAGAAATTGGGGAAAGTCCCCAATAGTGCACTGAGTGTGTTTTTTGGATGATTTATCATTAAAAAATCTGAAAAATGTGCATGCAGCAGTGGTTAAACCTTAGGAAAAACAGTCGTTTTATCATTTGCAGTGGATATTGCGGCTACAAAATGATACCATATGATGCACTGAAACACTAACACATAAGTACGATCGCATGGATATCCGTCATTTAACCGGACGAACCCATCCTGTCGATCCTGCTGGCAAAACGCAACACGGGCCCCAACAGGCGCCTTTATCACCGCAAGGTGAATCGTTTGCGGAGATACTCGATAAAGTATCGAAAGGCAGTGAGTCGAAAGGAATTCAGTTTTCCGGACATGCCCTGAAGCGATTGGAAGACCGCAATATTGCTCTCAATGAGCAAGACGTTCTGAGAATTCAGGATGCGGTTGACCGCGCAGCTTCTAAAGGGAGTCAGGACTCCTTAATTCTGGATGGCGACAACGCGTTCGTTGTAAACATACCAAACCGGACGGTGATAACAGCCGTTGATCAAATGGAGATGCGTGATCGCGTGTTTACCCAGATCGACAGCACGGTACTAACCCGACCGGCAACAACAACAGCACCAGTACTTTAAGCACCTTATAAACAATAAATCCGGGGCCGGACCTTCAAAGGAAGCCCCACACGGATGACCGATTGATTCCGTGTTTAACTTCAAATATTGCGAGGTCATTATGTCAATGATGAGATCTCTTACCGCCGGTATGACCGGTTTAAAAGGTTTCCAAACCAAAATGGACGTAATTGGTAACAACATTGCCAACGTCAATACAGCTGGTTTTAAAGGAAGCCGAGTAACATTTGCGGAACTTATTTCGCAGGATAAAGCAAAAGCCGGGTCACGCTTCAATCAGGCTCCGAGCATTAAAAATCAGATAGGATTGGGAACCAGAGTTTCTTCTATTTCAAGAAACTTCGATCAGGGAGCCCTCAACTCCACCAATCTGAAAACTGATCTGGCCATCGACGGGAAAGGATTTTTCCTGGTTAATGATGGAAATCAAAATATGGTAACCCGTGCGGGTAATTTTAAATTTAACCGTGACGGATTTTTAGTAACCGAAGAGGGACTAAGCGTCCAGGGTTTCAACGCAAACGCTGATGGAAGCGTAATCAGTGGTGGTTCAGCGCAGGATATTCAGATTAATTTCGATGATATCTTCCAGCCAAAAAGAACCCAGAACGTATTCCTTTCAGGTAACCTGAATGCCAATACCAGTAAAGCACAAGTTGTTTCTCAGGTAAACGCCTTCACTTTCTCTAACGGCAGCTTTGCCGAGGGTGGTTCTGAGATCAATAATCTGGCTCAGGCTTCAACAGCTTATGTTGATGGCGATACGGTTGAAATCTCAGGTCAGGATGGAGCAGGAAACACAGTAACCGCAACATTTACCTATGGAGCGGCTAATGACGGAACAACTGTCGGCGATCTGTTGAGCACTATCAATGCCGCATACGACGATGATGCCGGTACAGCTACCGGTGTTACAAGTGAAGCCACCCAAGCGGCAAGTGCTGTTCTTCAGGATGGTAAAATTGTGTTGCGTGATTCTGAACTGGGCGAAAGCGACCTGAGTATCGACCTGACCAACGGAACAGGAAACACCGGAAGCCTCGCGCTTTCATCGTTTACTACTAATCAGGTTGGTGAAAATGGTGAAAAAATCATTTCCAACACCGTTTATGACTCACAGGGTGAAGCTCATACCTTGCTTCTTGAATTAACTCAGGAAGATTATAACACCTGGACAGTGAGTTCATCTTTCCTTAATGGTGAGAATGTAACTAACGGCGCAACCGAAACGCTGGTGTTTGATGATGAAGGAAATATCAATACTGAAGCTACGGCCAGTACAATTACAGGTGATGCCTACACTGTCGCTTTCAATCCCGGAAACGGTGCTGAAGAGATGCAGTTCGAGGTAAATCTAAAAAGTGCTGAAACCGGTGCTCTTACACAGTACGATGGTTCAAGCTCTGCTAACTTTGTCAAGCAGGACGGTTACGCCAAAGGTGAACTCACCGACTTCGTAATTGACGCCGACGGACTGATTGTGGGAACCTACAGCAACGGAAAGAGCAAAAATCTGGCTTCTATTGGTATTGCCAGTGTAGCTAACGAAAACGCGCTCGATTCTGTTGGAAACGGATTATTCCAGCTCAATACGCAGGCAGGTGATCTGATTGTGGGAACTTCTGAAGCGTTACCTGAAACAACGGTTAACTCAAGATTCCTGGAAGCATCAAACGTTGATCTTGCAGAAGAATTCACTGAGATGATTGTCGCTCAGCGTGCGTATCAGTCAAACGCCAGAGTAATTACCACATCCGACCAGTTACTACAGGAAGTGGTATCGTTGAAACGATAATAAAAATCGTTAACTTCAACTGACATTTTACTCAGTTGGTCCGTTCCGAAGCCTCGGGATGGAAAAGTTTGGTGGAGGCGAAATGGTTCGCCTCCACTTTTTTTACCTGCACTTTAAACAGGTGTTGGTATTGATGGGTTAAATCTGAAGTATTGCAACCGATAAATCGCAGTACCACAGATAAAAGATGAAATTTAACTGATACCTACGTAAGATCGTGTAATTATGGATCGATCAACCATTACCGGAATTGCCGCGGGCATTATTCTTATTCTTCTTGCCATTGCTTTTGAAGGGGGAATTGCCGCGTTTTTTAGCTTTTCTTCGCTCGTCATTGTATTGGGTGGAGTAACAGCGGCCACACTGGTCAATTACAATATTGATGATATTGTAAATGCTCAGCACGCTGTACAAGTTGCGTTTCGCTCAGAACAGATCGAAATGCTTCCCCATATTGAAATGTTTACCATCTTCTCACGCAGGGCCCGCAGAAACGGACTGCTTATTTTGGATGATGATGTTCGTTACATAGAAGATCCCTATCTCAGAAACGGACTGGAATTAGCTATTGATGGAATTTCTGAGGAAAATCTGAAAAATATTCTGCACGAAGAGATTGAATCTCTCAAAAAACGCCACGACCAAAGCATTCGCATGTTACAATCGATGGCAACGTACGCTCCCGCTTTTGGGATGATTGGTACGCTCATTGGCCTGATATTGATGTTAGGAAACCTTGATGAATCAGGAGATATTGGTGCCGGACTCTCAATTGCTCTTATCACAACACTTTACGGCACTATTTTTGCGAATTTGATCTTCGCGCCTCTTTCCGGTAAGCTTGAAGAACTTTCGGTGAAAGAGATAAATGAAAAAGAAATGCTGAAAACGGCGATAATTTCACTTTCGAACGGCGAAAATCCACGTATTTTAGAGAAAAAAATGCTCACATACGTCACGCCCGAAAATCGCAAAGAATATGCGCGTATGTACGGTGACCGTGGATACAGCAAACAGCAAGAAGAAAAATTATACTCGCATTGGCTCAATCAACAGAAAGATAAATGGGAAAACACACTGACCGATCTACAAGCTGGTTAGTAACCTACAGCGATTTCATTACGCTGCTTTTGGTGTTCTTTGTCGTTTTTTACGCAGTAACACCGGATGTTGACGAGTCAAAACTAAAAACTTTGCTCAGTGAATTTCAGGGCGGCGAGGGAGTATTGACAGAAAGCTCCGTAATTCCCGCTGAAAGCGTGGTTGATCGCCGCAAACGAGCCGAACGCTGGGAGGGACTCAGCCGCTACATCGAACAAAATCAGTTGAGCGATCAGGTTCAGGTTGATTTGATGCCTGCCGGAAACCGCATTATCCTCAAAGAATCACTTACATTTACCAGTGGTGATGCACGTCTGCTCGACGCCTCAGCAAGTGTGCTGCGTGAAATCACCTTTCTTTTCGACGATTCAATTTCTGAAATTGAAGTTCAGGGTCACACCGACAATATCCCCGTTCGCTCTTCACGCTACCGCTCAAACTGGGATTTAGGAGCCGAGCGTGCTATCTCAGTACTACTTTTTTTAATGGAAAACACCAATTTGGAACCCGAGCGATTTAAAGTCAGCTCACTTGGAGAGTATCGTCCCATCGCCTCAAACGAATCCGATGCCGGCCGCAGAGCCAATCGTAGAGTCGAAATTTTAATTCGCTATAAGAGCGAACAAGAGATGCAGCAACCTTCTCTTCAACCCGGACAGCCGGAGGTTGTGAATCCGGGAATGAACAACTCGGCTTCAAACTAACATAACGCTAAGGAATCAGCTATGGCTAAAGAACAAGAACAGGCAAAAAAACAGGAAGAAGAGGGAGATAATATTCCGGTGGTAACCATTCCCGGCGGAATGAGAATGAAATCGAGCGCTGGCAATATTTTCCTTATTATAGCCATTTTAATTGCCGAAGCTATTGCTGCCTACACCGTTGTGGCACTATACTATCCCGAATTATATGAATGGGCAAACGGTGCTCCTCCCGGCTATGGAGCCATCTATGAAATCCAGGATATGGTGATAAATCCCAACGAAACCGAGGGAATGCGCTATTTGGTGGTTTCTATGGGTGTTCAGCTAAATAATCAGGGAAGTCTGGAAGATGTTCAGCGAAATGAAGTGATTATTAAAGACGCCGTGAACACATTACTGAGTCAGAAAACGGTCCAACAATTGCAAGATGTAGAGTCGAGGATGACGCTGAAGCAGGAAGTAGGCGTGGTTATAAACAGTATTCTCGACGATAACGCCGTGCGAAACGTGTTTTTCACTAAGTACGTGATGCAATAGAATCAGGAAAAGACACTTATGTCATCCAAATTACTCTCACAAAACGAAGTTGATGCGCTGCTCAATCAGTACGCTGATGAGCCCGACGATCAGCAGCCGGATGAAAATCAGATTGTACTTCCCCGAAAGGATGTACTTTCGTACGACTTCAAACATCCTAAGCTGGTTAGTAAGGAACAGATGCGCTCGTTGCGTAATCTGCACGAAACGTTTGCGAGAAACCTGAGTGTTGCCCTTACCAATAACCTTCGAACAATGGTCGATATTCAGATGTTGGCCATCGATCAGGTGGTATATTCTGAATTCGTTCAGTCAATCGCCTCTCCCAGCGCGCTGTTTATCTTTACGGTAGAAAAACTGGGCGGAGAAGCCGTAATGGAGCTCGATCCTCGTTTCTGCATGTTTTGTGTGGAAAAACAGAGCGGTGGACGAAGTAAAGAGATGTCGTTCAGACGTGAAATGACCAATATTGAAGTGAAAGTGATGTCACGTTTAATGAACCGCGTGTATTCTGAACTTCAGGAAGCCTGGGAACCCTATCTCGACCTTGGAATATATCAGCATTCGTACGAAAGTAATCCTGAGAATATTCAGATTATCTCGGCGATGGAACCCGCTATTGTGGTGTTCTATCAGATAAATGTGTACGACAGTAAAGCCGTTTTTAACGTCTGCTATCCCTACGCTCTGCTCGAAAGCGCTCTGAGTGATTCACTCTTCAAAAATTCCAATCAGCTGCGTCGTGATGAGATGGACCCCGAGCAGCGGGAAGTGTTTGAAGATCATCTTAAGAAAATAAAAGTGCCTGTTCAGGCAGTTCTCGGCAATACTCAGATTTCTGTAAATGATCTGATTCACATGGAAATTGGCGACGCTATTTCACTCAAACGACGTACAGAAGAACCAATGGATGTGTTGGTGAATAATCGACGGAAAATGAAAGCTTTTCCGGGACAATTACGTCGTCACAAGGCGATAAAAGTGTACGATTTTATTAAAGGTGATGAAGAGGAAGCCATCATCCGTACGGATAAAAACCGGTTTAGAAATAGCGTGAAGCAAGAAACCGAGAAAGCAACAGCAGAACAAACCGATCAATCTAACGACTCTAATTAATAGCTCTCATGGATGTTAATACGCTCGAAATAGGCCTGGAGAAACATCTTCCCGTAATTGAGGATTTTCTGAAAACCATTCTCCTCAAAAAAATTAATGTGGAGATCTCAGCCACCAGTATGGCCGACGATGAGATGGTGATTGAGGCGTTGAAAACCGGAACCGCCGTTATTGGAATGCGCGAGCAGGCATTCGACAGCGATGTGTATATGGCGTTCGACAACAACTGGATTCCACAGCTTTCCATGGCTATGCTCGGTGTTGAAGAGCATGAAGTAAACGAAATTACACGCGATCTTATAAAAGAATTCTCTTCTCAACTGTTCGGAACGCTTCAAACATCTCTGCAAAACGAAGAATTACCGGTGGAACCCGGAGATGTCCAACTACTGAAATCAGCTCAAATTGCCAACAGCGTCGATCACGATGAATATTTCATGGCTCAGATTGACGTGACCGGAAAGTTTATGATTGACGGTGACGAACAACCGCAATTAGCGATTATACTGGCATTCGGAATTCCCGATGAAGACAGGGTGAATGAAGTGCTGGGATTGGAAGCTAAGCCAGAGCCGGAACCGGAGCCGGAGGAAGAGGAAACAACGGCTGATGATAACAATGAAGAACCTGTTTCAGATGATGACATCGAAGCGATGATGTCGGGCGGTGGTTCAGATGAAGATAGTGATGACGAAGAATCTCAAAAATCAGCTCCTCAAAAAGAAAAACAACAGCCGCAAAAGCAGAAACAAAAACAGTCCTCAAGCGCTGAAGCCGGCGTTGAGGCGATGAAGCGTGATCAGCAAAAAGCGCGTGAGGAATCGAAGAAAAAACCACCGGTAAGAGGAACAGGCGTTGAATTTGACGATTTCTCTCCCTCATCGGATACGAAAAGTGATATCGAAATTCGCAATCTCGATATCCTGAAAGATGTGGAACTCGATATCTCGGTAGAGCTGGGACGAAAAGAGCTTCCGCTGGGAGATGTGCTTCATTTAGTGCGTGGTTCAGTAATTGAACTCGATAAACTGGCGGGTGAACCTGTGGAGATTTACGCCAACGGTCATCGTATCGCCGAGGGCGAAGTGGTGGTCATTGACGAACATTTCGGAGTGCGGATCACCAATCTTGTATCAACGCGTGAACGTATTGAAAGCCTGCGCTGATTTCGACGCCAACCCGAATTATTCACAAAAATATGATACCAAAGACTAATTGAGTAAACTATAAATAAATGCTCATAAAACTGCGTAGCCTTATTTTTAGTAACCAAGAAAAGCTGCGAAATTTGACCGTGGACTTCGCCTTGCCCACGATCAAATTTCTTGGTGAATAATCCGGGTTAATCCAGCATGAAACAGCTACCTATTTCAACCGACCCGAAAAAATTTCTCAAGCTGATTATCAGCTTCTCGTTTGTGTTGCTGGTTATCTGGGCATTTGCCCTTATTCAGGCCGACCGCCCCGAACCGGAGAAAGAACTCACACCAAGAGAACAAGCCCGGCTCGATAGCGTCCGCTCAATTCTGGGCAGAGAAAATATTCAGATGCAGCAGCCCCAGGAATACGATTTCGGCTCAAAAGCGCTGTTGGTTGTGTTTGTGCTTGGCGGCGGACTGGCCATCGCCTGGTGGTATTTGCGCAAACAGGAACCGGGTAAACAGCAGGATTGGATTACGGTTTTGGGCGAGCAAAGTATTGATGGGCAAAACACCATAAAAGCACTAAAATTTCAGGATGAAGTGTGGATCGTGGCTGTTACGCCTAATGGAATGAATCTCCTGAAAACCATTCCGGCCGATGAATTTGATGCTGATAATCTGAAGAAAACTTCCGGACAGTCTCAGGTGAATAAAGATCTTTTTAAAACCATTTTTCAACAAAAGCGCTCCGAATCGTGAAAAAAAGCCTGATTAAACGATCGATATTGATTGCCCTCACGAGCATGCTGTTTGCTTTTATGCTTACGCCCGATCTCGTGGCTCAATCCGGCGGAGCAATTCCCAATATTGACCTGAATATCAGTCCGGCCGAAAGTGGTGACGATTACGCCATCGCCATTCAAACTCTGATTCTGCTGACGATTTTGTCGTTCGGTCCGGCGTTTATCACAATGATGACGAGTTTTACCCGCATCGTGATCGTGTTTTTCTTCCTGCGTTCAGCTTTGGGAACACAGCAAACTCCGCCCAATCAGGTACTCATTGGATTGGCGCTGTTTTTGACTATTTACATTATGATGCCTGTGTTTGATCAGATCAACGAGCAGGCGATTCAGCCTTATACCGAAGATCAGATTACCCAGCAAGAAGCGCTCGATCGCGGGGCGATGCCGCTGAAGGAATTTATGCTCAACCAGACACGCGAAAAAGATGTGCTGCTGTTCATGGATTTAGCGGGAATAGATTCCGTTCCCAGCGTTCAGGAATTGCCGCTGTACGTAGTGGTTCCGTCGTTTGTGATCAGTGAGTTGCGCATCGCGTTTCAAATTGGATTTTTAATCTATCTGCCGTTTTTGGTGATCGACCTTGTGGTGTCGTCCGTTCTGCTCTCGATGGGAATTATGTTCCTCCCGCCGGTGCTGGTATCACTGCCGTTCAAAGTGCTCATTTTCGTACTAACCGACGGCTGGTATTTGATGGTAGATTCACTGATACGAAGTTTTAACTGACGGAGGAATTGAAAAATGAAGATTGAAAAAAGAAAAGTCAATCCATCCTGAGCCGATATAGGCGGGCATCCATCCTGATAGCCGACCACCCATCCATCCTGAGCCTGTCGAAGGGTGATAGGATGGAGTTAATCAATGGAAATCTGAATTTCGCAATCTAAACGTTTTAATAGCAACGAGTTTGGTATCCTTAGCTGGCTTTGTCGCATGATGCTTCGACAAGCTCAGCATGGATAACCCATATTCAGGCAATAGCAATTAGCAATTCTTCAATCTTCAATAAATAATCATTAACACCTAACCCCAAACCCATGAACGTCGAAGTTGCTCTTTACTGGCTCCAGGAAATGCTCACCGCAGTGGTGGTTCTGGCCGGGCCGTTACTGGCCGGAGCGCTCGTGCTGGGTCTCATCGTTTCCATCTTTCAGGCCGCCACCACGGTTCAGGAGATGACGCTTAGTTACGTTCCCAAAATGGTGATTGTGGTGATTATTCTCTTCTTTTTCTTCGGCTATATGCTCCAGTACACCATCGCGTTTTTTCAGGAAATATTTAATTTTATACCGCTCATAGCCAACTGACGATGGCCAACCTATTCTCCATCGACTTTCTTCTCACCGCTTTCCTCATCATGGTACGTGTGACAAGTATTATGATGACGGCTCCGTTTTTTGGCTCTCTTACCATTCCAACGCGGGTGAAACTTTTTTTCGCACTTTCTATCACCATAGTTCTCTATCCCGTTGTTCCGCTTCAGGGAGCGGTTATCGCCCTCGATGCCACAAATCTGGAAGTTGTGGTCGCCATCATATTAGAGGTTTTGGTGGGCGTTTCTATGGGACTGGTCGGACAGATAATTTTCGGGGGATTACAGTTCGGGGGGCAGTTTATCAGTATTCAAACCGCTTTGGGATTTGCCAATATTGTGGATCCTCAGAATCAGCAACAGAGTGCCATTTTTAGTCAAATCTTCGCGTTGTTGGGAGTTGTACTTTTTCTGGCGATTGGTGGAGATCACATCTATTTGCGGGCTATGGCCAAAAGTTTTGAGATTGTTCCCATAGGAAATATGAATATAGCGGCAGCAGCTCCTGTATTTGTTGAGATGGCTTCCGACCTGTTTGTCATTGGCGTGCAGCTGGCTTCCCCATTTATCATTGTGTTGTTTTTGCTTGATTTGTCCTTTGCCATTTTCGCACGCATCATGCCTCAGGCAAATATTTTCTTCATCGCGTTGCCCTTAAAAGTATTCGGCGGAATTTTAATGATGGCCCTCATCTCAGACGGACTCGGCATCGCCTTCAACCAGTTTTTCCAAATGCTGTTCGATTATTTAGAAGAGATATTGTTTACCATTTCGGGTCGTTGATAAAAGAGAGACTTCAGAAGTCACCGTCGCAAAACCCATTAATGGGTAACCACTTATGAATTTATTGAAGAGACTTCGGAAGTCGAAACCCGAATTAGAAGACAAAAAGCCGATTGGTCACAAGATCAATCGGCTTTTTGTGATTAGTCGGTAAGTTTTATTCAGAAAATCAATCCATCCTGATCGGCCAAGTGGCGGAAAGGATGACGGGAAGAAGTATATTTTATGGTTGGATTGCTAAGCATTGAAGTTCCCGGTCTGACGGCTGAATTTATTCGGGAATCTGGCATTGTGACAACGCCGTCTGACCGGTTGGATTCAG
>Ga0136557_1002090_pt1 | contig 11924 bp, 12 predicted proteins | sample AntRauTorckE6832_FD_104796 | JGI IMG/M metagenome (GOLD analysis project Ga0136557, IMG submission 104796) | Saline lake microbial communities from Rauer Islands, Antarctica - Metagenome Torckler E6 #832 | ecosystem: Environmental > Aquatic > Non-marine Saline and Alkaline > Saline | place...
AATTCATCATACAGAACATGGTCACTATCTTCTTCAAGTGAATTTAAATCATTTACTGTATCAACAACAAATCAGATAAATAATATTAAAGAGCAAATTAGATATGAGTATGGAGCAAATGAGGGTGATTCAATCTTGGTTTTGTTTACACAGAGCGGGGATGATATTGAAAGATATACCTTATCCACTCAGTGGGATGTATCAACCGCAACTCTTGATAGTTCACTTACTATTCCTGGAGGAACTGACGACCTTAATAATTACATGATAACAGAAGATGGAAATACGATTTATTTCAAGGGCCGAAACACACAAGATATTGAAACATATTCACTATCAACTTCTTATGATTTATCAACTGCAACACTAACCAGCACAGACACTTTCATTACCAACCCAGAATTAGATTCGATACTGGATATAGAAATATACACAATGAATGGTCACAGGTCTCTTTACTATGTTTACTCATTAACTGGTTCTAGAGATGTGTTTAATATTGATTACAATGTTTATGATATAGAAGAGGATACATTCTACAAAGGAATGATTTATCAATATGTAAATACTGATTTATCAGATATACGAGATGATGAAGCTTTCTTTAGTCTATCAACAAATGAATTCATGTATTTGTTAACAAGTAATAAGATATATCGGATTGGAGGTACGGAACTATCTGGAAAGTATGGTTCTTTGCAGGAAATGATTGAATTTACAAACAATATGTATATTGATGATGTGGAAGACTACCGTGAATATATCTATATAGCTATACATAGAGGTAAAGATATAAATCCAGGACCAAACTATTCTAATGAATGTGGTGTTTATGTATGGGCTAGAACTAGTGGAACAGATTCATTTAGAGATTACATCGGTATCCCAGGTGCAAAACGTATTGCGGCTATGTGGACATCTCACGATGGTAGACTTTTTGCAACCACTATTAATGCGAATGATAAGGGAGAATTAAGAGAGTTTAAGCAGAACAGATTCGTTATCTTGACTGAACTAGAACGTAATTCATACCCAGTTGATAAAGATTCAACAACTTCAGGACCAAACGCTTCTTGGTGGATTGGAAATAATGGTGAGGTATATGCCTACGGTAAGATAAATCCATCAGGTGCAAACAATATCTATAAGTTTGGAAAGCTTATAAATGAAGGTGATACACCTGGAATGTTCTTCTATGGTGGTGAATCTGCTGGTTCAGTATCAGGAAACAACTGGGACGAGGTTGAGAGCTTCTACTTTAGCTATGATGATGGTTCACCACAGGTTAAATTATGGGCACCACACGCCAATGCAGACGGTGATTATCCCAATCAAGTGTCTGAACAGGGTGATGTCTACACACCGGTTACATACCTACCACAGATGTCTACATTAAAGAATATAGAGATTTACTGTGCTAGAACCTCCTTATCTGACTCAACAACCCTTGCCACACTCAAGTTTTACATTAATCAATCAACTACACCATTCTTAACAAAGACTGTCAAGGCAGAGGATGCCGTACGTGGATACATTGATATTGCCCTTGATAAACCCTTTGTCAACTCTTTCCAGATGGAAGTAGAGTGGAATAACAGTTTAGCCCTAAGCGAGGACTTATTTTACCCATCTCAAGCCATAGTAAGGTACGAGGGGACATCGACAAAAGGTTAAATCTATGTTATAATAATAGTTAGGATATGGCTACAACAGTTTCAGACATAATAAATATAGTAAATTCAGACATTGGAGACGATTCCAATGATAGGATAAGTGAAAGTGATAGAATTAATGCAATCACAGAAGCAACTGCCTGGTTACAAGAAGAGCTAGGTAATGACCACCAGAAAAAGATTCACTCCTTTGAATACACTAATATAAAGCATCAGTATCGACTTGATGATACTATCCCTGACCTTGTAAATGCTACTGACTTACGCCTTGATGTAGACCAACATGCCAAGAGTTTTGTATTTAAGTCTGCTTCAGAGGTAATACAAGACGTACAGAATGGGGTGAGTGAGAACTCTTTCTCTATTGATAGATTCAATGGAAAGTCTTACTTAGTAATAAACTACCCTTCATCTGCTAATAGTGAGACCATTCACAGTATGGACAGTACTGATGATTGGGGTGTTGATGATGACGCTGATAGCCTTACCACAGACATTAAGGAAGTTAAGCAAGGCTCCGCCTCACTAATGTTTAACGTAGACGTAAGCAAGTCAGTTAATGACAAAGCTACTATAAAGAGTACGTCAGCCATTACTCCATCAGACCTAACTGCTTATGACGACCTAGCATACTATTTCCTATGGGTTTATATCCCTGATGCAGTAGATATTACATCTGTTGACCTTGTTTGGGGTACTGACTCCTCCAACTACTGGACTGATACAGCCACTACTGATACTTACGGACTATCACTATCTAATGGTTGGAACCTACTAGAGTTTGATTGGTCAGCCTCTTCTATGATTGGAAGTCCTGACGCTTCAACAGTATCTTACTATGAAATGTCAATAAATTATTCAGGAACACAGGTAGATGACACTGGTTTCAGGTTTGATGACTTGCATATCTCACTTACTAAGAACATGAAGTTTCACTACACTTCTTACCATGTAGGAACAGACGACAGTGGGGTTGATTTACTAGCATTTAATGCTACTACTAATGTACCCTTCTTCTCTAATCAGTACGACCAGTACAAGTTTGCAGTAGCTCATAAGGCTTCTTCTTCTATATTCAGTGACCTTAGGTTATTTGATGAGTCAGACCGCAAGCTCATGAAAGCAAAAGATGCTGTTAATAAGTATAAGAGATTGTTCCCTAGTCACAAAAGGCATGAGAGTGGGGGCTTCAAGGTTTCAGGACTGAATTTTAATTAGAATATAATATGGCAATAAATAACACACTTGATAGAGAATCTATAAGCCGCCAGCTTGACAAGGCTCGTGAACAGGCTCTTTCTATACAAGAAACTTTGAAAAACCAAGAACAAAATAACAACTCTCAGACAGACACTGGTAATTCTGAAAGTGTTGTAATGAAAGAACTACGTCAGCGTCTCTTAAGTAGTGATGGTATTGTATCTTCTAGTAATACAGGATTAGAGGACTCACTTGAACGTATTCAACAGAGTGGTCAAGACAGAGCACAGGCAATATCTTCACGTTTTAATAACTCTATTAGAGATGCACAAGGTGCTGGTTCACGGAATGCTACTAACGTACGACAGTCTACTGGTGGATTTGCAACCAATTTAGCTGCTCTACGCGAGGTTACACGAATGACAGATGAAAGAATTGGTAGTCTTGAACAGCAGAGGGAGAACGCATTACTTAATGACCGTTCTGATATTGCAGACCAGATAAATAATATGATACTTCAAGAGCGTCAGATGGAACAAAGGGCTAGAGAGAGTGCAGTCTCTAATCTTTCCAACTTTGCACGCATGGAACAGAGCCAAAATCAGTTTGAAATGAGTAAAAACCAACAGCAGAGTCAATTTGATACAAGAGAAGATAGGTTACAGGATGCACAAGATACTCAAGATGCACAGAATAAAATTCAGTTCTTAAAGGATAATAACCTACTTAGTAACGCCAGTGAGGCTGAACTAGGGGACATAGAGCGACAGTATGGAATACCTGAAGGCTCTCTTGGCAAGATACAGAATATCCCAGAACTAAACCTTCGTACTATTTCAGGAGTTGGTTTAGTTAACGTTACACAGGATGAGAATGGTAATCCTGTCACTCAGGTAATTGCCGCTGAACGTAAGGAGACAGAAGAAGAAGAACCCGTGTTTTCTTTTTCAAAATCTAGTATCGGAACATTAGTTAAAGCTGATATTGTACCTTCTGATATACCTCTTATTCAAAAAGCAATAAACACGTATGGTCTTAATTTCGTTATTAATAACTATGATATTAACGAAGCACAAAAAGAAGCTATTGCAAATGCAGTGAAAGAGGAAGAGGGATTGTCTACATCTTATATGAATTCATTGCCAGGAAATCAAGGAAATCCAGGAGTGTCAGAGGATTAATATAATAATATATGGCAGAAGCACCAAACCAAAAAGCAAGCAGAAGTAATTCTTCTTCTGTATCTAATTTTCCAGCAGGATTAACCCCTCCTTCAAGTGATACCTTTAGATTTACTGGTAGTGGTAAGGCATCTACATCAACAAGTAAAGCCACTAGTAGACTACCCAGTAGTTCTACTTTTAGACCTAAGTCAAATGCTAATTTTTCTCAACCTCAAGGATTCAATCCTCCTACTAGTAATACTTTCAAGCTGAAAGAAGGTGCTATTAATCCTTCTCAACAACGTGTTAATGATACGAATAATGAGATAAATAGGGAATTAATGCGTAACGATGTATCCCCTGGTCCTTTCAAGAGTGTATTTGGAACTACGGCTGCTAATAGACAAACAGATTTGCAGAAGAGAGAAAGTGAGTTCTCTGGTCAGACTATTGGAATGCCAGAAAGACCATTGGAAACCATTGGTATGCCTGAAAAAAATCTAACTTCATCAAGAGCGTTAGCAGAAAATGCTAGTCCCTTTTTCAATTTTATGTCAGATTTAAGAAATGATACTTCTGAGTTTGCTGGAGAGATTGGTTCTGCTTTTATGGCTGATGTAACTGGTGAGATACAGGATGAAGAAGACAAGGCAAGTGAAGATAATATGGTTAAACCTATTGCACAAGGGGTTTTTAGAGGTTTTGGTGACATTACATTAGGAATAGCTGATAAAATACCTGGTATATCTTCTTATGATGTAAACATAATGCCAGAGGATGAAGATGAGAGGCAGCTTATGAGAAGTTTAACAGGAGAAGAAACAGAAGAATTTAATGCAAGCAATCTTGGAAAAGAGGTGGCTGGTATATTTGGTAATGTTGAGCGTGGTGATGAGGTAAGTGGTCTAGCGAATCTTGGTTATAGCGCTCTGGGAATTGGAATTGGTAGTCTTGATTTTGTTTCAGGTGGTGGTTCATCTAAAATTATTAAGAACACACTTGATTTAGACAATCCAACTATTGATGCTTTGATGGGTGCTATTAAAGGTAATGCTGATGTTTTTGTAAAGAAAACTGATTTTAATGAAATTAAAACTACCCTTCGTGAACTTTCGCAAAGGAATATACCAGACAAAGAATTAGATAACTTGGCTAAAGACCTGGCTAAGTCTGAAGATGTTACTGATGTAGTTAAAAATACTGAAAGGTATGAGGCTTATACTAAGGCTGCTAATGATGTCGAAACCATTTCAAATGCTGCAAAGGGTGATGTTGAAGACTTAGCAAAAGCCAAGAATACTAAGGAGGTTGATGAAGTCTTAAGTCGTTCTTCTAATGAACTTAGCAGACTTTATTCCGGAAAGAACGCAGATGATGTAAAGAAAGCACTTGTAAAAGCAGGGTCAAGAGATGATGTTATAAAGAGTCTTAGGGAGGGAGCACAGAAAAGTCTTGAAGACAGGAGATATACTAGCAGAATGAAGGCTGCATTCCCTGATATAACTATAATTGGTGGTCAAAGAATTATACGTTCAACAGATGATTTATATAAACAAGCTTCAAGAGAGGTGGCTGAAGACTTGGATGGTGTTCTCTTAAAGATTAAAGATGGTAAATGGGATGACCTAAATGTAGCACGTTCTTATGCTGCTACTGATGAACTAAACAGAATGGCAGCGAGTACCGATGATTTAGTGGAGAAACAAAGGCTGTATAGAAGAGCTGGTGAGTTAGCTAATGAAACTTCAAAAGAATTAGTAAAGATGGGTAGAGGTCTACAAGCGGCTGGTGCAATGAATAGGTTATCTCCTTCTTCGTTGTTACGTTCAGCGGAAAAGCGCTTGGAAGTATTCAATAATAACCTCCCTGCTTTTGCTAAGAAACGCCAATTAACAACTAAGCAAAAAGACTTCATATTAAAAGAGGCTGAAGAAATTAAGAAACTAGATGATGGTTTTGAGAAAAGTGCAAGAGCTTCTAAATTACAAGATTATATCAATAGACTAGCTCCAAGTTCTTGGGGTGAAAGAATCAATGCTATTTGGAGAGCTAACCTACTTACAGGAATCGGAACCTCTGGACTTAACCTCGGTGCCAACTTAGCTCACTCAGGTACTATTCTTGCAAAGCAAGTTCCTGCTGTATTCTTCGATAAGATGGGTACAGCTATGTTTAAGAATGAGAGAACAACTGCCTTCTCATTACCTGAAAAGCAAGCCATTGTAGATGGTTTCGAAAAGGGTTGGAAATACCTGAAGACAGGTTTCGATGAAAGAAACGTCGCTGAAAAACTTAATAAGGGGAACGTTAGCTTTGGACAAGGTAAGTCAGCAGATTTATTTCAGGCATACTCTGATGGTGTATTCAGATTAATGGGTTCTATGGACCAGCCGTTCTATTACGGTGCTCTTAACATGTCTCTGCGTGGTCAGGCTAAAGCTAAAGCAATCAATGAAGGTGTCGCAAGGGCAGACAGGGCTAAGTTTATCGATAATCTTATTGAAGACCCTACGGAAGAAATGATTAGGTATGCAACAGCTGATGCACAAACAGCTGTGTTCCAGAATGAGACATTGTTAGGGAAAAAACTAAACGAAATAAGAAATTTAGGCACATCAGCAAAGTATGCAATTCCTTTCTCAACTACTCCTTCAGCAGTAGCAACAGAAGTGATTAACTACACACCTGCCGGTCTTATTGGTGAATTAATAATGACTGCGGGAAAGAGAGGTCCTGACAAAAGAAAGATGGTAGACGCTTTGGCTAAGTCTACAACTGGTACGGCTCCTATGTACCTTGGGTATGAACTATATAAGAATGGTAACCTGCAACTAGGTTATCCGGAAGACCAAAGAGAGGCAGAGTTAAACAAAGCTGAAGGAAGAGGAAACTATTCAATACAATTAATGGGTGAATGGATTCCAGCTGAAACGTTTGGTCCTCTTGGTGCTTTGGTAATGATTGGTGGTTCTTTTGCTAGAAACCAACAAAAAGAAGGAAGCCCAGGAAAAGCAATGCAGAGGTCAATAATGGAAGTAGCTGCTGAAACCGCCTACGATACAATTTTAATTGCACAAGAAAGTTCACCACTTCCTTCATTGTTTGATGCTGCTAAAATGATGGAAGACCCTAAAAGATATGGTAAAGAATATCTTGGTAGGTTGGTTAGTGGTTTCATACCTAGAATGGTTCATAACATTGCCGAATCTACTGATTCTTTAGACCGTAAGGTTACATCAGATAGTGGCAACATTGCACAGAATGGTTATGAAGAAATAACCGAACAGATAAAGAAAGGTATCCCTGGTTTGCGTCAGACTCTACAACCACAGGTTGATGTACTTGGAGGTGTTAGAGAATCAGAAGGGATTGGTAAGTTCATTAATCCTATTCGTTCCGAGAAGGCAACTGTAACAGAGGTAAGCAGTGAATTTAGACGATTACATGATGCTGGGTTTAGAATATCTCCAACACGTCTGGGGGGAAGTAATGGTTACGAATCAATCAGCGACTCCGGTAATGTTAATCTTGTTAATTTAACAGGTACATTGATTAGAAACAACATGGATACATTTCTTGATTCACCTAAATACCAAAAAATGTCAGACGAGGAGAAGGTAGATTTAATTGATGATATGGTAAAAGATGTAAAGAACTACACAAGAGCTGTAACAGCTATTGAGGAAACTGTTGACATAACATCTTATAATGAATTAAGGCAAAAGTTAATTTCAATGGAAGAAGATGACCTTATTACAAATCAAGTAAGGCAAATATATGAGCAATTAGGTGGTAAGGAGATAATTGAGAGACTGTTGCCAGATGGTGGTTTTTAATAAGGCTAGTATTAGGCATATCTTGTTTTAATATTTTCCTTATTTAGAGTACATAAAGAAGGAATGATATATACGATGATATATACCAACCCCTTAATATAAACGTCTCTATGAGCCTCTCTCATAGGGTTTTTTACTATAAAGAGTACAAAAACTCCATCTTGTTCTTCATACCACTATTCACGTAATCTTCTTTGTCCACAAACGTCTTAAAGTTCTTTTTTATTATTTCCTTCTTGTAATTCCCTGCTTTCACAGTTCTGACATACGCCATCCAAGAAGAAAGAGCTGGTTGTATTTCCAGCTCCTTTTCAAATCTATCCTTGATAGTCATTAGATTTATATATTACCCCATCTTTAAGTCATCCTGTCTGATAATAAGGAAGTCGTTTCCTTTGTGCGTCCACTTCTTAGCAGAATAACCTTCAAAGGCTACAACGTCCCATTCCTCAACAGGCATCTCTACAAGGTCTCCACTCTCCAATATGCGACCTTCTCCTGCAAGTACCACTACTCCTGTATGGAACTTATCATTGTAGTCCATGGGAATACTAATCAAATCTCCTTGATTAGGGTCTATGGGTAATACAAGTATATTGTCATAGAACATCTTCTCTGCTGGTAGCTCTATCTCCTTACTCTGATTTTCAGGTAAGGAGAAGTCACTAGGCTTCTTCAGTGTCGGCTTTTTCTTCAGTTTCATTTTCGTCTTGTTTAATGTCTGTTAATTGGATGAAGGGAACTACACCTTTTTCTGAAAAGTTCAACTTCGCCTCAATAGAAACCTGTGTATCTTCTTGTAGTTTAACCAAACCTTGCTTAAACTCCTCCTGACGTAGTTCTAGATTAGTCTTCTTCTCCTTCTCCTTTTTTGTTTCTTTGTTGTTCTTTGTCATTTTTCTGTAATACTAAATAATTGCTTGTAATAATCTGTTTGACCACTGAGATGGAGTTACTGATAGCCTGTTTTGTAACTTTAACAGGGTCAACAACTCCATCCTCTATAAGGTCAGACAACTCTCGTGTCTTGGCATTGTAGCCACCGTGAGACTCTGGACTAGTTTCTTCTTTAAGCTTATCCATTATATTCTTCTTAGCCTCATCGGAATTCTCCAGTATTTGTTCAACAGGAGAGGTGGAGACACGACCAAATGAATGCCTGAAATCTTTACCAATCTTTTCTTCTATCATATTCCAAGCTGTCCATATAGCCATACCACCACCACGAAGTATACCCTCCCTGATAGCAGAGCGGGTAGCATTGATTGCATCTTCATACCGAAACAGTGATTCAGTCTTCTCTATGTCTGTATCAGCACCAACCTTTACGGTTACCATACCGTTGGTTAGAGCAGCCAACCTACGACTCTTGGTATCATCGTCGGGGTTATCTTCCTTTTCCTTCCTTAGACCCTCTATATGCTTGTCTAAGCTCTTGTTATCCTCATCATTACGCTCTATCACTGTCTTCTGTGGATTAGACTTAACGCTCTTTGCAATGCAGAAATCATCAATGGTTAGGTTGGTAACCATCTCTCCTCTGCTTTGAGAAACCATTTCCCCATTAAGATACATGGCTAGGTCTGATAGAGAGGTTGCATTATTGTCTGTGACCAAACTATCCTTAACAGGTAAGATGTTCTTAATATTGCTATCTGCTGATTTATGCAAGGCAGATAACGAGTTCTGTGACTCACCAATGAAATCTTTAGCAACGATAACAACGTTCTCATATCCAGCATTGATAACTACTTCCATTATCTTACGTACCTCATTCTTATAATAGATACGCTTATCAGTAACCAACACTGGTACATCTTTGTACTCAACAGAGAAAGCTCCTGGCTCCTTCAAGAAGTCAGGACTCAATATACCTCCGTTAACTACATATCCATTGTCTATGTCTAGTTCTGTCTTTTCTCCCCCCTTCTCAAGGTTTATCATACCGTCAGTACCGGAGATGTTAATAATCTCCATTACTCTATCAGCTATCTCATCGTCATTATTAGCTGAAATCTTAGCAATGTCTCTTAGGGTGTCGTTATCTACGTCCTTTATACAAATCTCATCAATAGCACCGAGCATTTCTTTCTTAAATATCTCAAGTTCATCTTTAATCTCTGTAATACTTAGACCATCTTCCACCATCTTAAACATCTCCTTTAGTAGTACATATGATAATAGAATAGATGTAGATGTACCATCTCCCACCTTATTATTGGTCTGTAATGCAGCTTCTTTTATTATATGAATAAAACCATCCTTTATCTCATCATTGGATTGAATGTTCTTGGCGATAGTAACACCATCATTTGTGGACAAAAACTGTCCAGTCTTAGTTTGAAAAATAACATTACGTCCCTGCGGTGACATAGTTTCACGTACAGGGTTAGCCAACTCTTCGGAAGCTTCTAGTATTTTCTCTTTTATTTGATTGTATGAATGTACTAGTTTATCTTCTTTCATGTAATACTAATATAACATGACTTGATTTGTAATGCAAGTGTGCTATAATATATTACATGAAAGACGATACCATAATATTCAGAGTAAGCAAAGAACTAAAGGAACAGCTTGAAAAAGAAGCTAATCTCTTTGAAATGAGGCTTTCTGATTACATGCGTCATTTCTTAGATGAGCGCTTTAATGTATTACCTGACGATGGCGAGTAGAGGTAAAGGTTCAAGAGATAAAGGTGCTCGCTATGAGAGGGAAATAGCCAGTAGATTTAAGGAGAAATTTGACATTGATGTTAACAGAACTGGCTCGCAAGAGCGATGGTCTTACTATGGTGGTGATGTTCACGCTCCTGACAACAGTGATACCATTCTAAACGATTACTTTTTTGAATTAAAGAATAGAGAAAACCTGCCCAAGACTATCATTAAATGGTACTCAAAAGCCAAAGATGATGCTGAGGGTAGTTATAAAAAACCAGTAGTGGTAACTACTAGGAATAATGAGGACGACTATGTTTTTCTTACACTAGACGATTTTGAAGCCTTACTATTTGAACTGGAGGGTTATAGAAAAGAGGACTAATTCTTACCGCCTATTTTTGTGAAAGATGATAGTAGTTTCTGCACGTAGTCCACTCACTGCACTTGCCATTTGCTAGTTTTTTGGCAAGAAAGTTAAGAGAGAAGTCCCAATCAAAAGCCTCTTCATCTGTTACCTGTGGGTAGTAACATTCTGTTATCTGAACAGGACCTCTAGCTCTGACAGGGTAACCATTACTAGGGCAAGCAATATTCATATCTCCCACTGCATCTTTATTATAAGAACTCTCATTCTTGACTATGTAGTGAACTAACTTAACAGACACTCCCCACTTAAGTGAGTAGTGCTCTATCTTATTATTTATATCCTGTTGTGTGAGTGGAGTGGTCTCTTCAATAACAAAATCTTCCTCCTGAATTGTTTTATCAATTTCAGAAGCTTCAGTTGGAGCTAATGCGGTTGGAATGACGTTAAAAAAAGATAACGCCAACAGTGTAATGAATACAAAACCAAAAGGTCTAATAAGCTTTAGGGTTAATTCTAATTACCTGTATTACTACCACCACTTCTCTCGGCAAACCTATCAATAGTAGCAATAGTTATATCACCACCTAGGATAACCTGAACTATTTGTGCAATAGCCTGCGCTTCACTAGCGGAAAAGGCTCCAATAGTAACTAATACCTGAATAAAACCAATAGTTACTAATTTCCAAAACCGTACACTGGTCAGGAAAGCAAACTTTGTATCTCTAAGTTTCATCTTATGAATTATAGCACAAAGCGACAATATGTCAAGATGATTGAGCAGAGATTTTACTCCCTTTCTTCATATTTTGAATGTCTTTTTGTACCTTTTCCTGTTTTTCTTTCTCTTCTTTTTTCTTATCCATATTAGTATTATACTTAGTATTCATATATTGTCAACCAAATAAAAGATGACGGGCATGTTTTGCTCCGCCATCTATTAACCGTGTCTCCGCTGTTTACGCAGTCGGCTATTTATTATTGATTGATTGTTTTGTTCTTGTTCCATCCGGCTCGGCTGTGTTC
>Ga0136557_1002091_pt1 | contig 11924 bp, 8 predicted proteins | sample AntRauTorckE6832_FD_104796 | JGI IMG/M metagenome (GOLD analysis project Ga0136557, IMG submission 104796) | Saline lake microbial communities from Rauer Islands, Antarctica - Metagenome Torckler E6 #832 | ecosystem: Environmental > Aquatic > Non-marine Saline and Alkaline > Saline | place...
AAAGACCGAAAAAGATCTTAAAAAAGAATACAAAGAAAATATAATCAGTATTTTTGAATCTGTTATTTATATGGTTCTGGTTAAAACCGATCCATCCTTGCTTTCTTCTCCCATAGGTCTGAAAGTACCAGATAACACATCAAAATCTCATAGCGTCAATGCTGTTGTAAAAGATCTTTCAGACACTGTACCTCTTAAAGACAGGGTTATTATAGCAAATATGACAGAATATGAACTTCCTGATCTTTATTTCAGCCTTGGTATTACTGTTTTATCCAAATATTATTGGCCTAAAAACAACCTTCTTTTTGAAGATTGTTCCGCAATTTTAGATAAACCTGATGTTTCAGAGTCTGAAATAGCTGAAGTAATATTAAAAAAATTTTGGGAAAATCTAAAAAAATCTCATAAAATAAGAGTAGTAAAAACATGTTAAGTCATGGCTAACTGACCGGAGGCAGTTTAAATTAAACGTTTACATTTATTTCATGTAAAAGAGTTTTAACTGTGTTCAGTCATCAAAAAATTCCCCCTGCTTGACAATATATTTATTTTTGATATTAATAAAAAAAATCTGAAAAAGCATCGTTAATTTAACACAGGAGTTTTTATAAGCCTTTCCAGGGCTTTTGCTATGAATTATATAAATTATATATCATCAGTTTTTTTTATCATTCCAGTTTTATCGTTTTCAGCATTAATCTGCCTCTTTTTATCAATAAATAAATTTCGGCTGACAAAATTTGTCAGTTTTTCCGGTAATTTTTCTTTTTCAGTTAAAGAGAAAATCTGAAATAAACTGTAAAAACTATTAAAGTTTCAGCAGTCTTTATTCCGGGATATTGAGTTTCCCGGACATGAAATTTTACAAAAAATATTCAAAAGACTGATTAAATAAAATTTAAAAGTTAGGAGTTAAAATTATGTCTGAACATACAGTAGAAAAAATCGGTGGTACATCAATGTCCGATTTTGAAAAAGTACTTAACAATATAATTTTAAAAGACAAAGAAGATGTTTATAACAGAATTTTTGTTGTTTCTGCATATGCAGGTATAACAGATATGCTTCTTGAGCATAAGAAAACAAGTAAACCCGGGGTATATGGGCTTTTTTCCAATGGAGATGATTCGTGGGCATGGGGGGATGCTATTACACAGGTTGGCGTCAGAATGTGTGAGATAAATGCAACTCTTGAACCTCTGGGGCTTGACCTCCAGCTTGCTGACAGGTTTGTAAAAGAAAGGCTTGAAGGTGTTAGAAGCTGCCTTATTGATTTGACAAGATTATGCTCATTTGGTCACTTCCAGCTGGAAGAACATCTGAGTGCGATAAGAGAGATGCTTAGTGCGCTTGGAGAGGCTCACAGTGCTCATAATACTTTTCTTATTCTGAACAACCTTGGAATAAATTCCAGATTTGTTGATCTTACAGGTTGGATGGAGGATGAAAACTATCCTTTTGATGAAAAAATCAATTACCATTTCGGTGATATAGATCTTTCAAGTGAACTTCCGATTGTAACAGGATATACCCGGTGCAAGGAAGGAATTATGGATACCTATGACAGAGGCTACAGTGAAATTACATTTTCGAGAATCACCTGCCTTACCAATGCAAAAGAGGGAGTTATTCATAAAGAATTCCATTTAAGCAGCGGTGATCCAAAGGTTGTTGGTGAAGACAATGTCAGAACAATAGGTCAGACAAATTATGATGTAGCAGATCAGCTTTCAGATCTTGGGATGGAAGCTATTCATCCAAGAGCTGCCAAAGGTCTCCGCCAGCTTGGAATTCCCCTTCGTGTAAAAAATACATTTGAACCTGATCATCCGGGCACAGTTATAAGCAGTGACTATAAAAGCGGATCTCCCATGGTTGAGATTATAGCAGGCAGAAGCAGTCTTTATGGTGTGGAGGTGTTTGATCAGGATACTGTTGGTCAATATGACAGAGATTATGTAATAGCAGAGCATTTTAAAAATTTCCGCATAAGGTATGTTGCAAAAAATATTAATGCCAACACGATTACCCATTATGTGACAGCTTCCCTTGATAAAATAAACAAACTTACAGAATCGATTGAAAAAAAATATCCTTCTGCCGAAGTATCAGTAAGAAAAACATGCATGGTATCAGCAATAGGAAGCAATATGTCTGTACCAGGTTTTCTTGCTGCAGCTGCAAGTGCTTTATATAATGAAGGAATAAATATTCTTGCGGTACAGCAGAGTATGAGACAAGTTGATATGCAGTTTATTGTAACAGAGGAAGATTTTGAAAAAGCTCTGGTTATACTCCACAAAGAGCTTATAGAAAATACCGGAATAGAAAACATTCATGATTCGGCTGGTGCAGACGAAGAAACTTGTTGACTATATAATGTTTAATTGTTAACAGATTTTTGGCTAAAGAGCGGATTTTCTTTTCCGCTCTTTTTTATTTTACTGCTTTTAATTTGAGGTGTTAAATGACCTTCCGAGATTATTCATATTCTGTATGGTGGAACTGTCTTGTTATAATAATCGGTTCGTTTATATTTGCTTTTGGACTTAAAGCAATTGCTGTACCCCACGGATTTGTGCCCGGAGGTCTTTTTGGTTTTGCTTCCTTATTTTATTATCTGACAGGTTTATATTCCCCTGGTATATGGTTTATTCTTTTGAGTATACCTCTTGTTATTCTAGGTTTCTTTTTTATAAGCAAGCGTTTTATGTATTACACGTTTGTGGCCACAATAGTTCTTACTGTTGCATATGAATTTATATCATATGAAACTGCTATACAGAACCAGTTTTATGCAGCCCTTGCATCAGGGCTTTTATGTGGTATAGGAGCAGGTATTGTCCTTAAAACACTTGGTTCAAACGGTGGTATAGACATTGTTGCAATTATTTTGTACCAGAAATTCAATATTGGTCTTGGCAAGTCCTATATGTTTTTTAATCTAATCATATTCTCAATAAGTTTTGTCTTTTTTAATCCTGATATAGTAATAGCTTCATTAATTCTTGTTTTTCTTACTTCTGTTTCTCTGGAATATGTTTTGTCAGCATTCAACCAGAGAAAAGTTGTGTTTATTATTTCAGATTTTTCAGATTATATATCAGACCAGATAATAAAAAATCTTGGTGTGAGTTCTACATTTATTAACGGCTACGGTGCATATATGCGCCAGCCCAAGAATGTTCTTATGACAGTAATCAACAATGTTCAGCTTAAAAGACTTGAAGAAATTGTTTTCACAGAAGATGACAAGGCTTTGTTTATAGTTGAAAACACTTTTAATGTAATTGGTTCAACTTTTTCAAAACGAAAAATTTATTAAATAGTTGCTGAACAAAAAATTATGGTTTTCGGCTAAATACTTAATAATTGATCATGATGTAAAATTTTTTTAAAAAAATGTTTCCCTCAGTTTTCTGTTTAAAAAAATAATGGCAACAGCAACTGAAAAAGTGCTGTTGCACATCTCCCAATTGATATTTCTTGTATGATTTAATAAAATTATGTAAAATTTAATAAAACTTAAATTATTAAATTTATCTTTTAAGAACATTGATTTTAAATCCAGAATTTATCTGTTTTGGGCTTAACAGCAGCTTTGATTTAATATTAACCAACAAAGATAACCTTAATTTTAAGGAGTCTGTCATGGATGGTTTTAAAAAAATACTTTTCCCTACAGATCTTTCAGAAATATCTGCAAAAATGATTCCTTATGTAAAAATGATGACAAAAAAGTTTGAGGCTGAGCTGCATGTAGTCTTTGTATGCAGGATGCTTGAAAACCTTAAAAGTATTTATGTACCTCATCCGTCTTTGCTTAATATGGAAAAAGATGTTCTCAAAGGTGCCCAAATCAAGATGAAAGAATTTGTTAAAGAAAATTTCCATCCTGAAATTAATCCTAAAACCGGTGTATATCTGGGTGATACAGTTGATACAATAATGAAATATAACGAACAAAACAGTATAGATCTTATTATTGTCGGCACTCACGGCAGAAAGGGGCTGGAGCGATTTATCTTTGGAAGTGTGGCTAAAGAGATTTTTCAAAGAGCTGCTGTCCCTGTTATGATTATTAATCCATATAATACGGGGATAAAATCTTAATCTGATCCGGTATAAAATATGTATGAATTTGTTTAATAAAGATTAAACCGATTATATATTTTACCGGGCTGGACTTTTTTTCTTGTTATACTAATGTATCTGTTTATTGGTTGCATAACTGAAAATGTCTTTTTTGTTCATACTTAAGATAGAATCAACTTTACTCTCCGAAATATTTTTGAATTTTTGCGGTTATTTTTTCATTTGCCTTAACTTGATAAAAAATCTAGTTTTCGGTCCAATATTAATTGCATTGATTCACGTTTAAATTCCGTAAAAAAGTGTATAGTGTTAATTCTTTAAAAATTATGTGCGTTAATTTGTTTTTATGTTATGATCCTTTTTTTTTAAGAATTCGTGAATTATTAGTTATTGATGAAAAAAACAATCTGTTTTATATCAGTTTAGTCGTTTTTTATGATTTTTTAACATCAGCGGGTGAAAAATGGGATGGATCGGAAAAATAATTGGCGGGACAATCGGGCTCGGTCTTGGGGGACCACTTGGAGCTGTTCTTGGGGCTGCATTGGGCCACAGGTTCGACAAATCGGATGAGAAATACCTTGAAGGATACGGTGGCAGATCTCGGGGGCAGTATCAAGGTTTTCAGAGTCAGCAGGAAAAGGAAATGACTTTTTTTGTAGCTGCTTTTTCAATGCTTGGAAAAATTGCAAAGGCAGACGGTCAGGTCTCAGATGCAGAAGTTAAAACTGTTGAAGATTTTATGGATAAAGAACTGAGACTTAATTTTGCAAGTAAAAATGCTGCTGTAAATATATTCAGAACTGCCAAGAATTCTTCAGAATCATTTGAATCATTTGCGCGTCAGTTTTATCAGGCTTTTAAAGGTCAGCAGCAGATTCTGGAGCTGATGATCGATGTCCTTCTCAGGGTTGCGGCAAGTGACGGTGATATTGTTTATAATGAGGATGTTCTTATTAAGACCGCTGCTGAAATGTTTGGTTTTTCTGATTCCATGTATGAAAATTTTAAACAGAAATATGTTAAAACTGCCTCGAGTCATTATTATGCAGTTTTAAACTGTTCTCCTTCAGATGATAATGATAAGATAAAAAAACAGTACAGAAAGCTTGTAAGCGAGTACCATCCGGATAAAATTATTGCAAAGGGACTGCCTGAAGAGTTTGTAGATTTTGCAAATGAAAAATTTAAGGATATTCAGCAGGCTTATGAAGAGATTTCAAGAAAAAGAGGCATGTAAAACTGAGAATCTGAAGTTTAGCCTCTGATTTTGTAAAATACAGGCTTTAAGATTAATAATTATACAAAAAATCTTTGCTTATGTTCTTGGATCTTTTTGCAAAGATTGATACCCATAAAATATGAAATACTGTAAAATAATGCGGGACTTACAAAATGAATTTTAAACTTCACAGAAACTTTATACTCATAGCCTTTTCTGACATTTTACTCATTGTAACCTCGCTATACCTAGCCTTTATTATAAGATACGATTACGGGCTCAGTCAGTATACCAAGCAATATTTTTACTGGATGACTCCTGTTTTTATTCTGACAAAGTTTGTATTATTCTATATTTTTGATCTTTATAAAGGAATGTGGAGATATACAAGTACAAAGGATCTTTTTAATATTTTAAAGGCATGTACTTTGTCCTCTCTTCTTTTAATATTTTTTGTCCTCCTTAAAACAAGGTTTGAAGGTATGTCCAGGTCTGTGTTTGTTATAGACTGGTTTTTTACTGTTTTCTTTATCTCCTCCTCAAGACTTTCTGTAAGATTCTTTTTCAGTTCCATAGGGGAAAGCAGAAAATTCAGAGAAATTTTTAAGAGGATTTATTCCCCTGAGAAGGATGTGAAAAAGTATAGAAGAACACTGATAATAGGCGCTGGAGACTGTGGAGAAAAAATTTATCGTGAAATCAGAGATAACTCATCTTTAACATACAAAGTTATAGGATTTATTGATGACAACACTTCAAAAAAGGGAAGAAAAATTCATGGACTTCCGGTTTTGGGGTCAAGCGATGAAATTGCAAAATATGTTTCAAAAGCTGAAGTTGAAGAAATAATTATTGCAATCCCTTCTGCTTCCTCTTCTCAAATAAGAAAAATTGTTAATTCATGCAAAGAAACTGATGCTGAGTATAAAATTGTACCCGGTATGGGAGAGCTTATCAGCGGCGATGTTTCTGTTAAAGCGATAAGAGATGTTGAATACAGAGACCTGCTGGGAAGAAAACCGGTAAAGCTTGATAATGAAAGCATAGGGGGGTATTTGACAGGGAAAAAAATCCTTGTCACAGGAGCTGCAGGTTCTATAGGAAGCGGATTGTGCAGGCAGATTCTTAAATACAATCCAGCGGAACTGATTTTATTTGAAAGAGCCGAAAGCCCTTTATATGAAACTGACCTTGAACTTAAAAAAGCTTTTCCCGGTATAAGGATTGTTCCGGTTCTTGGAGATGTTCAGCATAAGGATGATATTACAGCTGTTTTTTCCAAAAGAAAACCTGAGATTGTTTTTCATGCAGCTGCTTACAAACATGTGCCTATGCTTGAGAATTATCCTTGGAAAGCTGTAAGCAATAATATAATCGGAACAACAAATATGGTTGATGCGGCAAGTGAATTTGAATGCGATAAATTTGTTTTTGTGTCAACTGATAAGGCTGTTAATCCTGCAAACGTAATGGGTGCTTCCAAAAGGGTCTGTGAAATAATTGTACAGAACAAAAATAGAAACAACCACTGCAAAACAAGTTTTCTTACAGTAAGATTTGGAAATGTAATCGGAAGTGTGGGCAGTGTTATTCCTTTATTCAAAAAACAGATAGCTATGGGCGGCCCTGTAACAGTAACTCACCCTGAAATTATAAGATTTTTTATGCTTATACCTGAAGCATGTCAGCTTATTCTTCAGGCAGGAGCTATGGGAAACGGAGGCGAAATTTTTGTTCTTGATATGGGAGAACCTGTAAAAATAGATGAGATGGCAAGAGATCTGATTAAATTCTCTGGCATGGAACCCGATATTGATATTAAAATTGAGTATGTCGGCATAAGACCCGGAGAAAAACTTTATGAAGAACTTTTGACTGACGGTGAAGATGTTCTTGCCACAAACCATAAAAAAATTATGGTACTTGAAAGCAGAATGTGCTGTTTTGAAGATTTAAGCTGTGAAATCGACTCATTGAAGGCATTTGCAGATACACAAAAAGCAGAAGAAATAAGAAAAGTCCTGAGAATGATTGTTCCTGAGTATGAATCTCCTTATTTTACTAACAAAAATTAAGCCATTATTATTAACATGTAAATAATAATGGCCGGGGGAATTGTTTTTTGTTAAGTTTAAAAAAGTGAAACTCACAACATATTGTTTTTATTGTCTGTAATGTTAATCAAAACCGAGTATTCCCCCTGAATTAATAACTCCGTCTTTGTCAAAATGGTTTTTAACAGATTTTAGAAATTCAAATTCATTCTCACCTATATGCTCTTTAAACAAGGGGGCCATCATTTTGCCTATACCGTGATGGTGTGAAAGGGAGCCTCCCGCATCATTAATTTTTTTAATTATTCTTCTCTGGAAATCTAAATATTTTTCTTTATTTTCAAATTTTGCGATGAATATAAAATAGAGATTTGTTCCCTGCGGATAAAAATGTGATGAATGAGTCATGCAGATTGTACCTGGTCTCGATTTTATAAATTTTCTTACCTCCTTGTGAACTTTGTGAAGGTTTGACCATTTTACACTGGTTTCAAGTGTATCAATGAAAATTCCAAAGTCATTTAAATCCTCTCTCATATAAGGATCTTTAAACCTGCCGTGTTCCCATTTTGAAACAGGATAGCCCGTCAGATACATTCCGCTGTATTTTTTTGCTGTTTTTTTTATATTTTTAAAAACTGTTTTGGAGTATGTTTTAAAACCTTCGGTATGACCGATGCAGAGACATCTGTTCATCGGTTTATATCCTTTAAGTTTCATAATTCTGTCAAAAGGAGTTCCTTCAATTCCGTAAAGTTTTAAGCCCACATCTGTTTCTTCTTCATCTGAAATCCTTAAAACAGAAGGAAGTCCACCTTCTGACTGGCTTATTTCCCTGCATGCTTCAACAGCCTTTTCCCATGAAGGAAAAATAAAAGAGAATTTTTTTCTGTTTTCAGGCATATACCTGAATATTTTAAGCTTAAGTTCTGAAAGAATTCCGAAAGTTCCTTCACTTCCAAGGAATATCTGGTCAAGGTCAGGGCCTGCTGCTGATGCAGGAAAATCTTTGGATCTGATTGTTCCGGCTGGTGTAATATATTCCTGGCTTACAACTAGGTCTTTTGCATCTCCGTAATATGTAGATGCCTGGCCTGAACCAAGGGTTATAACCCAGCCTCCTGCAGTTGAGTATTCAAAGGATTGTGGGAAATGTCCGCAAGTATATTTTCTTTGTGCTCCAAAGACAGAAGGAGCATTATTAAGCAGTCTTTCAAGTTCGGGGCCTGTTATACCGGGCTCAACAGTTATGGTCTGGTCAGTTTCATTAAAGTCCTTAACTTTGTTCATATGTGTCGACATTACAAGAGTTACTCCGCCGTTAGAGCATTTATGGGCTAGAGTTACTGATGATCCTCCAGCAAAAATATGGATTGGAATTTTATTTTTGCTGCATATTTCAACTATTTTTTTGATATCGTCTCTGTTTTTTGGATGCAAAACAATATCAGTAATATCAGAGATCTTTTTTTCTCTTAAATCAAGAGCTTCTTCAAGTGTTTTTCCACTGGAATACTTAATTCTTGGATATATATCAGTTTCAGTGTTTTCATCTCCAACAACTGCTTTAAACTCTTGAATTACTTCCGGTGAAATATTTTTTTCAACTTTTGCCTCAACTGTATCATCGCCTGTATTTAAAACAGGTTTTTTAAAGTCATTGTCTGTAAGGTCGAACGTCTTTTTCATAAGTTCAAAAAGTCTTTTGTTGGGATGTTTAAATTCTTCCGGATCACCCCATTTAAAGATTGATCTGAAACTTTTTGCTTTGGGTGGAGCTGATCTCCATTCAGGCTCAAACTGTTTATTCATTTAAATTCTCCGGTTTAGTAATTGTAAATTTCAGGATATCCAGTAATATTTCTTATCTCTTTGTATATAGGTTTTAATGATTTATAAATTTTTGAGTAAACATTTTTATAAATACGCTTGTATAGTAAAACATTTTTCTCATCAGGCAAAAATTCTTTCTCATACTTAATCATTGAATTTCCAGCTTCTTCTACATCTTTGTAAAAACCGAGGCCGGCTGCAGTAATTATTGCCGCGCCAAGACCCGATGTTTCGCATGTTCTCCCCCTTACTATCGGTCTGTTGAAAATATCAGCAGATATCTGGCAAATATTGTCACTCTGGGAAGCTCCGCCTGAAACAGCAAGTTTTTTAACTTTAACTCCTGATTTTTTTTCAATACTTAAAAGACCGTCAAGCAGGGCATATGAAAGACCTTCAATAACAGCTCTGTAAACATGAGCTCTGGTGTGGACATCCCCAAAGCCTATTATGGAGCCTTTGGCATCGGGGTAATTAAGTCCCGGAGACCAGAAAGGCTGAAGTATCAGTCCCATAGCTCCGGGAGGAGTTTCATCAAGAAGTTTGTTGAGAAGTATTTCCGGGGGTATACCTGTTTTTTCTGATTCTGCTACTTCACGGTGAGCAAATTCATTTTTATACCAGGTTATCATCCAGTATCCCCTGAAAATTTCTACTTCAGGATTATACCTCCCTGAATAAGGGGCTGGATAGGGCGGCATAAATTTAAGAGGTTCAAAATATTTTTTTGAAGTTGTCTGGACTGTTGCTGTTGTACCAAAGCTCAGCGAGGCCATATCAGTTGAATATACACCCATTCCTATTGTTTCGCAGCCTTTGTCTGATCCGCAGGCAACAACAGGGATCCCCGGGTTTAACCCGGTTTGGGATGCTGCCTTTTCTGTGATTTTACCTATGATTTCCCCAGGATCTGCAGTAACAGGCAGTTTAGATTTTTCTACAGGGAAAAGAATGGAAGGAATTTCAAATTTTTTTGCCCAGTCCATTTTTTTATAATTAAAAGGGATATGACCTATCTGAGAAGCTTTTGAATCTTTAAACTCTCCTGTAAGTCTGTAATTTAGAAAACCTGATACCTGGAGATATTTACTTGTTTTTTCCCATATTTCATTTTCGTTTTGCATAATCCAGTTGCATTTGCCGTCAGCCTGTACTTTGTAAATAGTTTCAAGCATTCCAAGTGGTTTAATTGCGGCTTTCATTAAAAAATTCGGTTTGAAATGGGGGATGGCTTTTCTCTGATCAAGCCATGTTATAGCCGGACGCAGGGGGGTCCCGGTTTTATCAGTACAAATCATTGTATCTCTTTGTGCTGTAACTCCGATTCCTGCAATGCTTTCAACAAGCTCAGGGTACTCTTTTTTAAGACTTTTGATTCCTTTAACAGCACTGATCCAGAAAATTTCGGCATCCTGTTCAGCCCACCCAGGTTTTTTGCTGAAATATGGATTGTATTCAATTTTTTTGGAGGCAAGAATATTTCCGGACAAATCGAAAATATGGGTTCTTAAGCTTTGTGTGCCGCAGTCTATGGATAAAACTGTATTTTGCATTATAAGCTCCGGTTGAGTTGTTATTCGACAGGTGAGAAAAAATTATTGTAAATTTCAGAGTATCTTTTAATTTCATACTCCCATTTTTCTTCACTCCAGCCCAGATTTTCAGATGAAAGTTCTTTTATTTTACCAATTATACCAAGACCGCCGTTTTCTAAAATCATTCCGAGCCTGAGTCTTCGCATCAAAAGATCGTCAAGATGTTTTATTGTTTTATCCATTGAAGCTATTTTTATTTCAGCATAACAGGTTCTGGTTCCGGGTATTTTTGTCATAAGCCCTTCCTTTTTATAAGAGCTTAAGTCTATATTTCCGAACCTGGCTTTTATTCTAAGTTCTTTAACGTCATTTTCTTGTGGAGTATAATCGAGTACAGGTTCTTTTTTATTTTTCAGCTTTATATCCGGAAAGTATTTTTTTGCATATTTTAAGGTATCCCATGCAAGTTTTCTGAAAGTGGTTAGCTTCCCTCCGGTTACAGATATAATTCTGTGATCTTCCCATACCATGTGTTCTCTTGATTCCTTTGAAGGATCTTTTTTGCCTGAGCTTATAACAGGGCGTATTCCTGCAAAAGTAGAGATAACATCATCCATGGATAAAGTTTTGTTTTTTATAACAGAGTTTGCGCCTTCAAGAAGATACTCAGCCTCTTTTTTTGTTGTTTTGAGATCATTCATAGAAAAAGCATCTGAGTCTGTTGTTCCAAGCAGTATTACACCTTCCCAGGGTATTAGAAAAACAGGTCTTTTGTCTTTTGGATGAATAAAGGATACTGCAGATTTTATATCTGTTTTATCCTTTTTTAAAACAAGATGGCTTCCTTTAAGAGGTCTTATAAATGAATTTTTATCCGGTAGTTTGTGGAATAGAGATGCTGCAGCTCCTGATGCATTTATAACAAGTTTTGTTCTGTAGTCAGTAATTTTGCCGGATTCATCTTTTACAGTTACTTTTTTTAAGTCAGAATTTGAATCCTTTGAAATATTAATGACCTCTGTGTAATTTTTTAAAGACAAGTTTTTCTTTTTCTGAGCCTCATTGATAATTCTTGAAACAAGGGCTGAATCATCGGTTGAAGCATCCATGAATGAATATCCTCCGGTTAGATTCTGGGGATTAAGAAATGGTAATATTTTTTTAAGTTGGAAAGATTTTAAA
>Ga0136557_1002092_pt1 | contig 11918 bp, 11 predicted proteins | sample AntRauTorckE6832_FD_104796 | JGI IMG/M metagenome (GOLD analysis project Ga0136557, IMG submission 104796) | Saline lake microbial communities from Rauer Islands, Antarctica - Metagenome Torckler E6 #832 | ecosystem: Environmental > Aquatic > Non-marine Saline and Alkaline > Saline | place...
CCCATGGAGCAGCGCTAGAGCGCATCTTAATGGCGAGGATGATCAACTGGTGAAAGTTGCGCCGCTGCTTCAACTCATTCCTGACTGGTCCGGTTTTTTACAGCTTTCATCCGATGAAGAGATAGCTCTGATTCAGCGCCATGAACGTACCGGTCGCCTATTAGGGAAAGATAGATTTGTGGAAAGTCCAGAGAAAGTTCTTGGGACAACATTAAAGCCACGAAAACCAGGCCCAAAGAAACAGTGAAAAAGTTAGATATACTGTCCCCGGAATTCGCGTTCCCGGAATTCGCGTTTATTTTCTAATATCTTGGAAAAATCCGACGTAGGTTCCCTTGCCTAAAGTTATCCACTATAGCCCTTTGGAAAAGCTTTTTTAAAAAGGAGAATTATCGTTATGGAAACACTTTTTTCAAGGAGCAAATACCTATGGGGCTGTTTGGCCGGTTATATAAAATTGTCAATCCTGCAAAGAACCCTGACATTGCAACCGTTTTTACCCACCAGGCAAATCATCTCCCTACTTTGTGGCTGCTTGGCAAAACCGGCGCCGGAAAGTCTTCTCTAATCCATGCCGTTACCGGCGACAGTAAAGTTGAAATCGGCAATGGCTTCCGTCCATGTACGATGGCGTCAGCCAGCTACGATTTCCCCCTGGACAAGCCTCTATTGAAATTCCTTGATACACGCGGACTTGCAGATGCCAACTATGACGCGCAGGAAGACATCGACGTTTGCAGAGACCGCAGTCACGCTTTGATTGTGGTCATGAAAGCTGAAGAACCGGAGCAAAGTAGTGTACTGGCCGCACTCAGGCAGATCAAGAAGTCGGGAAAAATGAAACAAGTGCTTGTGGTGCATACGGGGAGTGAACTTATTGAGGATGCCAACGAACGCAGGCAGTGCATTATACATAACCAGATGCAAATAGAAAAGGCCTGGGGAAAGCCCGTTGATTGGGTTGAAGTGGATTTTGAACGCGAAGACGGCACCACCCTCGGTGTTGATGTACTGCAAGATAAGCTGGCCCGGATGATGCCCATTCTTGCCCAGCTTAACATTGAGCAAGCCCATTATGATCTGGAAGAGAAAAATTTTCACAACCTCAAAGCCGAGGTCCTTTGGTATGCCGCTAGTGCGGGTGCCAGTGATGCCGTACCCATTGCAGGTCTTTTTTCCGTTCCGGTGATTCAGGCGAAAATGCTGCACAGCCTTGCCGTTCATTATGGGGTTGAATGGAACAGGCGCCTGATGGCGGAGTTTGCAGGTGCTCTGGGTGCCGGATTTGGCGTTCAATACGCCTCTAAACTGGGGCTTCGACAGGTTGTAAAGTTAATTCCCGTATATGGCCAGACCCTGGGAAGCGCTACAGCCGCGGTAGTGAGCTTCTGCTCCACGTATGCCATTGGTCGCGTCGCATGCAAATACATCTATCATAAAAGCAAAGGAGAAACGGTATCCGAGGCGGAGATGAAAGCCATGTATGAAAATGCATTCGACAACATCAGGGAGACCGCAAAAAATGCAACGAATGATTAATAGCCTGAAGGCCTTCATTCAGCTATCAAACAGCGTGGTCCCCATCCTCATTGTCGTGATCGCCATCCCTCTGTTTTTTCTGGCCGGCTTCGGCGTATTTGTTGTCTTCCGGGATGGCTATTCTCTCTATTTTATAGGTTTTCTTGCGTTGAGTACGGTCCTGATCACCGTACCGATGCTGGTTTTGCAGGGGAAAAGATCAAAAACACCATTGTCGGCACTTGGGAACAAACCGGAAAATCTGCCGGTCAAAGCTTCAACAGATTGGAGTGATCATGACCTGCAGGTTTGGGAAGTGCTGAAAAGACATATGGTCACCCAACTTCAACAAAACTCCAAATGGGAAGCCCTGCAGGGGCACGCAATGGATCTGGTGCCGATTGCTGCGGAGCACTATCACACAAAAAACCTCCGCAAGGAATTATGTTTTTCAGCGCCTGAACTGCTGAAAATGATTGAGGAGATCAGTCGCCGCTACCGACGTACCCTGAAAACGCATGTGCCCTTTATCGAGCGGGTCAACCTGTCCACTTTCAAGATGTTCTATGATCAAAGGGAGAAAGTCGGTAGCGTTAAGAAAATGTACAACATTTATCGCGCTGGTCGCGCCATGACTCCGGCAGGCATGCTCGCTGAATTGCGGGGGCAATTGCTTGGTAGAGTGTTTAGCGGTGTCAGTGCCGATCTGCAATACAAAATGAAACTGGCGTTTTTACAGGAAGTGGCCGCTGTAGCCATTGATTTGTATAGCGGAAGATTCAAAGTTGACGATGATTCCCTCGGCAGCAGTCAGGCCACAGATGACAATCGAGGCAATACGGCACCGGCCTTAGACCCTGTTCGCATTTGTTTCCTTGGCCAGGTCAGTACCGGCAAGTCATCAATTATCAACGCTTTGACAGGTGATATGGTCGCAGAGATCAGCAAATTGCCATCAACCAATTCATCTACGGTGTACACGTGCCGTGTTGAAGGTATGGATGCTGTTCACCTTGTTGATCTGCCCGGCCTGGACGGCAGTGACGAAACGAAGAAACAGTTGCTCAAGGAAGCCACAAACAGTGACATTCTATTATGGGTGGTAAAGGCAAACCAGTCCGCTCGTGCGATAGACGTCGAATTCCTGTCCAGGCTCGATACTTTTTATGCAGAGGAGAAAAACCGGTACCGCAGGCGGCCTGTCATGATAGGTGTCTTAAACCAGGTCGACCGATTGAAGCCTTTAGGCGAATGGCAACCACCGTATGATATCAACGACCCCAATACGCCGAAAGCACGGACGATTAAGGATGCCCTGGAACACAATAAAACCGAATTGAACCTTGATAAGATACTCCCGCTATCGGTAAGCGAGAACAGGCGGCATTTTAACCTGCCGGCTTTAAGCGCCATTCTGGCTGAAGAATATGCTGCAGGGGCTCAGGCACAGCTCAACCGGAGGCGTATAGAGGCCGGCAATCAATACCAGGTTGCCGACCAGGGCAGGAGGCTGATTCGCATGGGAAAGTCGCTTTTCAATGTCCTTACAAAAAACGTTAGTTGATACAGCGAATGCATGTATTGGCAAGCCCCCAAAAATCTGGAATAGGTCAATGTGGAGCTGGAAGATTGGCATAAGAAATCTCTTTTGCAAGCAATTTTTTAGCAAATGGGCAGTTCGTGATTATCTGAATTCCAGAAGTCAAACATATCATCCAACTGACTGATAACGGAGGAATTGTACCTATGACTAAAATTCTCATTCTCTACTACAGCATGTACGGCCATGTGGAAACACTCGCAAAGGCAGTTGCCGAAGGTACAGGGAGAATAAAAGGTTGCGAGACAACCATCAAACGCGTAGCCGAGCTGATGCCGGAGGAAGTCGCCAAAGATTCCGGTGCCAAGCTCGACCAAGCCGCTCCGGTTGCCACTGTCGACGAGCTGGCCGAATATGATGCCATTATTTTCGGTACTCCTACACGATTCGGCAATATGTGCGCGCAGATGCGCAACTTTCTCGATCAGACCGGCGGTCTCTGGTTCAACGGTAAACTCATCGGCAAAGTAGCCAGTGTCTTTACCTCGACGGCCACCCAGCACGGCGGTCAGGAAACGACCATCACCTCCTTTCACACCACCCTGCTGCACCACGGTATGGTGATTGTAGGTGTTCCCTACTCCTGCCAGGAGTTGATGAACATGCAAGAGATTACCGGCGGATCACCCTATGGTGCCACCACACTCGCAGACACCGACGGCAGCCGCCAGCCATCAGAGAACGAATTGGCCATCGCCCGTTTTCAGGGAGCACATGTCGCAGAGATAGCCGGGAAACTTAAAGCCTGAAAACAGCTTTTCTTGCATTTCAGGAAGATTTTTGAGTAGAAGTCCAGAGCCTGTTCAATGCCGCCAACTTCCAGGGCGACGTGATTGATTCCCACGATTTTTGGTAATTTCATGTTGTTATATAATCCTCTGTTGTGTCATTCTAGAGAGTCTCATAGAGGATACTGCGGCCTTACCGTGCATTCTCCAGTATAACTATTTCTGATTACGTATAATCCTCAGCTATGACCTTTTTGTCCGGGAGACAGATTTAATTTTTCTAGGAAAGACTGAGGGGACTGATTTTTTTTTCACGTTGTTTTGTGAAAATAAATCTGTCTTCCGTATTCGAGGAAGAAAAATAAAATCAGTCCCCTAGCTGCCGAGTCACTGGCAGCGCATGCGATTTGGCTGAGCTTCGTACGTAATCAGATAACTATTTGTAAATAAATATATCCCATACTCCATCAATATTATCAGCCTGTCGTGTTTTCTCTGTTTTTCCTCCAAGGTGTCCTGCCGTAAACATGATGTGGTACGGAAATATCGGGTAACCGCTTCAAGAAAAAAAGAAAGCGTTGGAATGTGATTTGCCTTTTGAGCTATAATGTTTCATCTGCTGCAATAGTTTGCCGGGGTAAAGCCCGTACGATCTACAGTGCCGGGATAAAAATACCCTTTCTGTCGCAAGTTACTGTGAAGACAATTCATCGTTGCGCCAGTCACTGCTTACAAGGAGGAGTTATGGGAAAAAAAGATCAGGAACGAGAAGATTTTGCAGGTGTCAGCCGGCGCGGATTCATGCAGTTTGTTGGTATCAGTGCCGGGATGATCGGCACCTCGCTCTTTTCCAAGCAGGCATTTGCCGTCGCTGCCAATCCCGGTATGAGTACGGATATGCCAACCGACAGCGCCATTCACATCGCCCTGAATATTAACGAGAGCAATTATAATATGCTTGTTGAACCACGGTGGTCGCTGCTCTATGTCCTGCGGGAAATAATAGGTATGACGGGATCCAAAATGGGATGCGACAGAGGCGAATGCGGTGCCTGCACTGTTTTGATGGACGGTGTACCGCGTTACTCCTGTATGACCCTGGCGGTGGAAGCCCAGGGGGTGGAGATTACCACGGTAGAGGGATTGATGGAAGGCGAGGAGCTTGGCGAGGTACAGCAGGCCTTTGTTGACAACGATGCCTTTCAGTGCGGATACTGTACATCGGGCCAGATTATAGCGGTGGAGGGGCTGTTGCGTAAAACAGCTGATCCTTCGGATGATGAGATCCGCAAAGGGTGTTCGGGCAATCTGTGCCGTTGCGGTGCCTATCAGAATATATTTGCCGCCGCCGAACAAGCGGCGAAGGCGAAAAAGGGCTAAGGGGAGAACACTATGTCTACCAAGGACGGAATTTATTATAGAGAGGGAATACCGGTCCCGGAAACGCCTGTGGAGGACGGCCAGCCCAAATTCTGGGAAAAGACGGACATTGTCGGTAAACCAATAGCCAGAGTCGATGGCTATGAGCGGGTCAGTGGAACGGCGCGCTACCCCTCCGACATTCTGCTGCCGGGCATGCTCTACGCTGCGGTTCTGCGCTGCCCCCATCCTCATGCGCGGGTCAAATCGATCGATACCGGTGACGCGGAGAAACTGGAAGGGGTCAAAGCGATTATCACGGCAGAGTCGCAAGCCGTCAAAGGTGTAACCTGGAAGTATCGGGATACGGAGGTAGCGCTGATCGATCCTCATTGCCGGTTTGAAGGCGAAGTTGTGGCGGCGGTTGCCGCGGATACCTGGTACCGGGCAAGCGACGCGATTAAGGCCATCAAGGTTGAATATGAAGTGTTGTCATATGTGGTTGATCACCAGCAGGCGGAAAACTCCTCGGTTAATGTGGCGGAAGAGGGCAACCTTCTCTCCGACGATGAATATTCCCGGGGGGATGTTCAAAAAGGTTTCAGTGAGGCGGATGTGGTCCTGGAGAGTGATTACGCAACGGCCTGCGAACTGCACACCCCTTTGGAGTTGCATGGTTGTGTCACCAACTGGGAGCGGGACAGGCTGACGGTGTGGGAGTCGAGTCAGGGCGTTTTCGGTGCCCAGTCGAGACTGGCGGAGTCACTCGGCATGCCGCTTTCCAAGGTGCGGGTGACAGGACATTATATGGGAGGTGGCTTTGGCAGTAAACTGTGGCCTGGAAAATATACCGTTCTCTGCGCCCTGCTTGCCAGAAAATCCGCCCGGCCCGTCAAGCTGTTGCTCAGCCGGGAAGAGACCTTTCTTTGTGTCGGCAACAGACCTCCCAATACCATGTATTTAAAGGCCGGGGCGACTAAAAAGGGCCGCCTGACGGCTCTTGAGTTTGATTGTGCAGGACCAAGCGGGGCATTTTCCGCCGGTGGAGCACAGTTGGTGGACTGGCTGATCCGTGATCTGTATCTCTGCGACAATGTCAGCACGCGCAGCAAAGACCTGCTTATCAACGCCGGTCCCGCCCGCCCGTTCCGGGCTCCTGGTCATCCTCAGGGCGCCTGGGCGCTCGAGCAGATGGTCGACGATCTAGCCTACAAAATAGGTATGGACCCCGTGGAATTCCGGCTCCGTAATATTCCGGAACAGAGTCAGGCCAGAAAAGGCATTCCCTATACCACAACCGGTCTGCGGCTCTGCCTGGAAAAAGGTGCGGAGGAGTTTGCCTGGCAGTCGTCGCTTGCGGCTGTACGACAGTTCAACAATGCCAACACCCATATAAAAAGGGGTGTCGGTGTTGCCGCCTGCCTCTGGATCGTTGGGGACGGGGGGCCGCCGTCGACGGTCATTATGAAACTTTACAGGGATGGTTCGGTCAATCTCAACATGGGTGCCAGCGACATCGGCACCGGCACCAAGACGGTCATGGCTCAGGTGGCGGCCGAGGAGCTTGGTGTTCACCCATCGGTTATCCAGATCGAGAATGCCGATACCGCGACAACCCAGTTCGCAACCCCTTCCGGCGGCAGTAAGACGGTGCCTACTGAGGCACCAACGGTTCGTAATGCCGCTATTGCCCTCAAGCGTGAACTTCTCCGGATGGCCGCAGATGACCTTGAGGTGGGCGTGGAAGGTCTCAGTTACGTCGGCGACGAAATCGTCGTCAGGCAGAACCAGTCGCAAAAGGTGAAGGTAACCGAGATTAGCGGATTGCAGAAGCGTGGCGAGGTGATTGGCGTTGGTTACCGCGGACCGAATATCAAGGGCAAGGTTACCACCCCCTTTGCTGCCCAATTTTGCGAGGTGGAGGTCAATCTTCGTACCGGTGAGACAAAGATTCTGCGTTTCCTGGGCGCTCATGACAGTGGCCGGGTACTCAACCGGGCGACCTTCGATAATCAGGTGTATGGCGGCATCGTCATGGGAATAGGGTTCGGACTCACCGAGAATCGTCAGCTTGATGGATCGCAGACCGGCAAGTTGTGCAATAAAAACTGGCATGACTACAAACTTCCTACGGCCCTTGACGTGCCGGTCCGTACCGCCAGTCTCCCCATTGAAATCGATGATCCCGAGGCCAACAATACCGGCGCCAAGGGATTGGGCGAACCGGTAACGATCCCCACGGCGGCAGCACTTGCCAATGCGCTGTTTATGGCCACAGGCGTTCGTTTTACCAGGGCACCGGTCATGCCGTTTGATATCGTCGACCAGCTTTCAAAACAACAAAAGGGGTGAGCCATGTTGCCGAAATTTTCCTATGTACGGCCCGAAAATATCGATGATGTTCTTGCACATCTCAAGGAGAGGGGAGCTGTCGTCCATGCGGGTGGAACCGATCTGCTCGGTTGCCTGCGGGAGAGAATCATCGACGGCAAAACACTGGTCAGCCTGAGCGCGCTGAAAACACTCCGGGGTATTACAACGGAGCCGGGCGGTGTGCTGCAGATCGGTGCCTTGACAACGATTACCGAATTGAGTGAGGATGAAGGGGTCATCAACCGCTACCCGGGCCTTGCTGCAGCGGCTTCGGAGGTTGCCAGTCCCCAGCTGCGCAACCAGGGGACGGTGGGTGGGAATCTCTGCCAGAAACCGCGCTGCTGGTATTATCGAGGCGAATTCCACTGCCGGCGCAAGGGCGGGGATACGTGCTATGCTCTGGGAGGTGAAAATCAGTTTCACGCCATTTTCGGCCACGACTACACCTGTGCCATCACCCATCCATCGGATACAGCACCGGTGTTCACCGCTCTTGGGGCGAAAGTCCACGTGAGTGGTGCAGAGGGCAAACGAAGCATCAAAGTTGAGGATCTTCATGTTCTGCCCGAAACGGATCCCAGACGGGAGACGGTTTTGAAAGAAGATGAGATTATTACGCACATCGACATACCGGCGCCAGGTGGAAAAATGTACAGTTCATACCGCAAGATTCGGGCGAGAAGATCGTGGGACTTTGCCCTGGCCGGAGCGGCACTGGCATTGACAACCGACGGTCCGCGTATTGCCAAGGCCGCGGTTATTCTCTCCGGAGCGGCGCCTGTTCCATGGCGCAGTAAGGCGGCCGAAAGTGAAATTTCCGGCAGGGAACTCAGCGATACCATAATTACCTCGGCGGCCAAAGCGGCAGTGGCGGATGCCCGGCCTCTAAGCAAGAATGGTTATAAACCGGCCATGTTTCAAGGCATGCTGGAGGAAGAACTGCACAAAGCAAGGGAAACCATCGGGTCATGAAGAAAAAATCTGTAGCTGTAGAACGGGTCTTTGAGGAGCTTGTCGGAAAACAGCGGCGCGGCGAGCCGTGCGCACTGGTCCTGCTGGTTGAGGCCAAAGGGTCCACACCGGCGAGAACAGGTGCTAAGATGGCTGTTTTTGCAAATGGTGACATTGTCGGAACCGTTGGTGGCGGAACCATGGAAAAGGAGGCCATCGATCTGGCGCTGCAGGCTATGGAAACTGGCGGAACGGGGCTCCATGAAATAGACCTCGCCTCTCCACCAGAGTATGTCTGTGGCGGCAGGGCGATGCTCTACATTGAGCCCGTGCTTCCAGCATCCAGCCTGTTGATCGCAGGAGGGGGGCATGTCGGGCAGGCCTTGTGCAATATAGCCGCCACTGCCGGTTTTTCGGTGACGGTTGTCGATGACCGGGAGGATTTTGCCGATCAATCGCTCCTGCCTGCGGCATCGCGGGTCGTCTGCTCTGACTACCGCGAACTGTTCGACAAAATACAGGTAACTGCCTCAACCTGTATCGTCTGCGCCACCAGCGGGCACGCTCACGATTATACCGTAATCAGTCGGGCACTTAACACCGAGGCTGCCTATATTGGTCTGGTTGGCAGCCGCAGCAAGAGAGCCACCTTTTTCCGCAGGCTGCAGCAGGAGAACGGTGTATCGGAGGCAGACCTTGCTAGAATATACACGCCGGTTGGACTCAACATCGGCGCCGTTTCACCCGCCGAGATCGCTGTCAGCATTACCGCCCAACTTATCGAGGTCAGAAATACAAATGGTGTACACACCAGCAATGATCCTGCTGGCAGCAGGGGCATCCCGGCGTATGGGCAGGATAAAACAGCTGCTGCCGCTGAATAATGAACCATCGATCCGTTTTTGCCTGCACCGTATACTGGATGCAGGGATCGCTGAGGTAGTCGTTGTGCTCGGCAGTCACCGGGAAAAGATCGAGCCGTTTCTTGCCGATTTACCGGTTACTATCGTTGACAACGACAGGTGTGACAGTGAGATGGCGGATTCGGTCAGGGTTGGCAGAGAGGCTTTATCGAACAACGCTACCGGTGTCATGATCCACCCAGCCGACCAGCCCCTCGTTCGTCCTGAAACATACAAACTAGTGGCCGATACCCACACGCAACATCCGGAGCACATCATTGTGCCTACCTGTGATGGCCGGGGCGGTCATCCGACACTGTTTCCTGCATCGTTATTGCAACAATCCAAGCGATCAGAGCCTTTAAATCTGTTTATGCGGCGAAACCATGAACGGGTCAAACGCATAGCGATCGATGACCTTGGCGTTGTCATGGACATGGATTACCAGCGCGAGTATGATCAACTCGTCACTTTCGCTCTGCATGAAGATTGAAAAGAGCTGGCTGTAATTTCCTCTGAACCTGCTGAATAACACTTTGCAATTCGTCTTTACCTTGAAAGGACCACTAAAAGAGGATAGATTATTCGTAATTAACGTTACTGAAAGGAGTGTGCGAAAATGTTAGAGCAGGCTCACAAAGCGATTACTTGTTACCGTTAATGAGGCTGCAACACAATACTTTCAACGTACCTGGGCTCGTCAGGTTTATGAGGCTATAATATGCAAAAATTATTAAACAAAGAAATTATCGAATCCATATATGAACAAGCTGCGGAAATACTTGCCACGGTTGGCGTAGCATTTGAACTGGAAAGTGCTGTAGAGCTGTTTAAAAAAAATGGTGCAAAAACAGATGGCAAAAATGTTTTCATCTCACCGTCTTTATTAGAAAAGGCGTTGGGTTCATTGCCAAAGGCCGAATATCCATCTGCGCAGAATAAAAGACTGGTTGCTGCATCCCCGTTTTCCAACGCTGCCATGATTATAGATGATATCACCGGTAAAGCCCAGCGTGGCAACATTCAGGATGCTATTAGAATGTATCAGCTTGCCGAAACCTGTGATCTTTATGAATCTGTAAATCCTGGAGTGGTTGATCCTGAGGGGAATGACAGCGAAGATCAGTATGTCAGTCAAATCGCTATGATGCTCAAATATTCAGATAAAATCCCGAATTTGAGCTTTCGTGCCACAAAGGCAGGCGCAAAAAATGGTGATGTGTACACCAGTGCCAAAAAGGCTATAAATCTTATCAAAGAGATCAAAGGCAATGAAAAATCCCCTGTTATGGGACAGGGAATATGCCCCATGTCGCCCTTGTCTTATGATGAGGAAAGTCTACTGAATTTGATCGCTTTGGTAGAAGAAGAGCAAAATATCACGCTTTTTCCCTGTACCCTGTCCTTTATGACAGGCCCGGAAAGTTTGTTAGGCATCGTTGTTCACGACATTGCCATTTGTTTGGCAGGAGTGGTCTATGTTCAGCTGCTCAAGGCGGGTGTGAATATTACCTTTAGTAGTTTTTCGACCATGACGGACCTGAGATCTCTGCAGCCGGCATACGGAAGTCCTGAGTTTGTCCATGTTCAGGTTATGTTTTATGAAGTCTGTATGTATCTTGGACTGAACTGTTTGCTTTGCGGATGCTTTTCTGACGGTACCCGAAATGATTATCAAGGCGGGTTTGAATCCTGTTTAACCTCTCTGGCACCCTATTTTCTGACCGATGTAGATGAAATCTGGTGTTACCCAGGTCATATGGCGGCATTTGCAGGGGGAAGTTTTAAAAAAATGATTCTTGATGAAGAATTAATGATCAACTGTAACCGGACACTTCAGGGGATGAGCCTTTCTTTTGATCCAATGCTTAAAGATAAACTGGCAAAATCTCTGGAAACAAAAAGCTTTCTGACAATAGGTTCTACAGCCATTTATAGAAAAGAGCAGAGAGTAAGCAATATTTTTGATAAAAAAGGAATAGACGCAAATAATTTTTCTTCAAAAATACCAGTTGATGTTAGTGTTTCAAAAGAGATAGAAAAAAGATGTGCAGCCTACGTTCTTCCGGATAGGAGCAAAGCTCAAAAAGATCTTTTGCAAAAATATCTGCCGAGCCAATGTAAATATTAACAACAGGTTCGGCAGGCTCTGATCATACAATATTTTTATCCCAAAATGCCAGGAAACTTTGCCTGAAAAATTGTAGTATTTCCCGTTTCAATCTCCTGCAGCGGCAGGTTTAGCCAGCTCCTTTTCGCCTGTTCCATCTCCTCTCCACTGACCGCCTTGTCCCCGGTAAGCTGCAGGGCATTACCTCCGGGCCCAAAAGCAAGATGCAAATACTTTCCAGGGTTGTCCTTCAGTACTATCCTGAAAATCGTATAAAGCACACACTTTAAGATAGAGACACGACTCCATGAGCACGGTTTAGTTGAAAAACCGTGCTTTTTTTCTTGCTTTTTAACGTGCGCGTATTATATTTATAC